>ERZ650918.2777-NODE-2777-length-11476-cov-3.392610_pt1 | contig 11476 bp, 8 predicted proteins | sample MGYA00514758_ERZ650918 | MGnify/ENA metagenome assembly ERZ650918 | reverse complement strand
CTACGATAAATTCGCGGCGTACGCCGCCAAAGAATTTGGTCAGATCGACTTCTTTTCCTGCGCGGTAATCTGCTACTGCATCAAAAATCCTTTTTTCGCGGCCTTCCATTACCTCGTTGGCGCGGGTGTGGTTGGGATTGCTGCTTTCAACCACTTCATCGCCCAGAAGATAATACTGCATATAGGTATTTGGCAGATAATCATGGAATGCAGAGCAGATATGTCTGGAATTGGCATATGTATGAAGCCAGGAGGGATCACTGTGCATTACATCGCTCTTTTCATTTTTGGGCATATATCCGTTTTCTGCCACATAGGACTTTAATTCCTCTGTTACGTCGGTTCCATTGAGGCGCACTTTGGTGAACCATCCGAAATGGTTCAGGCCGAAATAGTCTACTTCCAGATCATGGCGGTCACAGCCCAGAATCTCAGCCATGTTTCTCTCGATTGCCACAGGCATATCGCAGATATTCAGGATGCGGGCATGAGGACGCAGGCGGAAGGTGGCTTTTGCCACAATCGCAGCCGGATTAGAGTAGTTAACGATCCAGTAAGTAGGCTTTGCATACTTTTCGCAGTAGTCAATCAGTTCTACCATAGGGTAAATGGTACGCAGGCCGTAAGCAAGACCGCCGGGGCCGCAGGTTTCCTGGCCTACTACGCCGTATCTTAACGGAATCTTCTCATCCTGTTCGCGCATGGCGTACAGTCCTACACGCATCTGTGCAAAGATAAAATCTGCATCTGTCATGGCGGTTTCCGGGTCTGTGGTAAGAGTCAATTTTACATCCGGATCAAACATCTCTACTACATGGCGGACGATAACGCCCACGTCTTCCTGACGTTTGGCATTGTTATCATAGAGAACCAGCTCATTGAGTTTAAAACGGTCTTTCTGTACCAGAAGACTTTTGACGATTCCCGGAGTGTAGGTGCTGCCGCCTCCGGCGATGACAAGTTTAAATGTTTTCATTATATACCTCCTGAGTGATTACAAGTGAGTTATTCTTCACGTCCAAGGGCTTTTTCGACGATGGAACGTTTTTTGCTGACAACAGGGCCATAGATAATTTGTATATTATTTCCTTTTACAACAAGACCAGCTGCTCCTGTTGGGGCAAACCATTCTTTATCCTTTACAACAGAGGCGTCTTTTACCTCTACGCGCAGACGGGTCATGCAGTTTCCGATATTTTCAATATTGTCAGGTCCGCCCAGTCCCTCGATGATGCGGGCTGCGGTTTCAGCATCAGCTTCTTTCTTTGCTTCTGCTTTATTTCCGGAGCGGATCTGGGATTTTACTGCTGCTGCATTGGCAGCCAGGTCGATTACATCCTCGCCGTCTTCGCGTCCCGGTGTTTTCAGGTTGAATTTCACGATCAGGAAACGGAAGAGGAAATACATTACAACGATCTCAATCAGACCTGCAACTACATACATAGGCCAGTGTGTCCGTCCGATTCCTGCCGGAAGGTTCAGTACAAGGAAGTCGATAATGCCGTTGGTAGCACAGACACGGACATTTAACAGATATACGATCATCTGGAACAGTCCGTCCATGACAGAGTAGATGACCCACAGCATGGGAGCTGCAAACAGGAAGGTAAACTCCAGTGGCTCTGTTACGCCTACTAAAGAGGCAGTAAGTGTGGCCGGGATAACCTGAGCCTTTGTGGCGGCCTTTTTCTCTTTTTTGGCAGTAGCGATGAAAGCCAGAGCAACACCGATGACGCCAAAGGTCTTCATAAGTCCATAGGTTAAGAATCGGGCAGAGTCGGGCATGGAAGCAACAGCAGGGTCGCTAAGAAGAGCCAGGAAAACAGGCTTTGCGCCTACGATCTGCTCTCCGCCAATGATCATGCTGTCTCCGATTGCGGAATAGAGGAAGGGAGACCATACCAGATGATGGAGGCCGGTAGGGATCAGAATACGGTTTAAAAATCCATACAGGAATACTCCAAATGCGCCAGCGCCTGCCATAATGCCTGTGAGGGCATTGATTGCTGCAGCTGCAACAGGCCAGATATAGGCAGCTGCCAGTGCCAGCACTAATACAATGGGAAGAAGCACGATAAATACGAACTTGCTGTTTCCATACATAGCCATGGCACCCTTAAATTCAGTGTCAATAAAGCGGTTGTGGACTAAGGCTACGATTACGCCCAGGATCATGCCCAGGAATACGCCCATGTCTGTTACATGGTAGCCAAGACAGATCGTCTGGCCTGTACCGTAGAGTGCGCTGGCAGTATCACCTTCCGCCATCAGTCCCGCAACACTGAGCCAGCGAGAGTTGGCTGCAAGCCAGATCAGATAACTGACAAGTGATACGAATGCGGCATCCGCTTTTTTCTTTTTTGCAAGACTCATTGAGACGCCTACACAGAACAGGATTCCAAGATTGCCGATTACTGCGCTGACTCCGCCATTGATAAATTTTCCAGCTGTATATAAGATACCCCCCTCTGATACAAATGCTGTGTTGCACATTACAGAAGACAGAGCCTGGAGCATACCGGCAATAGGTAAGAACAGAACAGGGCCCATCAAAGCTTTGGAAAAGCTCTGCATGGCGTTCATAACTTTTGCTTTCATGATTCATTCTCCTTTTTCATTCGTTTTCTGTCGGAAGGCGCCATTCCGTTTCGATGTTTGAATTATATCATTTTGAATAAAAAAATCTACTATTTTGTGATAGTTTTAAACATATTCATATAGATTGAAACATGTTTCATTAATGAAATCGGATGTAATGAGAATTGGTTGCGCAGATGGACAGAGTATCGTATAATTTCAGTGAAAATTACACAAAATATGGGTTTGGGATAAAATAGAGGGAATGAGAGATGAAACACGATATTTATAAGCTGGCAGAACAATATCATTTAAATGAAAGTGAACAGCAGATGTTTCAGTCGCTTTTAGAGGCGGCAGACCAGAATATACAGTACAGCGTAAGGGAGTTTGCAGCACGGAATTACGTTTCGCCGGCAGCACTGATCCGTCTGAGTAAAAAGATGGGATATACTGGTTATACGGATATGGTATATCGACTGGGATTTCTGGTACAGAATGAGATAAATAATAAGAATCATGAGTCAGATATTACAGCTTTTATCGGAGAGATACCATTTGAAAAAATGAATCGTTTTCCGGAACTTCTGAAAAAACACAGACATAATCCCATTTTGATTACAGGTACCGGATTCTGTGCCCCCTTAAGGGATTTTTTTGTGCGCAAGCTTCTGGTTATGGGTTACTGTGCCATTGGATCGAATAATTATGAGGTATATGAGGGAAATGCCCTTTCGGCAGGAATGGTAATTGCTATTAGCAAAAGCGGCACAACAGACACGATTATTAAGCCTGTCCGGGATGCCTGCGCACATGGAATTGATGTGGTGGCTTTTACGGGAGGAACCCATTCTATGATTGCTGATATGGCAGAATTATCATTTGTACTTTTGGATGATAAAATATTAGATGATCGGAATCTTACAGCTAATTATTTTTATGCAAGAGTTCTTATTCTATTTGAGTATCTGATGGATATGACATGGGAAACAGAATAAAGTATAAGATAAAAACAGGACGCCGCACTGCAAATGATCGGTTTATGATCGTAATTGCTGTGCGGAGTTTGTTTTTTAGAGTTTATGTTAATGAGTTAATGTGTATTTTCAGGATGATCCGCATAAATTTTCCCCATCATTTTCCAGGCAATCACTGCGGCTATAAGCTCTGCTATGGGGAAGGAGATCCAGATGCCTGCGGGTCCCATAAAGCGTGAGAGAATCCATCCCAGAGGAACAATGATTACAAGCTGGCGCAGAAGGGAGATGATCAGGGAAGGGCGTCCCTGTCCCAGAGCCTCAAAAACTCCGGCTGCTATGAAAGCCACAGAGGAAATCAAAAAACTGGGGCCGATCATGCGCAGGGCTTCTGTCCCATACTGCATCAGCTCCGGATCTGCATCAAAAATACGCAGAATCGGGCCGGGAAAGAAAATGGATGCAATTGTTCCGGTGAGTGTAACAACGGTTACCAGGCCAAGGCTGCAGCGAATGGTACTGCGGACCCTGTCATGGCGTTCGGCTCCATAGTTATACCCGATAATGGGACGCATTCCCTGGAGAAGGCCGTTGCAGGGAAGGTTTACAAAGGTTTGGAGTTTAAAATACAGTCCAAAGGCTGCTACATAGACGCTTCCAAAGGTAGTCAGGATTCCATTTAAAATGCCGGTTAACAGGGAAGGCATGGCTAAAAGCAGACTGGATGGAATTGCAATACTATAAATAGAACGAATCAGTTCGCGGTTCAGATTCATAAGTCTGGGCCGAATGGATACGCCCAGATTGGTTTTTAAATACACAAGAATATATAGAAGCAACGCCCCAAACTGGCCGATCACTGTTGCAACGGCAGCGCCGGATACACCCATGGCGGGAGCGCCGAACCAGCCGAAAATAAGGATCGGATCTAAAACAATGTTGATCAGACAGCCGCTTGCCATGAGAAACATGGTGGTTTTCATCCGCCCTACACCCTGAAAGAGTTTTTCCATGTACATTTGCAGAACTTGACCGGAAGAGAGACAGAGCACAATGAACGTATAGCTGTAGGCCCATTCGAATATTTGGGGATTATCTGTAAACATCCCAAGAAATGGTCTTGTAATAAAAATGCCCAGAGCAATAAATAACAGACAGTGTATCAGGGCCAGAGAGAGGCCGGCAGATGCCAGATGATCGGCCTTGTTCCTGTTTCCTGCTCCAAGACTCATGGAAATTAAGGAGCTGACACCTACGCCCAGGCCCACTCCAAGAGCCATGATGATATTCTGAAGAGGAAAGGCCAGTGAAACGGCAGTGATGGCATCTGTGCCCAGTCTCGATACCCAGATACTGTCTACAACGTTATAGAGAGAATTGATCAGCATGGACAGCATCACAGGCACTGCCATGGAAACAAGAAGAGGAAAAACCGGCTTTTCCAGCAAAAAACGTTGATTCTGTTCCATAATAAAACCTCCTGTAAGGACAAAAAAAGCCCTCCCGCCTGTTTTGATGCGGGAAGGCTTGCATGCCATTGATAAATGGAAAATGTATAAAATTATATGTTCGCAATAGAAAAGTCCGACCCCGCAGCCTCTAATATCTGCAAAATCAGACCTCTCAGTGCGCCTCCAGGGACTCGAACCCTGGACAAATAGATTAAGAGTCTACTGCTCTACCAGCTGAGCTAGAGGCGCATGTCTATGTGTTGTTGTGTGATACGATGAACATTATAGGGCATGAGCGATTGTTTGTCAATGGTTTTTTTGAAAAAATATGAATACAAAAATTTTTAGGTAATATCAAATATTTTTTTCGATATGGGATGAAAGAATATATGCATTTTATACAAAACATATGGCATAATATGTTGACAACTTGACAGCCATGTTATAAGATATAAATATAAGTCGAAGGGGAAAGGAACGAATTACTTATGAAACATATTTTGATTGATGCGGATACAGGAATTGATGATTCTCTGGCAATTCTCTATGCTCTTAGATCTCCTAATTTTTATGTAGAAGGTATTACGACTTGTTTTGGAAATAACTGTGCAGAGCAGTCAGCGGATAACTGCCTGAGACTGATTCAGCTGGCGAAATGCGGATATGATGTTCCGGTAGCAGTGGGAGCAAATGAATCATTGGATGGTGTGTTTGGTTCTGCTCCAGCCTATATTCATGGAGATAACGGAATTGGCAACGTAGAGCTTCCAGAAACCACACAGGAACCAATTAATGAGACTGCCTGTGATTTTATTATTCGAAAGGCACAGGAGTTAAAGGGAGAGCTGATCATTATTACCACTGGCCGGATGACGAATTTGGCGATGGCTTTGGAGAAGGATGCTTCTCTTCCGAAGAAGGTAAAAAAAGTAGTTGCTATGGGAGGGTGCTATAAGGTTCCAGGAAATGTAAGTCCGTATGCAGAAGCGAATATTCATGGGGATGCGCGTGCCGCAGATATGGTATTTAAGGCAGGGTTTAATCTGACAGTCGTAGGTTTAGATGTGACGATGAAGACCTTTATCACGCAGGCAGATGTGGATAACCTGTGCGAATACTGTTTAGAGGAGTGCCGTCCGATTGCTGAGTATATCAAAAAAGCACTTCGCTTCTACTTTGAGTTTCATCGCGTAACTATGGGAATGGCGCATGCCAGTGTGGTTCATGATCCTCTTGCAATGCTGATCGCGGAAGACCCTTCATTAGGTGTATATGAAATGGTAAGAGCAGGAGTAGAGTATCAGTCAGAGAAATTTTCTGGCATGATCACCACAGATGATGGCTTTGTTCCAGTTTTGGACAGAGAAGAGATTGCCATTTGCATTCAGGTAGATTCTGTAAAGGCAGTCCGCAGACTGTTTAGTGTATTTCAGAATATGGAGCCAGGACGATATAATAAAAAGAAGAATTAAAAATAAATAATTGAAGGAGTGAGTCATTATGGGTAAGAAAATGATGCACATTGGGTTGGAAAAAGGCCAGATTGGCCGGTATGTATTCCTTCCAGGCAGTCCTGAGCGGACAGAAAAGATTGCCGCTTACTTTGAAAATCCAAAGGAGATTGCCTATAACCGGGAATTTCGTACATTTGTGGGTCAGCTGAATGGTGTTGATGTAGCGGTAACCAGTACCGGAATTGGAGGTCCTTCTGCTGCGATTGCTGTAGAGGAACTGTATCAATGCGGTGCAGATACCATGATGCGTGTGGGAACCTGCGCTTCCGTGTCACCCAAGGTGTCCATTGGAGATATTGTGATTCCCAACGGAGCTGTAAAGATGGAAGGTGTAAGCCATCATTATCTTCCGGTGGAATTTCCGTCTGTGCCGGACTTCCAGATGTTAAAGGCCATTGAGCAGGCAGCCATTAATCTGGGTCTTCCTTATGATGTAGGAGTAACCATTACAAAGGCATCCTTCTATACCCAGACCTCCCCCCAGACAAAGCCTGTAGGACCGGAGCTGATCTATAAATGGGAGGCATATAAGAAGGGAGGAGCATCCTCCACCAGCATGGAATGCGCGCCTCTTTTTGCAGTAGGGGCTTCCCTTGGAATCCGTACCTCCTGTGTCATGGCCAGCGCTACCAATTATGAGAGCGGAAAGGTCAAAGAGGGTTCAGAGAAGGTAAATGTGGAAGACAGAGCGATCCGTACCGCTATCGAGGCTATGAAGATTATTATAAGAGAAGACCAGAAAGGCGAATGATGGATTGCCGGGAGATGCCAAAGCTGGCAGAACTAAATATACCCTATTATGTTCAGATTTATGATATTATTTACCAACTTATTCAGGAAGAAAAACTCAAAGAAGGAGACACCCTTCCTGGTGAGAATATTCTGGCAGATTATTGGAATGTAAGCCGCAGTACAGTGCGGATGGCAGTGCGCAAGTTGGAAGAAGATGGATATATCTATAAGATGCAAGGAAAAAAAACCATGATTACGGGACAGCTTGCCAGGGACAGGGAGGGATTTCAGCATATCGCAAACCCCTGCTTTAAATGCTGCGTTGACCAGATTACAAAAACAGAATATACGTTCCATGTTCAAAACGGAGGACGTTTGGTAGGTGATTTGCTGGGATATCATGGACAGACATTCACGGCGGTTGTGGTGGATATCAGATATTTTGCAGGAGATATTTATGTAGCATCTTCGGTGGCTATTATCCCTATTATGCAGCTGGAAAAAAGAGGGATTGACATTGATAATGAGGAACGGCTGAAGGAATTTGCCGTGAGAGAGCTTTACCAGGAGGCAGAGCGTTCCCAGGTGTCCATGAGCGCTGTGGAATGGGCGGAGATTGCGGTGGATCAACCGGAATGTCCCATTGTAATCATTATGGATGAGGTTTTGTTTCAGAATGAAGAGCCTTTGAGTTATCACAAGTACCGCATGGACAGCAACTGGTACCGTTTTGTACTGGAACGTAAGAAATAGACGCCGGCTTTAAGCAGAATCGGCGCTATGAAGATACATTCATATATCCAAGGAGGACAAAGAAATGAAAAAAAGAATCGTAAGTACCGTACTGGCGGCCGCGATGGCAGCCTCCATGATTTCAGGATGCGGAGCTTCCGGACAGGGAGCCACAGAAGCAGCTAAGACGGAAGAAACCAAGGCAGAGGATGCTGAGGGCAAGGAAGAGGGAAAAGCAGAGGAAAAGGCAGAGGCTTCTTCCGATGATCCGTTAAAGGTAGTTTACCTGTGTAACGGAAATCTGGGCGATAAGGGATTTAACGATTCCGCAGCAAGCGGTATGCAGAAGCTGGCTGACGAGATGGGAGCTGAGGTTAAAACCATCGAGATGGGAAGAGACGAGACCAGCTACGAAGGAAACTACCTGGATGTTTCTGAGCAGGACTGGGATATGATCGTATCTGGAACCTGGTCTGTAAAGGAGCTGGCTCAGGATATCGCAGCTGAATTCCCAGAGAAGAACTACCTGATCTTCGACGTTTCTGTTGACAGAGATGTGGTAACAGAAGGAAATATGATGGGTATTAATTACTACTCCAATCAGGCCGCTTTCCTTTCCGGCACACTTGCGGCCAAGATGCTGGAATCCGGAGATGCGAAGATCGATGCTTCTCAGAAGGTCCTGGGCTTTGTAGGATCTATGGATGCAGCCAATATCAACGATTTCCTGGTAGGCTATCTGGAGGGTGTTAAGTATGTAGACCCTGAAATTAAGGTAGTTACCTCTTATGTTGGTTCCTTTGAGGACGTTTCCAAGTGTATGGAGATGACCACACAGCTGTACAACCAGGGCGCTCAGATTGTATATGCACCTGCTTCCCAGTCTATTTTAGGAGCGGTAACAGCTGCACAGAAGTCTGACAAGTACCTCATTGCCTGCGACCAGGATCTGTATGGCGAGTTAAAGGAGTCTGACCCTGAGCTGGCAGCCAATGTGCTTTCTTCCAGCTTAAAGAATGTAGGCGAGTCTATTTACACCTCTATCAAAGACTGGAAAGAGGGAACCAAGACACTGGATCAGGATTATATCCTGGGACTGGACAGTGGAGCAGTTGGGCTGGCTAAGAATGACAACTACAAGGCCATTGTTCCGGAAGAGATTCAGAAATTCATAGAAGAGACAGAGCAGAAGATCATCGGTGGCGAAATCACAGTGGGAACTGCCTTTGATATGACAACAGAGGAAGTGGCAGCCCTGCGTGACGAAATGAAGCCTTGATGCAGAGACGAAGCGCACAGTTAAAGTGACTAGAAGGAGGCTGCCAAGCTTTTGTATGAAAACGAAGATAAAGAGGTATGATCATGGCAGAAGAAGCATTGCGGATGTCGCATATTGTGAAAGTATACCCCAATGGCGTTATGGCTAATAAGGATGTGACCCTGTCTGTAGAACGGGGGGAGATCCATGCTCTTTCCGGAGAAAACGGAGCGGGAAAATCGACTCTGATGAAGATTCTTTTCGGAGAGGAGCAGCCTACCTCCGGAGAGATCTATGTAAACGGAAAACAGGTTCATATGACATCTCCGCAGATGGCAATTAAGCTGGGGATCGGAATGGTTCACCAGCACTTTATGCTGGTGCCCTCTCTGACAGTGGCAGAAAATATCATTTTAGGAATGGAACCGAAAAAAGGTATTATGACGGATCTGAATTTCGCAAGGAAACAGGTAGAGGAGATGGGAAAGAAGTACAATCTCTTTGTAGAGCCTGATGGGCGTGTGGAGGATCTGACCGTAGGCCAGAAGCAGAAGGTGGAGATTTTAAAGGCATTGTTCCGCGGGGCAAAAATCCTGATTCTGGATGAGCCTACAGCAGCACTTACCAGAAACGAGTCCGAGAAGCTTTACACACTGGTTGACAAGCTGAAAGAGAATGGTGTTTCCATTATCTTTATCTCTCATCGTTTTGAAGATATGTACCGTCTGGCTTCCAGAGTTACCGTATTCCGTGATTCCCAGTACATTGGAACCTATGATGTAGATGGAATCACAAACGCAGATCTGATCAAGGCAATGGTTGGTCGTGAGATCAATGATCTGTTCCCGAAACCGGAAGTTGAGTTGGGAGATGAGATGCTCCGTATCGAACATCTTTCCAGAACAGGATTTTTCAAGGATGTTTCTTTCAATGTACATGCAGGCGAGATCGTAGGTCTTACAGGTCTGGTTGGTGCAGGACGTACAGAAGTTGTAGAGAGCGTCTGTGGAATCACAAATCCAGATGAAGGTAAGGTTTATCTGGAGGGAAAAGAAGTACATATCAAACAGCCATCTGACGCAATGAAAGAAGGAATTATCCTTCTTCCGGAGGATCGTCAGAAGGAAGGTCTGATCATGAGCTGGGGACTTGGAAGAAACGTAACACTTCCGATCATCAGTAAATATGCAAAATCCGGATTCAATGACGAGAAAGCAGAAAGAGAGCTTTCCAAGAAGCTTCTTGAAGAAGTAGATACCAAGGCTGTTGATATTTTCCAGCCTGCAAGTTCACTGTCCGGTGGTAACCAGCAGAAGGTTGTTGTTGCCAAGGCACTTGCTCAGGAAATGAAGGTCGTTATCATGGATGAGCCGACAAAGGGTGTCGATGTTGGTGCAAAAGCCGAGATCTATGCGATCATGGGAGATCTTGCGAAGAAGGGCTATGCGATTATCCTGATTTCTTCCGAGATGCCGGAGATCCTGGGTATGGCAGACCGTATCATCGTTATGTGTAATGGCCGTAAGACAGGAGAACTGAACAGAGGAGAGGCAACACAGGAAGGAATCCTTGAGCTGTCCATGGAAAAGAGCACTGGAAAGGGGACTAAATAATGGAAAAGAAATCTGTCATCAAGAAGATTACAGGCTCCCGAGAGGCTCTGCTGGCAATTATCGTAATCGTGCTGTTTGCAGTTGTCACAGCGATCAGCCCGTCATTCCTTACGCCGAAGTCACTCATGGAGATGCTGAAAAATAATGCAGTAACAATGGTAATGTCACTTGGTATGCTGTGTGTCATGCTGGTAGGCGGAATCGATATTTCTATCATGTCAACTCTGGCACTTTCCGGTATGTCCATCGGTATGCTCCTGAAATATGGACATATCACAAGTACATTACTTGCTTTCATCATTGCAATGGCGATCGGTATTGCCTGCGGACTGGTTGTAGGTCTTGTGATCTCAAGAGCAAACGTTCCGCCTATCATTGCAACCATGGGCTTTATGTACATCTACAGAGCAATGGGTTATCTTGTTTCCCACGGTGGTGAATGGGCAAGTGCCGCAGCTCTTGGTGAGTTTAAGAATTTTGCAACAACCAGCTTCCTTGGGATCAACAAGGTTATCTGGGTGATCATCGTATGCTACGTGGTATTCTTCTTCTTTATGAAATGGACAAGAACAGGACGAGGAATCTACGCAGTAGGAAGTAATGCAAGTGCAGCACAGGTTTC
>ERZ650918.2754-NODE-2754-length-11544-cov-6.696057_pt1 | contig 11544 bp, 10 predicted proteins | sample MGYA00514758_ERZ650918 | MGnify/ENA metagenome assembly ERZ650918 | reverse complement strand
CAGCCGCCGAAGCGGTGCTTAAGCCGTAAGGCGGGAATTGTGCGGTGTTGCCTTATACATTATGGATGGTTCAAATCCGCTTGTCAAGGGAGTTTACCGTCATTCATTCTTATTTTACAACCCAGCCTGCAATCCAGCCGGGTTTTCCCCTCTCCTGCCGTTGCCGGCGTTGAGTTTACTGGCGCAGAGCATTATAAATGTTCTCCGCCTTGGCGTGGCTGATGCCCTTGACCTCTTCCAGGTCCGAAATAGACGCCTGCTTGACTGCCGTTACGGTTTTGAAATGTGCCAGCAGTGCCGCGCTGGTCTTGGGGCCAACGCCGGGCAGCTCTGTCAGGGTTGCCGCATAGGACTTTTTGTGCATCATCCGCTTGCGGTAATCGTTGGCATAGCGGTGGGTTTCATCCTGGATATTGGTCACAAAGGTAAAGATATTGCGGTGCCGGTTGATGGCGATTTCCCCGCCCGCATCATCCACAATGGCGCGGGTGCGGTGGTGGTCATCCTTGACCATGCCAAAGGTGGGCACATGTTCCAGTGCCGTGCCGCGCAGTGCCTGTTTAACGGCGCTCACCTGCCCGCGGCCGCCATCGATCAGCAGCAGATCCGGCATGGTGGCAAACTGGTTGGTTTCATTATCCGGCTTTTCGCCGCGCCGGGCCGCCTCGTACTCCGCAGCCCGGCGGGAAAGCGTTTCCGCCATAGAGGCATAGTCGTCCGTGCCGGCAACGGTGCGCATCTTAAAGCGGCGGTAGCCGGCGCGGTAAGGCTTGCCATCCTTGAACACCACCATACCGCACACGCTGGAGCCATCGCCCCAGTTGGAAATATCATAGCTTTCAATCACCCTCGGCGGGGTTTTCAGGCCCAGCACCTGGGCGGCTTCTTCCAGCAGCTTTTCCTCGCGGGTATAGCGGCCGCTCTCGCGCCCCAGGCGCTCCACAGCGTTGGTGTAGGCCATTGTTACCAGCTTGGCCACATCGCCGCGCTGGGGCACATACAGCTCCACCTTGCTGCCGCGTGCTTCGTTCAGCGCCTGGTTCAGCGCTTCGGCGTCCGGCGGCAGGGTATCCACCGCAATGGTTTTGGGGATCGTCTCGCCATCCAGATAATACTGGGGCAGGAATTCCTCCCGCACGGCTTCGATATCGGTCGTATCATGAAAGACGAACTCCCGCTTATCGGTCAGGCGGCCATCCCGGTAGCGCAGCACCGCTGCGCATACCGCGCGGGTGGTGCCCGCCAGCGCGATGACGTCCATCTCTGTCCCAGCATCCATAACCACCTTCTGGCCCGCCGCCACGCGGTCAATGGCCGCGATCTGATCCCGCAGCAGGGCGGCCGTTTCAAAATCCAGCCGGTCAGACGCCGCCTGCATCTTCTCTTTCAGCTGCTTGACGATATCTTTTTTGCCGTACCGGATCATGCGCAGAGCCCCCTGCACGGCCTCATTGTAAGCTTCGCAGGTGATTTTGCCGCCGCACACGGCCATGCACTTGCCGATATGGGCATTCAGGCAGGGGCGGCCCTTGCCGATATCACGCGGGAACTCTTTATTGCAGCGGGGCAGCAAAAAACAGTTCTGGGCAGTTTCCACCATCTCCCGCACCGCAAAAGCCGAGGTGAACGGGCCGATATAATCGGCGTTCTCATCGTCCTTTTGCAGGGCAGCAGAAATACGCGGCCAGGGGCCGTGGGTGATCTTTACATAGCTGTAGCCCTTATCATCTTTGAGCAAGATATTATACTTTGGCGTATGGGCCTTAATCTGGCTGGCTTCCAGCACCAGGGCCTCAAATTCGCTTTGGCAGACGATGACATCGAACGCAAATGCGTGGTTGATCATTTGGGTGACCTTCGCGTCATGGGGCACGCCCTCGCGGAAATACTGTGAAACACGGATGCGCAGGCGCTTGGCTTTGCCAATATAGATGATGGTATCCGTTTTATCGCGGATGATATACACCCCCGGCAGCAGCGGGAGCATACAGGCTTTTTTGTAGAGTTCTTGTTTTGTCATGGTTTTTGAATAAGGGTGGTGAGTGATTTTTTGTCTGCGCGGCATGGCCGCGCAGACAAAAAAAGGCGGGTGACCAGTCACCCGCCGCAAAAACAAAAGATCTGATTATTCAGAGAAGCCGGAGTTGACCAGCTTGACCAGACCATCCACAGCAGCCTGTTCATCGGTGCCGTCAGCAATGATACGGATGGTGGTGCCGCCAACGATGCCGAGGCTCAGAACACCCAGCAGGGACTTAGCGTTGACGCGGCGCTCTTCCTTTTCGACCCAAATAGAAGACTTATACTCGTTTGCCTTCTGGATGAAGAAGGTGGCCGGACGAGCATGCAGACCTACCTGATTCTCAACGGTAACTTCTTTAACGTACATAATTATTCTCTCCTACTTATATGAAAAGATACGCCCAAGTTCTCTACCGCGGGCTCCTTTCAGGCGGTATTGCACAATCAGTGCCGCCTTGATTGTTTATATTTTATCCCATTTGTTCGACTTTGTACAGTGTAAATTTGCAATTTTGGCAGGATTCCGCATTTGGCACAAATCGCGCCGGGCCCGCTTGTGCAACTTTACTAGTTTATTTTCAACCGGATTGTAGATAGACTACAAAACCTGTACGAAAAACCGACAGAATACCGCAGGTTCAGCCTTGATCCTGGGGCTGATAGCGCATAACAAGCTCTTTGCAGGGCTTGCAGAATGCTACATCCACCCCCGGCTGGTACATGTTCCGCACGCCATCCGGCAGGTAGCCCATGCGCCGGTAAAGGCCGATGGCCGCCGTGTTTACATCCAGCACGGCCAGCCAGGGCCGGGCGTGCTCCGCAAGTTTTTTGCGCGCAAAATCCAGCAGCTTTGTGCCAATGCCGCTGCCGCGGGCGGACTGTGTGACAAACAGGTGGCTGATCTCCCCTGTTTTATGGCAGACACCCACCATGCCGTCCGGCGTATCCGAAGTGGTGTGCAGGTAGAATGCCCAGCCCGCCTTGCGCTCTTCTTCCAGGCGCTGGCGCATGACTTCCGGCGTATATTCTGCAAGGCCTGCTTCGGTGCACACATCCCGGCAGACGGTGCGGCAGCCTTCGGCAAACAGTTTTGCGGCTGCATCCAGCTGGGCATCCGTCTTGATCAGCTGGGCACGTTCGGTACGCTTCCAGCGCGGGATCTGGGTGATAGGGTGGGTGGCGCACCACTGGGCATACAGGTCCGGGCGGCGCTGGCGGGTGCGTTCTCGGCTCTGGCGGCCGCGCCAGGCATCAATTTTGTTGTGGTCGCCGGACAGCAGCACGGGCGGGATGGCCTGGCCCTCCCACACTTCCGGGCGGGTGAACTGGGGGTATTCCAGCAGGCCGTCCCAGTAGCTTTCGTCCTGATAGCCCTTTTCCTCGGCCAGAACGCCGGGCTGCAGGCGCAGCACACTGTCTGCCACCACCAGGCTGGCCAGCTCGCCGCCGGTCAGCACATAGTCGCCGATAGAGATTTCCTCATCGCCAAAGGTATCGATCACGCGCTGGTCAATGCCCTCATAGTGGCCGCACACCAGCGCAAGGCTTTCATAGCTGGAAAGCCGACGGGCGGTTTCCTCGTTATAGGGCTGCCCGGCGGCGGTCAAAAACACCACATGGGGCTTGGCGCGGCCCTGCTGGGCGCACTGGTCCGCCACAGCGCGCAGGCAATCTGCAATGGGCTGAGCATACAGCACCATGCCGCAGCCGCCGCCATAGGGGTAATCGTCCGTCTGGCGCTGTTTGTTTTTGGTATAATCCCGGATCTGGTGGCAGTGCGCTTCAAACAGGTTTTTGGCACGGGCACGGCCCAGGATGCTGGTGCTCAAAAAGCCATCGCACAGTTCCGGGAACAGGGTGACAATATCAATGCGCATCAATTACTCCTCATCGCCGTTGACCGGCTCATCAAACATGCCCGCAATGGGGCGCATTTTTACCGTGCGGGCCGCAATATCCACATCCACCACAAACTCCGGCACGGCAGGGATCCAGTGCTCCTCCCCCGCTGCATCGCGCACAATATAGATATCCTGTACGCCGGGGTGGTCCACCTTTGCAACGATGCCAAGGGTGCGGCCATCGTCCGCATGCAGCACAGTGCAGCCGATCAGATCATCAATAAAATAGCGGCCCTCCGGCAGTTTGGCATCCGCCTTGGCAAAATAGTAGGTTTTGCCCACCTGGGCGCGGGCGGCATCCATATCCTCCACCCCGGCCAGCTTGACCAGCAGCATATTGCCCTGGGCGCGCACCCCGCGCAGCGCAACCTCGCCGCTGCCGTTTGCGGCAGCGTACAGGCGCTTGAACTTGGCCAGGAACTGTGCGCCGTCGCACAGCGGCAGGGCTTTCATTTCGCCGCGGACACCGTGGGTGGAAACAATTTTGCAGGCGGGCAGATAGTTTTGCATAGGGGGAACCTCCTAGAATAAATCACACAAAAGCGGCGGCAAATAAAAAGCACCCTGCGCGCAAAGCGGCAGAGTGCTGGGTGGCAAAAATCAGCCGATTTCCACCACGACTTTTTCGTTCTGGCGGACGGCGGCGGCACGCATGACAACACGGATTGCCTTGGCAATGCGGCCCTGTTTGCCAATCACGCGGCCCATGTCGCCTTCTGCCACCGTGAGGTGGTACACAACCGTGCCGTCCTCACGCGCGGGGTCAACCGTTACCTGCACCGCGTCCTTATCTTCCACAAGGCCACGGGCAACGGCAATCAGCAGTTCCTGCATGTGGCGTTCCTCCGTTTAATTACAGGATGTTCTCTTTCTTCAGCAGAACACGAACAGTATCGGTAGCCTGAGCGCCGTTGGCCAGCCACTGCTTAGCCTTGTCGGCGTCGATCTTGACAACGCTGGGCTCCTTGGTCGGATCGTAGTAGCCGATTTCTTCGATGAAGCGGCCGTCACGAGCAAAGCGGCTGTCAGCAACAACAATGCGGTAGAAAGGAGCTTTCTTGGCGCCGATGCGGCGCAGACGAATCTTAACCATGGTAAATATCCTCCAAAATTTTGTTTTTACGGCCCCGTGGTTTTCCCTCGTGGGCTTGCAATTTATATATCACCCTGGGGCCAGAGAGGCTTACGGGTCATATCAAATTCATAACAGGCTGCTCAGCGCAGGCCTCTCATTCCGCCAAGGCCGCGCATAAAGCCCTTGGGGTTGCGCTTGACCTTTTTCATCATCTTCTGCATGGCTTCAAACTGGCGCAGCAGCTTGTTCACTTCCTCAACCGTCTGGCCGCTGCCCGCCGCAATGCGGCGCTTGCGCTTGGGGTTGATGATGGAAGGATGCGCACGCTCTTCCGGCGTCATGGAGTAGATGATGGCTTCAATATGGGGCAGCGCCTTTTCATCGATCTGGTCCATCTGTTCGGAGCTGATCTGGTTGGCGCCGGGCATCATGGCCAGCAGCGCGGACGCACCGCCCATCTTGCGGATCTGGGCGAACTGGGTCAACATATCGTTCATATCGAACTTGTTGGCCATCATTCGCTTGGCGGCTTCTTCAGCTTCCTTGTCATTCTGCAAGGTCTGGGCCTTTTCGATCAGGCTCAGCACATCGCCCATGCCAAGGATCCGGCTGGACATGCGCGCCGGGTAAAACGGCTCCAACGCATCCAGCTTCTCGCCGGTGCCCTGGAAGTAGATCGGCTTGCCGGTAACGGCCAAGACCGAAAGCGCCGCACCGCCGCGGGTGTCGCCGTCCGTCTTGGTCAGGACCACGCCGCTGATGCCAACCTTTTCGTTAAAGGTCTTGGCAACGTTGACGGCTTCCTGACCGGACATGGCATCCACAACCAGCAGGGTCTCATCCACCTCAACATCCTGCTTGATGCGCACCAGCTCGTCCATCAGCTGGTCGTCGATCTGCAAACGGCCTGCGGTATCAATGATAACGATATCATAGCCGTGGTCTTTGGCGTACTCAACTGCCTGCTTGGCAATCTTTTCCGGCTTTTCGGTGCCCATCTCATAGACGGGAACGCCTGCCTGCTCGCCTACAATGCGCAGCTGGTCAATTGCTGCGGGGCGGTAGATATCACAGGCTACCAGCAGTGGGCGGCGGCCCTGGGCTTTATAATAGCGGCCCAGCTTTGCCGCATGGGTGGTTTTACCGTTACCCTGCAGGCCGCACATCATCATAACGGTCTGGCCCTTATTTTTGATGTGCAGGGTCTGGGGTTCCTCGCCGCCCATCAGCTTGGTCAGTTCCTCGTTGACGATCTTGACAACCTGCTGGGCGGGGGTCAGGCTTTCCATCACTTCCTGGCCCATGGCGCGCTCCGAAACCTGCGCGCAGAAATCCTTTGCGACTTTGTAGTTGACGTCCGCTTCAAGCAGCGCCATGCGGACTTCCCGCATCGCAGCCTTGATATCCGCTTCACTCAGCTTGCCTTTGCCGCGCAGTTTTTTGAAAACGCCGTTCAGACGCTCGCTTAAAGATTCAAATGCCATCGGGCAGTTCCTCCTGCGTATCAAGGCGGTGAATAATGGTCAGCATCTCCTCGGTAGCCCGCTGAACGCGGGTATCCGGTTCAAACAACCCAGTATTGCACACGCGCACCTCGCTGACAAGCTCTTCCAGCCGGGCAAGATCTGCCCGAATGGCTTCGGTCCGGCGGGCAGTGCCCAACTTTTCCTCCATCTCCATCAGGGTCGCTTCGCCATGCTTGATGGCATCCCGTACTCCCTGGCGGGTTATGCCATAATTTTCGGCAATTTCGGCCAGCGAAAGGTCATCGTTATAATATTCTGTCAGAATATTGCGCTGTTTTTCCGTCAGGACCATGCCGTAATAATCCAGCAGGATGGAAAACCCAAGATCCTTACCTGCTTTGGCTGCCACGGCCGTGCCCCCTTTGTGTTGTCTGTTCCTCTGACTGCTGTAAAGTGTTTTTCTTTACAGCTTTTGAATTATAACACTCTAAAGTCATACTGTCAAGGCCCAAAGGTGCGGTATCCGGCTGTTTTTTGTGTTTTTTTCAGCTTTTTGTGCCCGCCCAGCATTTTTGCCGTAAAAACTGCGGCAAAATATGTTTTTTTCATGTACAAAGCCGCGCCGGATATGATATAATATGTTGTATATTGGGTAAAATTTACAGAACGGGGCGGATTTTACGGACTGCGTGTTCTCCCCTGCCTGATTTTTGCAAGGAGGTCTGCCAGGCTATGGCAATATTGCAGAGCTATTATCAGGACGTGTACCGTTCCCCGGTGGTGCGGCTTTCGGGGTATTCCGGGCGGCACGAACTTGCTTCCAGCATATTGGCATATCTGGATTTTGGCGGCGCTACCGGCACTTGTAAGGACGGCGTGGCCGAAACTATGCTGGCTTTTGCCACCGAGCGCGGCACATTGCAGCCCGGCATGCCGGTGGTGGAAGCCAGTTCCGGCAGCTTTGGCGCTGCCCTTGCGGTAAGCTGCGCCACCACAGGCCACCCCTGCATTCTGGTGGTGCCCAGCAGCCTGCCGCTTTCCCGCAGGCAGCATCTGCAAAACCTGGGGGCGCGCATTGTGGTATGCGGCAGCGGCGGCCGCCGTGCGCTGGAACAGGTTGCCAAAGACACCGCCGCCCGCTATAACGGTTACTTTACCAACTACTTTGCCAATGATGACAACCCCGAATACCACCGCCGCGTGACCGGTCCCCAGATTTTAAAAGCCGCCGGGGATGCGATCGATGCTGTGGTGATCGGCGTAGGCAGCGGCGGCACCATTACCGGCGTGGCGGAATACCTGAAAGCCTGGAACAGCATGATCCGCATTGTGGCCGTGGAGCCCAGCGAATGCGCCGCCATTTCCGGCGGGTTCATTGGCCACCACAGCATTGCGGGCATCGGGCCCGGTTTTGTGCCGGAAAACTATAACCCCTATGTAGTGGATACCGTGCTGACGGTCTCCTCGGCCGATGCCGAGCGCGCCGCACGGGAGGTGCTGTTCTATGACGGCATCCCCGCCTGTTCCAGCGCCGGCGCAACCCTGTGTGCTGCCACCCAGCTGATGGGCACCGGCAAGTGTAACCGCCCTCTGTGCATTTTTGCCGGACGCCGCACTTACGAATGATTCAAATAGACCAGGCCGCACGGCTGCCGCCACCAAAGTGGCGCAGGTTGTGCGGCCTTTTGCTTGTTCCATGTACGTTGTGAGAGGCTTTGTTGAAAGAATGGGTACTGATAAACCAAAAGAGCGCTGAACCTTAACGATTCAGCGCTCTTTTGGTTGGTGCGGAAGATGGGACTTGAACCCACACGTCATAGACACACGCACCTCAAACGTGCCTGTCTGCCGATTCCAGCACTTCCGCAAATCGCATTTGACTGCAAGAAAGATTCTAGCACATTTGGGGGTATAAAGTCAAGTCCTATTTTGTAATTATTTCCTGCGTGGGGGCACCTGTCAAAAGTCAGCATCTATTTTTATGCACAGTGCCAAAGTTGGCTAAAATCGTATGCGCATAATAGACAATCTTTTTTTATCACGCTTTGTCATTTCCTACGAAACAGCGTCATTTACTTGACATGGTTGCACAGAAAAGCCTATAATGTATACAAGCAGAAAACAGCAGTACGGCGGGCTGTCCGTGCTGCACTGTATCCGTTTGTATCTTATTTTTGTACAGGAGGACATAGTATGAGCAAAGTTTGTGTAGTCACCGGTGGTGGCTCCGGCATGGGCTTGGCAGCCGCCAAGCTGATGCCAAAAGATCACATTATCGTGGTTTCCGGCCGCACCGAGAGCAAGCTGACCAAAGCCGTGGAGGAGCTGACCGCTGCGGGCTTCACCGCCCACGCCAAAAGCTGCGACACCTCCAAGCGCGACAGCGTCCAGGCGCTGGCCGAGTATGCCGCCACCCTGGGCGAGATCACCAACGTCATCCACGCGGCGGGCGTCTCCCCTGCCATGAAGGTCACCCCCGCCGACCTGCTGCACATCAATGCGCTGGGCACCGTGTATGTCAACCAGGAGTTCTCCAAGCGGATGCACAAGGGCAGCGTCATCGTGGACATCGCGTCGATGTCCGCCTACACTCTGCCGGAGGCCATGTTACCCAAGGCCGCTTACGCGCTGGCCGAGACAGATGAGGCCGCCTTCGTCGATGCTTTGCTGAAAATTTGTGCCGTTGTGGAGGACGCCTATAAAAAGAACGGCCTGGCGTACTCGCTGTCCAAAAACTTTGTGACCTGGTACGCAGCCAAGTGCGCCTTTGATTTTGGCCCCAACGGCATCCGCGTAGCGTCGCTCTCCCCCGGCCTGATTGCCACCGACATGGGCAACCTGGAAGCAGACAACGGCGGCCCGATGCTGGTCTTTAGCTGCGAAAACCGCATGGGCACCCCCGAGGAGCTGGGCTTTGCCATCGCCACGCTGGCCGACGAGCGCAACGGCTACCTGGCGGGCGTGGACATCCTGTGCGACGGCGGCACCATCCGCGGCATGCATGAGTTTAAAAAGCCGCAGTAATTCTTGACAGCCACACCGGCAGCGCGTATAATAATAGTAGAAAAGGCGCTGCGACAAGCGGTTGGCCCGATCTGGTATTAGTTCAATCTAAGAACCGTCACCGTGCCGGGTGGCGGTTCTTGCTTTTTACTACCAAGCTTAGCGTAACGGTCTTGTGACCGATATGGAAAGTCAATGTAAAACGCATTGCCTCACCCCCTTTCGGGAAGTGTGGCCAACCGCCTGCCGTTGTTGTGCAGCGCCTTGCCGCCGAAGCGGCATTACCAGTGTACCATGATTCGACAGGGTTTGCAAGGGTAGCACTTATACTTATATATAAAAAGAAAAGGCCCGAACCGAAGTTCGGGTCTCTTTTTGGTGCGGAAGATGGGACTTTCCCGGGTGCTTTACTTTTTACGCACCACATTAGTCAAGCGATAGAATCCGTTGCAGCGACGGATTCTGTTTTTGTTTTTATGGGGGTTACAGAGCGATTGAGGCAATCGCTGGTTTTGCCGATGAAGCGGTAGTAGATTTCGATGCGCATCACCGTTTCACCGTCGATTATCTCTTTCTCGTGGACGATGATTTTCTCAATCAGCGTGTGAACCAGTTCCTCATCCAGTTCCGTAATGTCTGCATACGGGGCGACCAAATTGGTGAAATCCTGTATGCCCTGCGTTTTGGTGGTTGCTTCGGTGAGCAACGCTTGAATTTCTGTGGCGCGGGTTTTCAATTCTTTTGTTTCCGCTTCATACTTGGCAGATAGGGTTTGGTAGAGGTCATTCGAGAGCCGTCCGAACACGTTATCCTCGTAGATGCGCTGCACCAGCGTGGCCAGTTCGGACAGGCGGCGCTGGGCTGCGTCCAATTCTTTTTTCATGGCTTTCTGCTCGCTCAACTGCCCAGCCTGTGACAAGCCCATCAGATAGTCCGCATACGCATCGGCATCCTCGGCAGCCAGCATAGCGTGACGGCGGATGTCTGCCAGCACGATAGCCTTGACCTGTTCCAGCGAGATATAGTGCGTGGTACACACCTTGCCGCCGTAACGCCGATTGGCGTTGCAACTGAATGTCCCCAACGACTTGCGGCGCTCGTCTTTTTTGCGGCTGCAAAACGCCATGCGCTTGCCGCACTCTCCACAGAACATGATTCCACGGAAAATGTTATTCTCGCTGCGTTTTTTACCCGGCTGCTTGACCTTGATGCGCTCCTGTACCGTCCAGAAAGTCTCGGCATTCACCAGCGCTTCGTGCGTATCCTCCACAACGACCCAATCCTCTTCGGGTTTCCAAATCATCTTTTTTGACTTGAAATTTTGCGTGCCGGTGCGGAAATGCACCATATTCCCGATGTAGACTTGATTCATCAGAATGGCACGAACCGTGCTGTGATCCCACGCATACGGATAGGTCAGAACAATATCCGAGGCAAAGGTTCCAAACTTTTCATGCAGGTACGCCTGTGGGCGGAGAACCTGCTTTTCTCCCAGTTCCTTTGCAATGATGCTGCAGCTTTTGCCCGCAAGCGACATTTGGAAGATTTCCTTGACAACCCATGCGTACTGATTCGGAACGAGCTTGTGGCGGTCATTAGGGTCACGGTCATAGCCATACGGTGGATACGCACCCGTGTATTCCCCACGCAGTGCCTTTGCCTTGAATGCTGACTTGACCTTGCGGCTGATGTCCTTGGCAGACCATTCGTTGATGATATTCTTGAACGGCGCAAACTCGTTATCCCCGGCAGCGGAATCTACGCCATCCGTGATGGCGATGAACCGCACCTTATTTTCCGGGAAGATAACTTCCGTGTAGCGTCCGACTTCCAGATAGTTGCGGCCAAGGCGCGACAGATCTTTTACAATAATTGTTCGCACCCGCCGCTGCTCGACCAGTTCCATCATCTCAGTAAACGCAGGGCGGTCAAAGTTTGTGCCGGAGTAGCCGTCGTCCATAAAGAACCGGCAATTCGTAAAGCCGTGTTCCTTAGCGTACTGCCCCAGAATGGCACGCTGGGATTGGATGCTCATGCTTTCGCCGCCGACTTCATCGTCGCGGCTCAATCTGCCATA
>ERZ650918.2749-NODE-2749-length-11566-cov-7.188342_pt1 | contig 11566 bp, 9 predicted proteins | sample MGYA00514758_ERZ650918 | MGnify/ENA metagenome assembly ERZ650918 | reverse complement strand
TTATCCAGAAAGCATTGGTGAAACTGGATGGTGCTCCTTTCAAGGCATTTGCTGCGCAACGTGACCGTTGGGCTATCGAAACGGATTATGTATATCCGGGTCCGATCCAGTACTTCGGTCCGACAGAAGTTTGCGACCAGGCAACTAAGACTTTGCAGCTGGAACAAGCTAAATAAAAGATACTTTTCAGAGCGGTTGTAATAAAACAGTTGCAATGAAAGTTTTTCCAGGCACGGATTACGCAGATTAACACGGTTTTTTAGTTATTCTATTTCTTATAAATCGTGTATTCCGTGTAATCCGTGCCTATCTCTAAATATTTATCATTTGAAGTAAATGCCGCCACGCAACAACCCGATGTCTGCCGTACAGAAGAAAAAAACTGTTTCCCCTACCCGAAAGAAAGGAACGGTTTCTTCTTCCAAATCTCCCCGTACCCCGAAAAAGGTACAAGCGAAGCATAATCATGCTATGCCTGTTTGGCTTCGCAATATCCTGGCAGTGATGATTGTCGGTTGTTTCTCCATTGCTTTTTATTATTTCTTTATCCGTCCTTATGCTTACCGTTGGAAACCTTGCCACGGATTAAAAGAATATGGCGTCTGTATTCCGGCAGGATATGATATTCACGGAATTGATATTTCCCATTATCAGGGAAAAATAGACTGGCCGAAACTCCGGCAGAACAAAGAGACGGTGACTCCTTTGCACTTTGTCTTTATGAAGGCGACGGAAGGCGGAGACCATGGCGATACTACTTTCTCGGCTAACTTTGCCAATGCCCGTAATCACGGATTTATCCGGGGAGCCTATCATTTTTATATTCCGAGCACGGACGCTCTGAAACAGGCGGACTTTTTTATCCGTACGGTGAAACTGGATACAGGCGACTTGCCCCCTGTACTCGATGTGGAAGTGACCGGACGAAAAGAAAAAGCAGAATTGCAGCAAGGCATCAAACGCTGGCTCGACCGTGTGGAATCTCATTACGGAGTGAAGCCGATTCTTTATACTTCCTATAAATTTAAGACGCGTTATCTGGACGATTCCATTTTCAACGCATATCCTTACTGGATTGCCCATTACTATGTTGACTCCGTGAGGTATCAGGGTAAATGGGACTTTTGGCAACATACGGACGTGGGGAATGTGCCCGGAATCGAGGAAGATGTCGACCTGAATGTATTCAACGGTACATTGGAAGACCTGAGAAAGCTGACAATTAAATAACAGGTATTTCCTTTCCAAACAACTTATCTCTTCTCTTATTTGTTATAATCGTATTATTACTTAAAAAAATACGATTATGAACTTTGATATAGCTATTATTGGCGGTGGCCCTGCCGGTTATACGGCCGCCGAAAGGGCAGGGGCAAACGGATTGAAAGCCGTTCTTTTCGAGAAGAAAGCAATAGGTGGAGTATGTCTCAACGAAGGATGTATCCCTACTAAAACTTTGTTATATTCTGCTAAAATACTGGATAGCATAAAGACTGCTTCCAAGTATGGCGTTTCCGCCGAATCTCCTTCTTTCGATTTGTCCAAAATCATGAACCGTAAAGATAAGACGGTGAAAATGCTGACAGGGGGCGTGAAGATGACTGTAAACTCTTATGGGGTGACAATCGTAGAGAAAGAAGCCTTCATCGAAGGAGAGAAAGACGGATTGATTCGCATCACTTGTGACGGCGAGACTTACTTCGCCAAATATCTGCTGGTCTGTACAGGTTCTGATACGGTGATTCCCCCGATACCGGGATTGTCGGATGTCAGTTACTGGACTTCTAAAGAAGCGTTGGAAATAAAGGAACTTCCCAAAACACTGGTTATCATTGGTGGTGGAGTGATTGGGATGGAATTTGCTTCTTTCTTTAACAGTATGGGTGTAAAGGTGCATGTGGTGGAAATGATGCCCGAGATTCTAGGGGTGATGGATAAGGAAACGAGTGGTATGCTCCGTGCCGAATATGCTAAACGGGGAGTTACTTTCTACTTGAATACGAAAGTGGTGGAAGTGAAACCGGATGGAGTCGTGATAGAGAAAGACGGGAAAACTTCTACTATTGAAGCGGAAAAGATATTGCTTAGCGTAGGACGTAAGGCAAACCTGTCCGGCGTAGGACTGGATAAACTGAACATCGAACTCCTGCGTAACGGAGTGAAAGTGGATGAACATCTACAGACTTCCCATCCCCATGTATATGCTTGCGGAGATATTACGGGATATTCCTTATTGGCGCATACCGCCATCCGTGAAGCGGAAGTTGCCGTCAATCACATTCTGGGAGTTGAAGACCGGATGAATTACGATTGTGTGCCGGGCGTGGTCTATACCAATCCCGAAGTTGCAGGAGTCGGAAAGACCGAAGAAGAACTTATAAAACTGGGACTTCCTTATCGTGTCTCCAAATTGCCAATGGCTTATTCAGGGCGATTTGTAGCGGAGAATGAGCAGGGTAACGGACTTTGCAAACTGATTCAGGATGAAGAAGGAAAAATCATCGGTTGTCATATGTTGGGAAATCCTGCATCGGAACTCATCGTGATAGCCGGCATCGCCATTCAGAGAGGATATACGGTGGAAGGATTTCAAAAGACCGTATTCCCGCATCCTACGGTGGGAGAGATTTATCACGAGATTCTATTTTAATTCTTATCCCGGCCAGTCTATGATTCGATGTATATATAGTCCGTTTACTGATATTTACTTTCACTTGGCAGCAGAAGAGTATTTGTTAAAGCAGGGAAACGATGATATTTTTATGCTTTGGCAGGATACTCCCTCTGTGGTGATAGGTAAACATCAGCGTCTGCGGTCGGAAGTGGATACGGAGTGGGCAGAACAGGAACAGATACATATTGCCCGCCGCTTTTCGGGCGGAGGGACGGTGTATCATGATTTGGGTAATGTCAATCTGACTTTTATCGAAACAGCGCCGCGCCTGCCTGAGTTTATCACTTATCTTCAGCGGACATTGGACTTTTTGGCATCCATCGGTGTAATGGCAAAGGGGGATGAACGGCTCGGTATCTATCTGGATGGAATGAAAATATCGGGGAGTGCACAATGTGTACATAAAGACAGGGTTCTGTATCATTGCACTTTGCTTTATGATACCAATCTTACGGTACTGAATAAGGTCTTGAACCCGGAACTGCCAGGCGATGACGGATCTCTATCCTCTGCATATGCCGTTCCATCCGTTCGGAGTGAAGTGACCAATATCCGTAAGCACTTATCAGTAGGAACTGTGGACGATTTTAAAGAAAAGGCTTTCCGGTATTTCAGCAAATCGCAAATGGTCAGTTCATTCAGTGGCGAAGAGATTGTGGCTGTCAATCAGCTTCGGAAAGAAAAGTATGTTCAGAAAGAGTGGATATATAATCGTTGAAATATAAGTTATGTTTATCAGCGGCCGGTTAAAAATACCTTAACATAAAACTTTCTATTTCAGCCCATTGTTCTATTATATCAAGGTTGAATAAATAAATTTACTGTCTATGTCAAGATTCGAAATAAAAATGCCCAAGTTGGGCGAGAGTATAACCGAAGGGACAATCGTCTCCTGGTCTGTAAAAGTGGGTGATATGATTCAGGAAGACGATGTTCTTTTTGAAGTAAATACTGCTAAAGTAAGTGCTGAAATACCTTCTCCGGTAGCGGGAAAGGTAGTCGAGATTTTATATAAAGAAGGGGATACCGTTGCGGTAGGTACAGTTGTAGCCATTATTGATTTGGATGGTGAAGGCGCTGCCGAGGGGGAAACTACCCATGAAGAAACTGTAAAAGAAGAAGTTCCCGCAAGTCAGTCTCCGGCTCAGCAGGAAGTTGCCAAACCGGTTGTCGCCGAGGAAGAGCGTTGGTATTCGCCGGTCGTGATTCAACTCGCAAGAGAAGCGAAGATTCCGAAAGAAGAACTGGACTCCATACAGGGAACCGGTTACGAAGGACGATTGAGCAAGAAGGATATAAAAGATTATATCGACAAGAAGAAAAGAGGGGTCAGTGGGGATTCCAAACCGTCGGCACCCGTTGCTGCTCCTGCTGCAAGCAAACCGTCGGTTGCTGCTGCTTCCGCACCGGCAAGCCAGAAATCTTCTCCGGCCGCTCCGTCTGAGTCCAAATCATCCGCTCCTGTCACTATGCCGGGTGTAGAGGTGAAAGAGATGGATCGTGTCCGCCGGATTATAGCCGACCATATGGTTATGTCTAAGAAAGTATCTCCGCATGTCACTAATGTGGTAGAAGTAGATGTCACCCGTTTGGTGCGCTGGCGCGAAAAGAACAAAGACGCTTTCTTCCGTCGCGAAGGTGTCAAGCTGACTTATATGCCCGTGATTACGGAAGCCGTAGCGAAAGCATTGGCAACCTATCCGCAGGTGAATGTATCGGTAGACGGATACAATATTCTTTTCAAGAAACATATCAATGTGGGTATTGCCGTTTCTTTGAACGATGGAAATCTGATTGTGCCTGTGGTACACGATGCCGACCGTTTGAATTTGAACGGACTGGCTGTTGCCATTGATTCCCTGGCCCTGAAAGCGAGAGATAACAAGCTAATGCCCGACGACATTGACGGCGGTACATTTACCATCACCAACTTCGGTACATTCAAGAGTTTGTTCGGTACGCCGATTATTAATCAGCCCCAGGTAGCTATCTTGGGAGTAGGCTATATCGAAAAGAAACCTGCCGTTATAGAAACCCCTGAAGGCGATACGATTGCTATTCGTCATAAGATGTACCTTTCCCTGTCTTACGACCACCGGGTAGTGGACGGAATGTTGGGAGGTAATTTCCTGCATTTTATAGCCGATTACCTGGAAAACTGGAAAGGTTGATAACTGATTGTTTCATTCATTAAGAACTTCATTAACCATGAAAAAGTATGATATAAAAAATACAGATGTCGAAACCCTGAAGAAGTGGTACCATCTGATGGCATTGGGACGCGCCCTGGACGAAAAGGCTCCATCTTACCAGTTGCAATCTTTAGGTTGGTCTTATCATGCACCCTATGCGGGACATGATGGTATCCAACTGGCGGTCGGGCAAGTCTTTACTCTCGGAGAAGACTTCCTGTTTCCCTACTACCGGGATATGCTGACCGTACTCTCCGCCGGAATGACTCCGGAAGAGATTATCCTGAACGGTATTTCCAAAGCGACAGACCCCGGAAGCGGCGGCCGCCATATGTCGAACCATTTCGCGAAGCCGGAATGGCACATCGAAAATATATCTTCCGCAACGGGAACACATGACCTTCATGCGGCAGGCGTAGCCAGAGCGATGGTCTATTACGGACATAAAGGAGTGGCTATCACTTCTCACGGAGAATCTGCCACTTCCGAAGGATTTGTCTACGAAGCTATCAACGGCGCCAGTCTCGAACGCCTTCCTGTGATTTTTGTGATTCAGGATAATGGCTACGGTATTTCTGTCCCCAAATCGGAACAGACCGCCAACCGTAAGGTAGCGGAAAACTTCTCCGGTTTCAAGAACCTGAAAATCATCTATTGCAATGGCAAAGATGTATTCGATTCGATGAACGCCATGACCGAAGCCCGCGAATATGCCATCAGTACCCGTAATCCGGTGATTGTACAGGCGAATTGTGTCCGTATCGGTTCTCATTCCAATTCTGACAAGCATACCCTCTACCGGGATGAAAACGAACTGGAATATGTAAAGGAAGCTGACCCTTTGATGAAATTCCGCCGGATGCTGCTTCGCTATAAGCGTCTGACTGAAGAAGAACTGCAACAAATAGAAGCGGCAGCCAAAAAAGAATTGTCTGCTGCCAACCGGAAGGCTTTGGCTGCTCCCGAACCTGACCCCAAAAGCATCTACGATTTTGTAATGCCCGAACCTTATCAGCCGCAGAAGTACAAAGACGGTACACATGAGGCAGAAGGCGAAAAGACCTTCATGGTCAACGCCATTAATGAAACATTGAAATCCGAATTCCGTCACAATCCCGATACTTTTATTTGGGGACAGGACGTGGCGAATAAGGAAAAAGGCGGTGTATTCAATGTGACGAAAGGAATGCAGCAGGAGTTTGGTGACTCCCGTGTATTCAGTGCGCCGATTGCCGAAGATTATATCGTAGGTACAGCCAACGGAATGAGCCGCTTTGACCCTAAAATTCATGTAGTAATAGAAGGGGCGGAGTTTGCCGACTACTTTTGGCCTGCCGTCGAGCAATATGTAGAATGTACGCATGAGTATTGGCGCAGCAATGGTAAGTTTGCTCCGAACATTACTTTGCGTTTGGCTTCCGGTGGCTATATCGGTGGCGGACTTTATCATTCCCAAAATATAGAAGGCGCTTTGACGACTTTGCCGGGAGCACGTATTGTTTGTCCTTCCTTTGCGGATGATGCGGCGGGATTGCTCCGTACCAGTATGCGTTCCAAGGGATTCACTTTATTCCTCGAACCCAAAGCGTTGTATAACTCCGTAGAAGCGGCTGCCGTTGTGCCGGAAGATTTTGAAGTACCTTTCGGTAAGGCACGTATCCGCCGCGAAGGAACAGATTTGAGTATTATCACGTATGGTAACACCACCCATTTCTGTCTGCACGCAGCGGAACGATTGGAGAAAGAAGGTGGTTGGAAAGTGGAAGTCATCGACATTCGCTCTTTAATTCCTTTGGATAAGGAAGCAATCTTCGAGTCGGTGAAGAAAACGAGTAAAGCGTTGGTTGTCCATGAGGATAAAGTATTCTCCGGCTTTGGTGCGGAACTTGCCGCTATGATTGGGGAAGAGATGTTCCGTTATTTGGACGGGCCTGTGCAACGTGTAGGTTCTACATTTACCCCTGTCGGTTTTAACCCGATTCTTGAAAAAGAGATTCTGCCCGATGAGGCTAAAATCTATGAAGCTGCCAGGAAATTATTAGAATATTAAATAGTATGGATTATGAAAAAGATAGGTTTATTTTATGCAGCGAAGGCTGAAAAGACGAGTTGGGTAGCAGAGAAGATTCAGCAGGAATTTGGTGAAGACAAGATAGAAGTAGTACCCATTGAACAAGCTTGGGAGAATGATTTTGCCGCTTATGATTGTTTTATAGTCGGCGCTTCCACTTGGTTCGACGGCGAACTTCCCACCTATTGGGACGAACTGTTACCGGAACTTCGTACAATGGATTTAAAAGGAAAGAAAGTGGCTGTCTTCGGCTTGGGAGATCAGATACGTTATCCTGAAAATTTTGCGGATGGCATCGGACTGTTGGCGGAAGTCTTCGAGGGAGATGGAGCTACCTTGGTAGGTTTCACTTCTTCCGAAGGATATACTTTCGAACGTTCCAAAGCATTGCGCGGCGACCGTTGGTGCGGGCTGGTCATTGACTTGGATAACCAGTCGGAACAGGCGAAAAAGAAAATCAAGGACTGGTGCGAACAGGTAAAGAAGGAGTTTAAATAACTTCTTTATATATAATATGTGACGAGGGTGTCAAAAAGAAAACAGTTTTTTTTGACACCCTCTCTTCTTTGGGGATTCTATAATGAAAAGAATTATCAGGCTTTATAAATAAACTTCACCTCTGCCCAACGATTCTTCTCTTTATAGTGGACAAAAGTCAATCCATTCTTTTCCGCTTCCTCACGGATTACTGTGATATCATCCACATAGAATCCGCTCATATACAGTTCAGACCCCGGATGCATACATGCGACATATTGTTTCATGTCATTCAACAGGATATTCCGGTTGATATTGGCAATAATGACATCGAACGGCCCTTTTCCGGCGAGGGACGAAGCGTCTCCTTGAGAAACTGCAATGTCATCTACATGATTCAGTTCAATATTCTCGATAGAGTTTCGTACGCACCATTCGTCAATGTCGATAGCTGTACACGGACGTGCACCTCTCATTCGTGCGAGGATGGCAAGAATCGAAGTTCCACAGCCCATATCGAGCAGTGATTTATCTTTCAGTCCGCTATCCAGCAACTCCTCGATGATGAGACTTGTCGTTTCATGATGTCCTGTCCCGAAAGCCATTTGCGGGTTGATAACAATATCATATTCCGCTTTGGGAACATCTTGATGGAAAGTGCTGTGAATCACGCATCGGTCGCCGATAATAATCGGCTGAAAGAAATTCTTTTCCCATTCCTCGTTCCAGTCCTTATCTTCTGCTTCTACATAGGTATAGGTAATTTCCGTATCGGGCAGGGGAAACTCGGTGATTACACTCTTGATAGCGGCTTCGTCACATAATGATTGTTGGATATATGCGGTCAGTCCGCTTTCACATTCAACAAAACTCTCAAATCCGACTTCGCCGAGCACGGCAGCCAGTACGTCATTAACTGTTTCAATGCAGGGATTGGTATGGAATGTGAACTCATAATACTTCATAGTTGTTTTATTTTCTAGTAAATAATGTGCAAAGATAGTTAGAAATAGGGATTTCCCTATTATCCTTTGGGGAAAATCTCCCCCGGACGAAAAATCTCTTCCTTATCTTTGTAACGTGAATAAGTTTAAGTAATTACATAAACCGAGATGATATGAAAAAGATTGTTTATTTCTTGCTATTTGCCTTGTGCCTTCCGATAGGTATCTTTGCACAAAGCGTTGATGACGACCTTTACTTCGTACCTTCCAAAGACAAACAGGAGAAGAAAGAAACTCCGGTTAAGAAGGAACCGAAGAAACAGGTGACGACTAACATCTATACTTCACCGGGTACTACAGTGGTTGTTCAGGACCGTAAGGGAAGAACACGGGATGTGGATGAATATAACCGCCGTTACGATGCACGTGAAAATGAATTCGTAATGGATAATGATACCTTATATATAAAAGAAAAATCTAATCCGGATTTGGACGGAGAATGGGTGACGGGCGAATTCAATGGTACGGAAGACGACTATGAATACGCTGAACGTATCATCCGTTTCCGCAATCCGCGTTTCGCTATCAGTATCAGCAGTCCGTTGTATTGGGATGTAGTTTACGGTCCGAATTCATGGGATTGGAACGTATATACCGATGGTATGTATGCTTATGCATTCCCGACGTTCAGTAACCCGCTTTGGTGGGATTGGCGTTATGGCTCTTACGGCTGGGGATGGAACTATGGCTGGGGATGGAATCGTCCTTATTACTCTTGGGGATATTACCCCGGTTATTGGGGCGGAGGCTACTGGGGTGGCTGGTATGGCGGCGGATATTGGGGACATCATCACCACTGGCATGGTGGTCCTAGCTGGGGCTGGGGCGGAGGTGGAAACCATTGGGCTCGCAACACTTATTACAATGATCGTCGTTCTAATTTTGGAAATAATGGAGGAAGCGCTCGACGTTCTTCTTATACATCAAGCGGAGATCGTAGAATAGGTACAACTGTTGGCACGCGGCGTGCTAATACAGGGAGTGTTAGCCAGTCAGCTCGTCGGGGTGGTACAACAGAAAACTATAACTCTTCTAGAAGAACTGTAGGTACTCGTACTACAAATACGAGAGTAGGAACTGGTAACAATTCAAGTTCTTCTCGCCGGAATACCACATATACTCGTCCAAGTAGTACACGTAGCAGTTCATCATATGATAGCAATCGTTCCAGTTCTTCTTCCCGTCGGACTTATGGAACAACGGAAAATAGCAGTAGTCGTTCTTCTTCTACTTATAATCGTGGAAGTTCAACTACACGTAGCTATTCACCGTCGAGCAGCAGTCGCTCTTCTTCTAATTCCAATTATTCTTCAAGTCGTTCTTCCTCTGGTTCCAGCTATTCACCGAGTCAGTCTTCATCCTCTCGTTCGAGTGGTTACTCAAGTGGTGGAAGTTCCCGTTCCAGTTCCGGTTCGTCAGGTGGAGGTGGTAGTCGAAGAAGATAAAATGATTGGTTTTATTAAAAAGACATATTTATGAAAAATATAAGATTTGCAATAGTGATATTGTGTACTTTAGTTGGTACTACTGCCGCAAGTGCACAAAACTTATACGATGCTGTCCGGTTAATGGGAAATGACTTGAATGGAACCGCCCGGTTTGTCGGCATGGGAGGAGCCATGGGAGCATTGGGAGGTGATATCTCGACGATGGGTACCAATCCGGCAGGTATTGGTATTTATAGAAGCAGTGATGTGATGACCACATTTGGCTTTAGCAATATTGGGTTAAAGTCTAATACAAATGGTAATAAGAATGAACTAGATAAGTTTAGAGGTTCATTTGATAATGTGGGATTTGTTATATCAAGTCGTATTGGAAATGAAACAGCTCTACGGTTTGTGAACTTTGGTTTTAATTACCGTAAGGTGAAGTCTTTTGATAAAAATATGGCAATGAATGGTTTGATGGAAGATATGGGAGGACCACTGTCGCAAAGTGATTTATTTGCTTCTTTGTCATATGGGCTTCCTGAGGACTATTTGAGTTCTAATGCTGCTTTTACTGACGGAGGGATAGATGCTGCACCATGGTTGGGAGCTATGGCTTTACGAACCAGAGTGATTGGATTGAATGATAGTGAGAATAATCAGTACGCTAGTAATGTAGGCTATAGAGTCGATTCTGAAGGCAATATTATTTATTTGCCTGTAATGGGAGAATATACTTCTAGAGAAAAAGGCGGATTGCACTCTTATGACTTTAATGTTGCGCTCAATATCTATGACAGAGTCTATTTCGGTGCTACCATTGGAGCTTATAGCGTCGATTATTCTAGAAATTCTATTTATAGAGAAAGTTACCAGGGAGATGTTTCTAACTATTCTTTAGAGAATTGGTTTGATACAAGTGGTACTGGATTTGATTTTAAGCTAGGAGTAATTGTACGTCCATTTGAGTCATCATCTTTTCGTATTGGGGCTGCGATACATACGCCTACTTGGTTTAATTTGGAAGACCGTACATCTGCTCTCTTAATTTCCGATATTGATATGAATAGTGATGGGACGATTGGTAAGGATGAACTGTATGAATATGATACAATGGAATTCCCAGGTGAATCGAAAACAAAGTATCAGTTGGTGACTCCTTGGAAATACAATTTGAGTTTAGGATATACGATTGGTCGTTCTGTTGCATTAGGGGCAGAATATGAGTATAGTGATTATTCTTCGGCTAAGTTGAAATATGACGATGGTATGCGGATGGAGGATGAAACATCGCAGATCAAAACAGGATTGAAAGGGGTACATACACTTCGTGTTGGAGCAGAGTTTAAACTGGCACCGGAGTTTGCTTTTCGTGTAGGTTACAATTATAGGACAGCTGCTATGTATGATGATACGTTTAAGAGAATAGCACTTAATAGTATTAGTACAAGTACTGAGTTTTCTAATCTGAAAGCAACTAATAATTATACTTTGGGATTTGGTTATAAAGGATCTGTTTTTTATGCGGATTTAGCCTACCAATTGAATACTTATAAAGAAGATTTCTATCCATTCTATAATGAAGTAGGAGAACACTTTGAAACAATACTTGTGCCGAATGCTACCAAAGTAACTAATACCCGCCATCAGGTACTGCTTACTTTAGGTATGCGTTTCTAACCTAAAAAAGACAGTTTTCAATTTCAATAATAACTTTT
>ERZ650918.2733-NODE-2733-length-11626-cov-29.806499_pt1 | contig 11626 bp, 9 predicted proteins | sample MGYA00514758_ERZ650918 | MGnify/ENA metagenome assembly ERZ650918 | reverse complement strand
CCGCAAGGAGTATAAGAAAGAAACTTTGCGTATTATTCGGGAATCAATGGAGTAGACTAAAAATTAGATAACGGAATCTATTATACATAGGTTCAGTTATCTAATTCTATAATGAGTAGAAGTTTTTGTTTGTATCTCCAAAAGTTAAATCGTGTTATTGAACAGTTGATATTAGTATATAAATCGAATATGTAATTAAAAGATTTTTTAAGCTCTATTTATTATTATTTTGAGTTTGAAAAACTCGTCTTGAATTGTTTGTAAATTCTCTTGAATTTCAACGATTCTTTCTGGACTATATGTGATTTTACCTCTTTTAACTTCAATGTCAGGAGGTGATTTAGACATAACAGATGTGTCAGTAAGTAAAGGTTTTAATCGTTTGTAGTTTGTATCTAAAACTTCTTTAATGTCATCCACTTTAAATTCAGATTTTTTGAAAGAATCTATTTTCTTAAATAACTTATGGCGTGTTATATTGGATTTTGAATATAAGCTTATCACCTCTGTATAGGTTGTACTATTCAATTTATTTCCAAGTTCGACTAGTGGAGATTCGGTGTTTTCTACCTGAGAAATAAACATCTCTTTTTCTATTCGAACATCTTGTACTTCTTTCTCTAGAACTTTTGATATATAAATTGCACAACCTATGGTTAAAAATAGCGATATTGCATCTATTATAGATATTTCCTTGTTTAAAACAAAATATCCCCAATCAATCAGTTTACCACAACAACATCCAATACTGAATATTATAATATAGATAATTATGTTAATGATTTTGTTCTTTTTCATAGGCATCTTCAATATAATTATCTACTTCTTCTTTATAATCAGGATCTTCGTCTGAAATTATAATAAGTGTTTGTTTGAGAATATTGTAATTTATATGGTCTCTCCTAATTAGACCTCCGAAAGATTCTTCCAAAAAAGATGTACCTAAACCAGCAGTGCCGTCTAAGTCAACAATTAGCTTTACATTCATTTCTATTGCTTTTTTCAGTGCAGGATGTAGAACATTTTGTCTAAATTCTTGACCGGAATAATCTCCTTCTTCAGGATAACGAGCACCCGGAATACGACTGAAATCTGTCGCGATTTTTATTATAATATCTTTATTCATAATTTATATTTACATTGTTAAAATTCAATTCCCAATGGATAAATGTTCCAGCAAACGAATTGTTTAATTTGACATTTGTACCTGCTGTGTATTCAACTTTAGCATCGTTTGCTATAACAACAACGTTTGCAATCTTGTTGTCTTCACACGCTTTAAATAAGCATGGAAGACCCTTACCTCTATAATACTTACCTGTTGATGTCTTATGAATTTCTCCCTTAAGTAGCAGAGAGAGCATTTCTGCATTATTTTGCGGATTGAATAATTCACGGATCTTTGGTATAATATTATAAAACTTACCATGTTCATCATTACGTAAGCTATTAATTATGCCAACGCCATAATCTATAAATGAAAAGTATGCTTTCTTTAACTTTTCATCATATTGTACAGTTGTCCACCAATGATGTAAGCCCTTTGAATCAAAAGAAGCATGATTATTTGTGTTTTGCATGAGTTCAAGAAAAACTCTTTGAACCCCCAAACATCTTCTTTGCTTACCCCATATTAAATTGGATATTTCTGAAATAATTTGATCTGCTAGACTAGAGTCTACTACTTTTCCTGCATGAGTTAGGACTTTGTTCCTGCAAAACGCATAATTAGGTTCATTGCTTATATTTCTTTTATACAACTGATCAAAAAAACCAGAATCAACCAATGCTTTATTTGCATTCTTATTTTTAGGGAAATTTCCATTAAAATCAATATGATTGTATTTGAATTTAGTCATTATTGATAAGAGGACGACAATAGCCCCATGAGCTATTGTTTCTACATCTGTTAAATTGACAAATACCTTACTTCGATTCTTTAAGCATTTTTCGATTTTTGCTATGAATTTTAGTGATTCTTCTGTGTTTTCGATTAGTGAAAAGTTCGAAGGAGCCTTTATTTTAGAATAATCTTTAAATCGATTTTCTAAAATATATTTCTGACGTTCTTCTTTTGATTTCCCTTGAAGGTAACGCCTTTTGTTTTTCTTTTTTTTCTTTGATATAATCCGTCTTAATTCTTGCTTTTTGGCATGATTAATAAGGATTTTCTTTTCTCTTTCTGTTAATATTTTCATATATCAGTTATACACATTTTTATGTGTGTTGTCTATTGGGATGACAAAAGTACAAAAATAATCCCAGTTGTCGAATATAATTCACTATATTTGCACTATAAAATCGTATCAAAGAATGAAACTGAATAGAATAAAAGCAGTCCTTTCGGAAAAAGGCATTTCTCAAACGTGGTTAGCCAAACAGTTGGATAAGAGTTTTAGCATGGTCAATGCCTATGCGTGCAATAGGATTCAACCTAATTTGGAAACGCTTCAGCGGATTGCCGAGATTCTACAGGTTGATTTAAAGGATTTGATAACCGATAAAAAGGAAAGACTACAATAGAATTTAAAGCGATTTCGGTGGTCTTAGATGTATTTAATCTATATAAGATTGAAAATACACTGAATGTTAGAATACTAAATAGTAAGATAAAAATGTTGTAACTACTCATAATAAGGCAAGGATATGTCAACACAAAGTGAAGCGGCATTGGAAGCCGGACTGATAGCCACTCTTCTACAAATGGACTATGAATATGTCCAAATCGTAGAAGAGGATAATATGTATGCCAATTTTAAACGACAGTTGGAGGTTCATAACCGCAAACGACTGGAGGAACATGGGCGTAGCGAGTTTACAACAGAAGAATTTGAAAAGATTCTTATATACCTTGAAGGTGGTACTCGCTTTGAAAAGGCAAAGAAACTCCGTGACTTATATCCGCTTGATACGGCTGATGGACAGCGTATATGGGTGGAATTTCTAAATAGGCAGCAGTGGTGTCAGAATGAATTTCAGGTTTCCAACCAAATCACGGTGGAAGGACGTAAAAAATGCCGTTATGATGTGACGATTCTAATTAATGGTTTGCCACTTGTGCAGATTGAATTGAAACGTCGTGGCGTGGAACTTAAACAGGCATACAATCAAATACAGCGTTATCACAAGACTTCGTTTCACGGATTGTTTGATTATATCCAGTTGTTTGTTATATCCAATGGTGTTAACACTCGCTATTTTGCCAATAATCCAAATAGTGGGTATAAGTTCACATTCAACTGGACAGATGCCGCCAATCATCCATTCAATGAATTGGATAAGTTTGCTGTATTCTTTTTGGAAAAATGTACACTTGGCAAAATCATAGGAAAGTATATCGTGCTGCATGAGGGTGACAAGTGTTTGATGGTACTTCGTCCTTACCAATTCTATGCGGTAGAGAAGATTTTGGATCGTGTACAAAACTCCAATGATAATGGTTATATCTGGCATACAACAGGTGCTGGAAAAACATTGACCTCATTCAAGGCCGCACAACTTGTATCAGAATTGGATGATGTGGATAAGGTGATGTTTGTTGTTGACCGTCATGACCTCGATACTCAGACGCAATCGGAATACGAGGCGTTTGAACCGGGTGCAGTGGATAGTACCGACAATACGGATGAACTCGTGAAGCGACTTCAAAGCAATTCCAAAATCATCATAACCACCATTCAAAAACTTAATGCGGCAGTTAGTAAGACTTGGTATAGCAGTAAGATTGATGCTATCCGTCATTCACGCATCGTGATGATTTTTGATGAGTGTCACCGTAGTCATTTCGGGGATAGCCATAAAAAGATTATGAAGTTCTTTGATAATGCCCAGATTTTTGGCTTTACGGGAACACCTATCTTTACTGAAAATGCAGTGGATGGACATACGACAAAAGAAATTTTCGGCAATTGTCTTCATAAATATCTCATCAAAGATGCTATTGCTGATGAAAATGTGCTCGGCTTCCTCGTGGAGTATTATCACGGTAACGAGATTGTAGATAACGATAACCAAGCTCGTATGGAGGAGATAGCAAGATTTATCCTTAACAACTTTAATAAATCTACATTTGATGGAGAGTTTGACGCATTGTTTGCTGTGCAGTCTGTTCCTATGCTTATCCGCTATTACAAGATTTTCAAATCATTGAATCCTAAAATCCGTATAGGTGCAGTATTTACATACGCAGCCAATAATAGTCAAGATGATGAACAGACCGGTATGGGAACGGGAAAATATGTCAGCGAAAATGTGGGCGAAGCAGATGAACTGCAATCCATTATGGATGATTATAATGAAAACTTTGGTACATCTTTTACCACAGAGAATTTCCGTGCTTATTATGATGATATCAACCTGCGCATGAAAAAGAAGAAAGCGGAAATGAAACCGCTTGACCTTTGTCTTGTCGTGGGAATGTTCCTTACAGGCTTTGACAGTAAAAAGCTGAACACGCTTTATGTGGATAAGAACATGGAATATCACGGGTTGTTGCAAGCGTTCAGTCGTACCAACCGAGTGTTGAACGAGAAGAAACGATTCGGTAAAATCGTATGCTTCCGTGACCTGAAAAACAATGTTGATACGTCTATAAAACTGTTTAGCAATTCCGACAATCCTGAAGATATAGTACGTCCTCCGTTTGAAAAAGTAAAGCAGGAGTACAAGAGTTTGGCAACAGATTTTCTGCAAAAATATCCAACGCCAAGTAGTATAGACCTTCTGCAAAGTGAAAATGACAAGAAGAATTTTGTACTTGCGTTCCGTGACATTATTCGTAAACATGCAGAAGTTCAGATATACGAAGATTACAGCGAGGATGCTGAAGACCTCGGTATGACCGAACAGCAGTTTAACGATTATAAGAGTAAATACCTTGATATTACAGTTGGGTTTATTGATCCACCTGCTACACCGTCAACTGTTGCGGAAGATCCTGCCCCATACGGGAATAATCAAGGGCTGGAAGACATTGATTTCTGTCTTGAACTTCTGCATAGTGACATTATCAATGTGGCGTATATTCTTGAACTCATTGCGGAACTTGACCCATATAGCGATGATTATTCAGAAAAGCGCAAGCATATCCTTGATACAATGATTAAGGATGCTGGAATGCGAGGCAAAGCAAAACTCATCGACGGCTTTATTCAAAAGAATGTAGATGAAGACAAGGAAAACTTCATGAATGGGCGCAATAGAGCAGATGGAACAAATGAATTAGAGGAACGTTTGAACCAATATATTGTGTCAGAACGCAATAAGGCTGTAAGTGATTTGGCTAATGATGAACAAATTTCTGCCGAAGTGCTTAATCTTTACATAAAAGAGTATGACTATTTGCAAAAAGAACAGCCTGAGATTATACAAAAGGCATTGAAAGAAAAGCATCTCGGTCTTATCAAAACTCGCAAGGCTTTGACGAGAATTATGGAAAGATTGCGTAGTATTATAAAAACGTTTAATTGGGAATAATTAAAAGTTATTCAATCATGAAATTAGGTAAACTGGAGCAGATAACAGACCTTCGTTCTGTCTGGAAACATGAAGCCAAAGATTTTACTCCTTGGCTTGCAAAAGAAGAGAATTTGGAAATTCTCAGCGAGGCTGTAGGTATTGATATAGTCGTTGAAGAACAGGAATCCAATGTAGGCGATTTCAGTGTTGATTTATTTGCGACAGAGGAGGGGACGGGACGACGGATAATCATTGAGAATCAGCTAGAGGAAACAAATCATGACCATCTTGGCAAAATCATAACGTATGCTTCAGGTAAAGAAGCTGAAGTAATAATTTGGATTGTCAGAAAAGCACGTGACGAGCATAAACAAGCAATAGAATGGTTAAATCAGCATACGGATGACAAGTTCGAGTTTTTCTTAATAGAAATAGAATTGTGGAAAATCAATGATTCAGAACCTGCACCTAAGTTCAATATTGTAGAACGACCTAATACTTGGGCAAAGGCAATGAAAAAGACAGCAGCACTTTCAGAAACAGAAAACTTGAAATTAGCATTTTGGGAAAAGTTCAACAACGAAGCTCCAAAACACTCTGCCTTTATAAGGGAATTTAAGCTGCGTAAACCACAAGCTCAGCATTGGTATGACCTAGGTTTAGGATCATCAGCATATCATCTTTGTATGACATTAAATACTAAAAATAATTGTTTGTCAGCTGGATTGTATGTTAATGAGGACAAGGATATCATTACCCGATTTAAGTCAAATGAAGAATTGGTATCTAAAATATTAGGGATTATAAATCCTAATGAAATAGAATGGCGACTAGATGAAAATAAAAAGGCAAGTCGTTTCCTTATTCTTCATCCTATGGGGGATATGAATGATAAAGATAATTGGGATAATGGATGTGCATGGCTTTGTGATATGTGTGTAAAAATCAAACAAGTAGTAAAAGAAATACTAAAATAATATGAGCGAAGAATTACAGCAGAAACTCCGTGACCAACTTTGGGAGGTTGCAAATCGTTTGCGTGGTAATATGTCGGCAAGCGACTTTATGTATTTTACATTAGGTTTCATCTTCTATAAGTACTTGTCGGAGAAAATAGAGAAGTATGCCAACAATGCCTTGGTGGATGATGAAATAACCTTTAAGGAATTGTGGGAAATGGATGATACAGATGCGGTTGAACTACAAGAAGAAGCGAAAAATCAATGCTTGGAGAATATTGGTTATTTCATAGAACCAAAATTTTTGTTTTCGTCAGTAATTGAGGCTATCAAGCGTAAAGAAAATATCTTGCCTATGCTCGAACGTTCATTGAAGCGTATTGAAGACAGTACGTTGGGACAGGATAGTGAAGAGGATTTTGGCGGATTGTTTTCGGATATAGACTTGGCATCGCCTAAATTGGGCAAGACAGCTGACGATAAAAACACGCTCGTTAGTAACGTTCTTCTTGCATTAGATGATATAGACTTCGGAGTAGAGGCATCGCAGGAGATTGATATTTTGGGTGATGCTTACGAATATATGATTTCGCAATTTGCCGCAGGAGCCGGGAAAAAGGCTGGAGAGTTCTATACTCCGCAGGAGGTCAGCCGTATCTTAGCAGAAATTGTTTCCATCGGACACCAGCGTTTGCGCAATGTATATGACCCTACTTGCGGTAGTGGCTCGTTGCTTCTTCGTGCTGCCAATATCGGAAATGCAGTTGATATTTATGGACAGGAAAAGAATCCTACAACTTATAACCTTGCCCGAATGAATATGTTGCTTCATGGCATCAGATTCAGCAACTTCAAGATTGAGAATGGTGATACACTTGAATGGGATGCGTTTGGTGATACTCAGTTTGATGCTGTAGTTGCAAATCCTCCGTTCTCTGCAGAATGGAGTGCTGCCGACAAATTCAATACTGATGATCGTTTCAGCAAAGCAGGAAGGCTTGCACCACGTAAGACTGCCGATTATGCTTTTATCCTGCACATGATTTATCACTTGAACGAGGGCGGTACAATGGCTTGTGTTGCTCCGCATGGTGTACTATTCCGAGGAAATGCGGAGGGCGTTATCCGGCGTTTCCTTATAGAAAAGAAAAACTATGTGGATGCTATTATAGGATTACCTGCAAATATTTTCTATGGCACAAGTATTCCGACTTGTATTCTTGTTTTTAAGAAGTGCCGTAAAGAAGATGACAATATTCTGTTTATTGATGCAAGCAAGGAATTTGAAAAGGTAAAGACTCAGAACAAGCTCCGCGAGCAGCATATCCAAAAGATTGTCGAGACTTATCGTGACCGCAAGGAAATAGAAAAGTATAGTCACCTTGCCTCTCTTCAAGAAATAGCCGAGAATGATTACAATCTGAATATTCCCCGTTACGTTGATACCTTTGAAGAGGAAGAACCTATCGACATAAAGGCTGTAATGGCAGAGATAAAGGAGTTGGAAGCCAAACGTGCTGAACTCGACAAAGAGATTGAAGTGTATCTGAAAGAATTGGGACTGGTAGAATAGTTCAGAAAAGTAATAGCAATGGGTGAAAATGACAACATACCTCAGATGACACCTTCATTTGAGAATATATGCCGCAAGGATGAAAACGGGAATGAATACTGGAGTTCTCGTGACCTTTGTGGTGCGATGGGTTATTCTGCTTATTGGAAATTTCAACGAGTCATAGATAAAGCCATTAAAGTAGCCGGAGAAAAAGGAATGAATGTGGACGAGCATTTCAACCAAGCGGTTGATATGGTCAAGATAGGAAACGGCTCATTTCGCAAGGTAAATATATTCCGACTCTCTCGTATGGCATGTATGATTATTGCGGAAAATGCAGATGGCAAAAAGTTGCTCGTCCAACAGGCACGAGGCTTTTTCTCACAATCTGTCTCAATGGCTGAACTTATGCATAATTCGCTAAGTTCTAATATATTGTTGTATAAAACAGCACAAGGAGAGGCACGTGTAGAAGTCATTTTCAATAGCGAAACATTCTGGATGTCACAAAAAAGGATGGCGGACTTGTTTGGGGTTGATGTCAGAACCATAAATTATCATCTCGGACAAATTTACGAAACAGGAGAACTTTCCAAAGAGGCAACTATCCGAAAAATTGGGATAGTTCAAACAGAAGGAGACCGGGAAGTGGAACGTATGCCGCTATTTTACAACCTCGATGCTATTGTTGCAGTGGGGTATAGGGTAAACAGCTATCAAGCTACTCAATTCCGCATTTGGGCTACTTCAGTGTTGAAAGAGTTTATCATTAAAGGATATGCCCTTGATGATGAGAGACTAAAACAGGGCAAACATTTCGGGAAAGACTATTTTGACGATTTGCTTGAGCGTATTCGTGAAATACGCACCTCAGAGCGCAGATATTACCAAAAGATAACTGACATTTATGCAGAATGTAGTGCGGATTACGACCCGAAATCAGAAGACACAAAGTTGTTCTTCAAGATGGTACAAAATATGATGCACCTTGCCGTTACTCATCATACGGCTGCGGAAATTATCTATCAACGGGCTGATTCCGAGCAACCTTACATGGGACTTACCACGTGGAAGAAAGCTCCTGACGGAAGAGTGCAAAAGTCTGATACCATCGTCGCAAAAAATTACCTGTCAGATTCTGAATTGTCCCAGTTGAATCTTATCACAACTGCTTTTCTTGATATGGCAGAATCACGTGCTGCACGTCATATTGTTTCAACTATGGATGATTGGAAGAAGTTTCTTCAACAATATCTTGCAACGATGGATTACGAGCCGTGCGATACAGCCGGAAAAGTGACACAAGAGGAAGCAAGAGATAAGGCTTATAGCGAATATGAAAAATATAAACTGATTCAAGATAACTTTTTTCCCACAAATTATTCATGATAAGGGAAGAAGTTATCTGTTTTGCAGTAGTAACCGAATTAGTTGAGTCAGCATAATTGTTCTCTAACCAATCATATACGCTGGTGTTTGAAATTAATATACGATATATTGAATCGATAGTATCTATATTAGTTGATATGGCACTAATTGTAGAGCGGCTTTCCTGAAAAATCTGTTCTTTAAAACTTTTTTGAAGTTCATTAATAGTCTTATAGCAAAATAATGCACCACTAATAACTAAAGCAAATGCAATAGTAACTGTAATTAATATGGTAACCTGTGTTCTTAGTTTCCTTTTTTTATGTAAAAATCCTTTTGCCATGCCTTGTCCTCGAATGATGTTATTTTATAGTTCCGTACCTTAAAGTAATTATTTTTAAAGAATTACTTTAGAATGCTATAAACATTATATCAAAAATATTAAAGTATACAAAGAAATTGTAAAAAATGTCTAAAAATGGTAAAAAAATTCAAAGTATTTGTAAAAATATTACATTAAAACTGAAAAATAACTCCGATATAATTGCATTATCATATAAAGAATGGAGATGGAAAGATGAAAAAATTGAAATTATTGGCAATGTCTCTTGCAGCAATAATGACCGTGTCAACAGTTGGTATGGGTGATTATGCAGCTGTTAAGGGAGACGATACAACTACATGCGAAGTAAGTACATTTTCCGGAAATGAGTGTGTGACTTACGGAAAAACAGTTACTTCGGATATGGGAGTATCTAGTGGAAGCTTATCTGACATTGTAGATGGAAATGAAAATAATTTATGGATAGCAGGTGGCAGAATTACAGGAACAATAACAATTGATTTAGGAGCATATTATAAAATATCAGATTTTAAGATTGTATTTGAAGCCTCAAGAGACGACGGAGAGTGGGGATATACAGTTGAAGGAACGGATGATGAAAGTAATTGGGATATGTTATGGGACAATAGTAACAATTCTGATAACAGTAAATCTTTAACAGGAAAAAACACGGAATACGGAGAAAACGTATATAATAAATTAAGAATAAAAATAACTAATATTCCAGGTACGCTTGTTTGGACTGCAATGAGAGAATTTTGTGCTTATGGTGTTAAAATTAGTGATTCTAAAGTGACAAATGTTGCAAAAGGATGCTCGGCGAAAGGATATTATAGTGACGGAGGAAGCGGTAATGAGGCTGGTGGATTTCCGGCTACAAATGTTACCGATGGAAACACTTCATCAAGATGGGGCGGAAATGGAAATGGAAATGGTCAGTACATAATAGTTGATTTAGGAAAAACTAGAAAAATAGAGGGATTCAATGTTTTATTCCAAAAAGATGCGTATCCAACATTAGAAGAGGCCAAGGCTGATACATCAGATAGTGAAAGTCAGTATGGTCAGACATGGAAATATGTTATAGAAGGTTCTAATGATCAGAGCACATGGACTATGCTGTGGAATAATAATGAGAACGATGACAATGAAAATTGGAGTAGAAGTCAGTCCGGTGAATGTGAAGATAAAGATAATGAATATGTGAGATTTACAATAAATAGAATGCCTTTGCATCAATCTAGTACTGCACAGGTATGGGCAGCAATGTACGAATTTAACATTTATTCACCGGTTTATACTGTAACAGAAGGAGATTCAACTACAGAAGCGGCATATGGAGATACATATACAGTTAATGGAGATGCTACATACGGTTATTATTATAATGAAGAAATGTACAAAAAAGGTGATGGATTAACAGTAAAAGACAATATTAATTTGGAAGCTGTAAATACATTAAACTTATCAATTGCAAATGGTGCAGGAATCAGAACGGCAGATCCTTATGGAATGAGATTCCAGACAACAGTTACAAGCGATAATTATAAAGCGGTTAATGAGCAGAAAGCTATAAAGGAAGGAATGCTTATAACTACAAAAGATTTATATGAAAAAAATGGTAACGTATTAGAAAAAGAAAGTAACTATACAAAATTAGATATTGCAAATAATGGTTGGTATGGAGAAAACGAAAGTGCAAAAACAAATACTTACTGTGGCTCAGTTGTAAATATTAAAGAAGAAAATTTTGCAAGAGGTTTTATTGCAAATGCATATGTAACAATTACTTATAAAGATGGAACAACTACAACAGTTTATTCTGACAATATGAGTGATACAAGATCAGTTGCACAGGTTGCGTATAACATGACACAAAGCGAGGGCGGACAGGCTGAACTTAATAGACTTGGAGAGACTATAAAAGCTATGATAGAAGGTTGG
>ERZ650918.2732-NODE-2732-length-11630-cov-10.909978_pt1 | contig 11630 bp, 7 predicted proteins | sample MGYA00514758_ERZ650918 | MGnify/ENA metagenome assembly ERZ650918 | reverse complement strand
GCTTTTGCTGCATCTCTGTTATAGAATAATACGCCAGGACAGCCCTGCCATGAAACACCTTTTAATACGCCGTTAGAATCTGTAACAACATCTTTGGTGTACTGATACTGTTTGGAAAGATCTGAATCAGTAATTCCAAGATCAGATACTGCCATTGTGTAATCGGTATCTACATATTTCAATGCATAATCAGCTTCTACTAAGAAGATATCGATCTTGTCATCTGCTGATGCATCAGCCTGTTTTAATAATGTTGCATCCAGATTGTTCTGATATGCATTGTCATCGTTTGGTGTAATGTTCCATTTTACAGTTACATCACCGATCGTACCTGTGGTTGCATCCACCTCAGTATATCCCGGATAATGATCTGTAACACGGCTCTTAAACTCTTCGTTCCAGCAGTAGATGTTAAGTACTTTTCCTTCATCTGAAGCACTTGCATCTGAAGCTGCAGCTTCGGTCGCCGGTGCTGCCTCATCTGTGGTTGCTGCGTCACTGCTGCCCGTATCTGCTGAGCTGCTGTTTCCGCTGTTTGTGCTGGTGTTTGCTGCGTTATTACCGCCGCATCCTGCCATCATGGTTACAAGCATTGCTGTACATAATAATGTGCTAACGATTTTCTTCTTCATAGAAAACCCTCCTCCTTAATATGTGGTCTTTTGACCATTGTTTTTGTTGTTTTGCTGCTTTGAAAGCAGATAGTCCGGAATCTTCTGCCGCTTCTCCGCATACATCTCTGCAAAAATGCTGTCCGCATGTAGCTGCAACTACATTTAAATGCGTCCAACAGATTTACCTGCAACTAAGATCCCTTCTATAACGACTCTCTCTACGAGAGTTGTTCTCGGTTTCTCAATGGAGCCAATCAGCCGCTTGGCTGCCTCACTCCCGATCAGCTCTGTGTCCTGTCTGATCGTCGTAAGCTGAGGATGTAACAACTGCGACATCCTCGTTCCGTCATATCCTGCAATCGAAATATCCCGCGGAATCCGAAGTCCCATCTCTATGATGACGTTCCTTCCTCCTATTAAAGAGGTGTCATCCGGATAAATGATACAGGTTGGCGGATCTTCTAAATTGAGCAGCTCTTTTGTCTGTTTTGCTGCCTCCCTGGTCTCTAAGTAATCTGCTGTCCGGATGTATTCATCCGGAATCTTCAGACCAAGTTCATCCACCGTCCGGTAGAAACTTGCCAGCCGGTCTTTCGTAACGTAAGAAGCCTGCTGCCCATGAATATATGCAATTTTCCGATGTCCCTGCCCGTATATATATTTTACAAGATCTTCCATACCCTGAATATTGTTGGAACTGACTGCCGTACAGTTATGATGTACATAATCAATCGTAACGACCGGCAGGTCACTATTCATCAGTTCTAAGACATCCGGGTCATTGAAATCGGCACAGACGATCGCAACTCCTTCAAAATTCCGGTATCTGCAATGTTCATAATAGGACATCTTGCGATTTTCAAAACAGGTATTGATAAATGTAATGTCATATCCCTGTTTCTCCGACTGAACTTTTAATCCATTCAGCACTCCGGAAAAATACTCATGTGTCAAACCGCTTCCCGCCTCTTCTTCAAAGAGAACTCCTATATTATAAGAACGGTTTGTCTTTAGTGCTCTCGCCGCCGCATTTGGAAAATAACCAAGTGCTTCTGCTGTCTTTCTGACACGGCTCTTTGTCTCTTCGCTGATATCTCTCTGGTCATTTAAAGCCTTGCTTACGGTGGCAGTAGATACTCCACATTTCTCTGCAATCGTTTTTAATGATACCATGGAAACCTCCAGCTTCTCTTCGAAAACGAAATCCTGTTTCTGAAATATTTCTTAATCGTTTTCGTACTTTTACTATATGTCATCCATAAGCAAATTGCAACTGGTTTTTGGCAATTCGTCGCTTTTTACACTTTTTTGCAGTAGTTTTTGTGCATTTTTACATTAAATATTAGACCAATTATCTGTAATCTCAGTACTTTGTATCTAATTCTTATACGTTTTCGTAAAATATTTTAATTATTCATCAGAAAATAGCTATTGTCGCTTTCATCCATAAAAGTATATTTTTTTTGTCTAATCTGCTATATTTGCCTGTTTTTCAATGTTTTGTATTGATTTTTATTCTTTCTGAATATATACTTTTTATTAAAGGATGAAAACTTAATCGTTTTCGAAATCGTTACTTATCAATATTTATGTATATGGAGGATTTTATTATGAAATTCGGTTATTTCGATGACACCAACAAAGAATATGTCATCACATCTCCAAAAACACCACTGCCATGGATCAACTACCTTGGTTCCGAGAACTTCTTTTCCCTGATCTCAAACACCTGCGGCGGTTACAGTTTCTACAAAGATGCAAAGTTACTCCGCCTGACCAGATACCGTTATAATAATGTACCGCTCGATTCCAATGGACATTACTACTATGTTAAAGATGGTGACACGATCTGGAATCCGGGCTGGATGCCTTCCAAAACAGAACTGGATGCTTACAGCTGCCGTCACGGTATGGGTTATTCCGTATTTAAAGGAACCAAAAATAAACTGACCGCAGAGCTTACCTCTTTTGTTCCGGTCGGTGAGACATGTGAAGTTGGAAAACTCTCCCTTACCAATGAGAGCAATGAAATCCGCAATTTTTCTGTTTTCTCATATGTAGAGTTCTGCCTGTGGAACGCAATGGACGATATGACCAACTTCCAGCGTAACTTCTCCACCGGTGAGGTTGAGATCCACGGTTCTGCTCTTTATCATAAGACCGAATACAGAGAGCGCAGAAATCATTACGCTGTTTACGCTGTCAACGCTCCGATCGCCGGTTTTGATACAGACCGTGACTCGTTCTTAGGCGCTTACGGTGAAAACTCTGCTCCGGAAGTTGTTGTAAACGGAACTTCAAAGAATTCTGTTGCAAGCGGCTGGGCACCGATCGGTTCCCATCACCTTGAAGTTTCCCTTGCTCCGGGCGAGACAAAGACCTTCGTTTTCGTACTTGGTTATGTTGAAAATCCGGTAGAGGAAAAATGGGTTGGACGTGCTGAGGATGGAGTCATCAACCGCAAACGTGCCGATGAACTTCTCTCCCGTTTTGATACCGCAGAAAAAGCAGACGCGGCACTCGCCAAATTAAAAGATTACTGGAACGAACTGCTGTCCCATTTTACCATTTCTTCCAGTGAGGAGAAATTAGACCGTATGGTAAACATCTGGCACCAGTATCAGTGTATGGTTACCTTTAACATGAGCCGTTCCGCATCTTACTTTGAGTCCGGTATCGGCCGTGGCATGGGATTCCGTGATTCCTGTCAGGATCTGCTCGGTTTCGTACATCTGATCCCTGACCGTGCGAGAGAGCGTATCTTAGATATCGCAGCTACCCAGTTCGAGGACGGAAGTGCTTATCATCAGTATCAGCCGCTCACCAAAAAAGGCAACTCTGACATCGGAAGCGGCTTTAACGATGATCCGTTATGGCTGATCGCCGGAACTGCAGCTTATATCAAAGAGACCGGCGATTACTCAATTCTCGACGAGATGACACCATATGACAGCGATGCTTCCAAAGCAACCACTTTCATGGAGCATTTGCGCCGTTCCTTCCATTATACAATGGAACATCTGGGACCGCACAATTTACCGCTGATCGGACGTGCCGACTGGAACGACTGTCTCAACTTAAACTGCTTCTCGACTGAGCCGGGTGAATCTTTCCAGACTTTTGGTCCTTCCGAAGGCCCGAATGCTGAATCCGTATTTATCGCAGGTATGTTTGTCCGCTACGGAAAAGATTATGCAGCAATCTGCCGCCATCAGGGCATGACGGAGGAAGCAGAACTTGCAGAGAAAGCAATCGCAGAGATGGAAAAAACCGTTATGGATGCCGGCTGGGATGGCGAATGGTATCTGCGTGCTTACGATCATTACAAAAATAAGATCGGTTCAAAAGAATGCGAAGATGGCAAGATCTTTATTGAGCCACAGGGCTTCTGTGTTATGGCTGAGATTGGTTTAGAGGAAGGCTGCTGCTTAAAGGCAATGGAATCCGTCGAAAAATATCTCGACACGAAATACGGTATCGTACTGTTACAGCCGCCTTACCACAGATATCATGTGGAACTTGGTGAGATTTCTTCTTATCCACCAGGATACAAAGAAAACGCAGGTATCTTCTGTCACAACAACCCATGGATCTCTATCGCGGAGACTGTAATTGGCAGAGGCAACCGTGCCTGGCAGGTATATACAAGAACCTGTCCTGCATACATTGAGGATATCAGCGAGATCCACCGCACAGAGCCTTATGTATACTCCCAGATGATTGCCGGAAAAGACGCCCCGAACTTCGGTGAGGCAAAGAACAGCTGGCTGACAGGAACCGCCGCATGGACCTTCCTCAATGTTTCCCAGTTTATCCTTGGTATCCGCCCGGATTATGATGGTCTGACTGTTGATCCTTGTATTCCATCCAAATTAGATGGTTTTACCGCCAAACGTGATTTCCGCGGTGTCAGCTACCATATCACCGTAAAGAATCCAAATCATGTGGAAAAAGGTGTGCTTTCCATGATCGTGGATGGACAGCCGGTAGAGGGAACTACGATTCCATTCTCGGCTGAGAAGAAAGATGTAAATGTAGAAGTAACGATGGGCTAACCTCCCTGCCTGTCTTTACCTGACAAAAGAAGCCTTCTTTTTATGAAGGCTTCTTTTGTATCCCAAACTAAAATGTTTCATTTTTTCTGTATTTGCGTGGTGATATACCTTTTATCTTTCGAAATGAATCCCCAAAATAGTTACTGTCATTAAATCCACATTCAAAAGCAATATCTGTGATAGATTTATTCGTTTCCAGCAGCAGCCTGCATGCATTCTGTATCCGGAGATTAATAATATATTCTTTAAACCCGAACCCCGTCGCTGTCTTAAATCTCTTAGACAAAAATGACTTACTCATGTCAAATTTATCCGCCACATCTTCCAGCAAAATATTTTCTGTATAATGTTCAAAAATATATGTTGCAACTTCCTGGATTTTTCGGTTATCAACATCAATCTCTTTTATAACATTGTCCTCATACTCCTTGCATCTTATGATAAACAGCAAAAGTTCAACAAGTCCTGCTTTTATAAATGCCGTTGATAATATGTCCGGCGTATCATTTTCAAACATTAACTTATCCAGCAGGGAATCCACATAGTTTCTGCGTTTTTCCGGTATATTGATTACCCCCGGAACCATACAGTTCTTAAGATATTCCGCTCCGATCTGTTCTTTGATCCAATCCGTAATCTCCTGCCGGAAACTGATAACAATCCTTTCATGAATTCCTTTCCCGGTATATACTGTCTTATGCAGACAGCCACCCGGAACGATTACAAGATCACCTTTTCCAAACTTATAGATATTGTGATCAATAAAGCTGGTGCACTCTCCACTGGAAAGATAAAAAATTTCATGAAATGGATGTACATGTGGCTCGCAATTACTTTCAGATAACGTATTACTTCTTCTGATCTTCTTAATATCAAAATCTTTTGACATATCCTGAAACATATAATTCTCCATTTTTCTGTACTTTTATGTGTTTTTATCATTTTTTTCAAGGAATATACTGTTTTTTTGTCATATTATGAACCATATGAATACAACCTGTCAACATATTTTATAAATCCACAAGGAGATCCTATGCCAAAACAAATATCTGAAAATAAACGAAATATGATTTTAAATGGAAACCTGTCCCAGGCAATCCTTATGCTCGCCGTTCCGGTCATGATCAATAGTTTTATCCAGTCGATGTATAATCTTACGGACACATTCTGGCTTGGACAGATCGGAACTGAAAACCAGTCTGCCATAACACTCGTATCACCATTTCAAAATATCCTTAACAGTTTTGGCAGCGGCATAACAACCGCAGGTGCAATTCTTATATCGCAATACCTTGGTGCCAGAAAAGATGAACAGGCAAACAAAATGGCAAATCATATCTGTATTACGTCCCTTGGCTTCTCCCTCATCTGTGCATTACTGTGCTGGTTGATATCCCCAGCATTAGTCACCTGGCTCGGTGCCAGGGGAGTGGTCTATGAGTACGGTCTTACTTATTTAAGAATTGTGGTCCTTGATATGCCATTTCTGTTCATGATCAATTTATTCACAGCCGTGAAACAGGCGCAGGGGGACACTGTAAAACCCATGCTTCTCAATCTGCTTGGTATCATGATCAATCTGATATTAGATCCTCTTTTCCTCATTGTGTTCCACTTTGGAATCGGAGGCGCAGCATTTGCCACGCTTATAGCAAAAATCCCCTGCGCTCTCATTGGACTGATCCTTCTTACAAAATCAGATCAGCTCATACGGATTTCTTTTAAAAATTTTGTCTTTGACCAGAAAATGATACGCGCCATTATCAAAATTGGTCTGCCAACTGCGATTGGCGGCAGCACCATGCAGCTAGGTACGCTGATCATGACCAGAAATGTAAATGTTTATGGTTATATTGCAACCAGCGCCTATGGTATTGGCAACAAAATCAACAGTCTTATCACAATGCCAGCCAGTGGTGTCGGCTCCGCCGTTTCTACTATAGTTGGACAAAATATGGGAGCCGGAAACACAGAGCGGGCGAAGAAAACCTTCCATTATTCATTAAAAATGTGCACCTTATTTTTACTTATTCTGGGATTCATTTTTTCAAGACGCCCTGTTTCCCAGACTATGGTATCATTCTTTTCAACAGATGACAAAGTCATCCCTCTGGCTGCAGACTATTTATCCATTATTGCATTCTGGTGCTTTACAAACGCTTTTTATAATGTATCACAGGGATTGTTCCAGGGATGTGGGCATACACTGATCACAATGCTCGTAGATGCTTCCCGGATATGGCTATTCCGTCTGTTGTCTCTTTGGATATGCGCAAATGTATTTCATATGGGAGTGGCATCCGTCTGGTATTCCGTTGTAATCAGTAATGGAACCTCTGCCATAATCCTGTATCTGCTATACTGGACCGGAATATGGAAAAAAGGATATGCAGACCCTCTCTAGAGCCTTTCATATCCTTTTCTCTTTCACTTTAATCTTCTATTTCCAGTTAACAAAATTTGTTGCAAATTAATTTGCTGTCACAAGTCCGTTCTCACAATCCAATTCTACATATGCACTGGATTTTAAGACATCAAGCGCATGTTTAGCACCTATCAGAACCGGAATATCAAGGCTTAATCCTGCGATTGCTGCGTGGCAGTTTTCACCGGATGCTTCCACGATGAGTCCGGATGCCTCACGCATCTGTGTCATCATGGCATTGCTGGTATCTTTTGCAACAATGATGTCCCCGACTTTAAAGTTTTTAAGATCTTCTTCATTGTGACAAACGCAGAGATTTGCAGAAATCTTCTGTGTTCCGATTCCTTGTCCCTCCACTAAGATATGTCCTGCCACCTGCACCTTGATCAGGTTGGTCGTACCGGATACACCAAGAGGAACTCCTGCGGTTAAGACAACAACATCTCCTTTGGAAATGATTCCTGCTGCTTCTGCTGCATCGACTGCATAGTCAAACAGTTCTTCTGCCTGTGTCTTTTCCTCGATCATAAGCGGGATCACACCCCAGGATAATGCAAGCTGACGGTAAATCTTTTCTGTCAGACATCCTCCGATAATCGGACAGTTTGGACGATATTTGGAAACCATGCGGGCGGTACGTCCTGATTTTGTTACCGTGATGATTGCTGCCGCATTCAAATCTCCCGCCATTGTACATGTCGCATGGGAGATTGCATTGGTCACATCCGGGTTGCTCATGGTTTTGCGCATTTTAAAACGCTGTAAGTAATTGATATCCTGTTCCGTACGGACTGCAATACGCACCATAGTCTTTAAAGCCTCGATCGGATACATACCTGCAGCTGTCTCTCCGGAGAGCATGATCGCACTGGTTCCGTCGTAGATTGCATTTGCAACGTCAGTTGCCTCTGCTCTGGTCGGACGCGGATGTTTCATCATGGAATCAAGCATCTGAGTCGCTGTGATAACCTTCTTGCCTGCATCGTATACTTTTTTAATGATCATCTTCTGGATCACCGGTACATCCTCTAACGGGATCTCAACACCCATATCACCACGCGCTACCATGATTCCATCGGAAACACGGATAATATCGTCAATATTCTGTACACCCTGCATATTTTCAATTTTTGCAATGATATTGATATCCTCGCCGCCTTTTTCTGCAAGGATCTTGCGGATTGCAAGCACATCATCTGCGGTACGGACAAAAGATGCAGCAATAAAATCATAATCATGCTCTACCGCAAATACGATATCACCATAATCTTTTTCGCTGATATATGGCATGGACAATTCTACATTCGGAACGTTCACGCCTTTTCTGTTGGAGATCACACCGCCATTTAACACCTGGCAGATGATATCTTTTGGCTTATTGCCATCTTTATCTGCCTTTGCACCAGATGTCACCTTGATTTCTTTTACTTCCATTCCGATCAGACCATCATCGATCAGAATGCGATCTCCCGGTTTTACATCCTCCGGCAGGTTTTTATAAGTAATGGAAACACGTTTTGCATCTCCCATAATCTCATCGGTTGTCAGGGTAAAAGTCTGTCCATCCTTAAGCTCGACTTTTCCGTCCGTAAAATCTCTCAGGCGGATCTCCGGTCCTTTTGTGTCAAGCAGTGCTGCGACTGGACGCTTTAATTCCTTACGAAGTTTCTGTAACATCTGAAGGCGTCCTAACTGCTCCTCATGGTCACCATGGGAAAAATTAAAACGGGCAACGTTCATTCCCTCTTCGATCAGGCGTTTTAATACACCTTCCTTATCTGTTGAAGGTCCTAAAGTACAAACAATTTTTGTTTTTCTAAACATCTTTTTTCCTCGTAAAAAAATTTATTTTCGGCAATCGATTCAGTCTTATTATTACCATAAAAATGGCAGTTTATTTCGTGATCATCGTACCCGGTCCACCGCTCACATAGGTGCCGTCTTTGTTCAGCTTTGTAATAAGTACGGAACGGATTGCGGAATCTCCAATAAAATCAATGGCAGCCTGAATCTTTGGCAGCATGTCATCCTCTCCGAACTGACCTTCTTCCATATACTGTTTTGCTTCTGCAACAGTCATGGTCGAAAGAGGTTTCTCATTCTCTGTGCCGTAATTCAGACATACATTGTCCACACTTGTTAAAATGACTAACATGTCAGCATCTAAAAGTTCTGCTAATTTTCCTGCTGCAAGGTCTTTTTCAATGACTGCACTCGCACCTTTTAAATTATTGTCCTGTGCAAGTACCGGAATACCGCCACCTCCGCAGGCAACAACAACCTGATCTGCATCCGATAATGCACGGATCGCATCGATTTCAACGATATCCATTGGCTTCGGTGCTGCAACGATACGGCGGAATCCTTTACCAGGTTCTTCTACAACATAGTTTCCCTTCTTGCGTTCTGCACTTGCTTCTTCTACATCCATATAACGTCCAAGTACCTTAGTCGGTGTATAAAATGCTTCATCGTACGGATCAACGATCACTTGTGTCAGGATCGTGCTGACTGTTCTGTAGATTCCACGATCCATTAATTCTTCGCGGATTGCATTCTGAAGGTCATATCCGATATATCCCTGACTCATGGCAGAACATACCGACATTGGGGCTGCCGTGTAATCTTCATGCTCTTTTGCGAATTCATTCATTGCAGTATGGATCATACCGACCTGCGGCGCATTACTGTGTGTGACCGCAACCTGATATCCCTTTTCAATCAGATCACCGATTACTTTTGCGGTCTTCTTAACTGCTTCTTTCTGTTCTGGTAATGTCGTACCAAGTGCTCTGTGTCCTAATGCAACTACAACTCTTTTTTTCATAATCTATACCTCTGCTTTTCTAGTATTTTTTAACGAAATAATATAAGAGAATTATAGTATTTTTGCATATAAAATGCAATATTTTTCTGATTATAGTCTGTCAAAATCTATATTCTGCAGTTCTGTAAATGCCTGGATCGACGGATATTCTCCTTCCACTTCTCCAAACCCATATGACGCAAAGATCATCGGTACTTCTGCTTCCTTACATGCATTGGCATCCCCCTGGGTGTCTCCTACATACACTGCTTCATCCAGTCCGTTTCTTTCCATAATGATACGGATATTTTCACCCTTTAACCTGCCTGTATAAGCCGGACATGTAAAATCTTTGAAATACCCGCCCAGTCCGGAATTCTTAAGAAACGCTTCAATATATCCATCCTGACAGTTACTAACTATATACAGTGGATATTTTTTACTCAGTGCTTTGATTGTCTCCGGTACACCATTGTAGATCACACATGGACCAACCGCTACCAGTTCATTTTCATATGCCATCATCTTACCTAGAAGTTCCATCCTGTCTTTTTCAGACATTTCCGGAAAGAGACTTTCTGCAATCGCATCCATCGGCTTTCCAAATTCTTTCTGCAGCCCTTCTGCGGTTAAGATCTCGTGGCCTTCCATCTCATCCTGCAATACTTTATTCCATGCAACCGCAACTTCCCTTGTCGAATCCCACAAAGTTCCGTCTACGTCAAATATAATTCCTTTCATTCGTGCCTCCATTATCTTTTTTCATAATCACTTTTTCATAGTATACTATTTTCATGCCTTTCCTACAAGAGCAGACTCTTATGAATCTTTCTCTTGAATTCTTTTTTATTTATACAATGTTTCCTGCCGTTTTCAGATTTCTTCATATCCACAAGATAATTGCTGTGTTATACTGGTCTTAGTTTATAGCAGTTCCGGATATACCGCTATAAAAATACGACCGGACTGCGAAAGGAGAATGGATATGAAAGTTATTGTAATCGGACCCAGAGGGAAAATGGGAAAATTAATCACACAGGTCGCTGCCAGCCGTGATGATATGAAACTCGTCGCCGGGATAGCACCAAAAGGACGTGACTATGTAGGAATGGATCTCGGAACTGTCGCAATGACAGGATCAGAACTCGGCGTTCCTGTAACAGATGATCTGGCAGGTGTGATCGACTCCTGTGACGTCATCATTGATTTTTCAACAAAAGAAATGGCTATGGAGGTCCTGGATCTTGCCATCGCACATAAGAAAGCACTGGTATGCGGTTCTACCGGATTCTCCGCCGAAGAGATGAAACGATTTGAGGATGCCGGAAAGCAGATCCCAATGCTTTATGCCGCCAATACTTCTAAGCTTGTCAATATCATGAACAAGCTTCTGGAACTGGTAACCACAACATTAAAAGATGAGATTGATATCGAGATTCTGGAAATGCATGATCAGTGGAAGAAAGATGCTCCAAGCGGAACTTCCAAAGAAATGGGTGAAATCATGGCGCATGCTCTCGGCAAAGAATTAAGCAACATTGCCGTCTACGGACGCGAGGGAGAATCTCCACGTGAACCTGGAACAATCGGCTATCATTCTCTCCGTGCAGGTAATATTCCAAGCAGCCATACGGTATTCTTCGGAGGCATGGGAGAACGTCTTGAGATCACACATCATTCCTATAACTGGGAATGCTTTGCGAGAGGTGCCTGTGACTGTGCAGCTTATC
>ERZ650918.2721-NODE-2721-length-11675-cov-3.360585_pt1 | contig 11675 bp, 8 predicted proteins | sample MGYA00514758_ERZ650918 | MGnify/ENA metagenome assembly ERZ650918 | reverse complement strand
AAAGAAAATTCACGGTTACCATCTTCCTTTAAAGCCACAAAAGCAAGTGAAGTATTTGCCTCTTTTGTACGAAGTACATGACTGGTTCCGATTCCGTTTTCTTCCAATGCTTCTTCAATTTTATCGCCAAAAGGATCATCTCCAAGCTGCGTTATCATCTCAGATTTACCACCAAGTCTGGTAAATGCACCGCACACATTCGCCGGTGCACCACCTACTTTCGGGCAGAATCCCAGGACATCTTTCATAGGTCTGCCGCTTTCCTGCGGAATAAAATCAATCAGTGCTTCTCCGATTGCATACAGTTTTTTCTCCATCTGATCTGTCTTCCTCTTTTCACCATTTTCTAACTATGTTCAATGGTAAATGTTTTCTTCACAAGGTCTGCCTTTAATAGTGCATAATCTGCTCCGCTGCTTCTTCGAATCTCAAGCAGTCCCTCTTCCGGAAGTTCTACTGCAATATCACCTTCCACATCAAATGCCGGATGGCTGTTGCGGAATTCCATTAATTCCAAAAGCTTCTTTACCACCGGACGCTCTACTTCTTTTGCAATCTCTTCCTTCGAATAATAGTGGCGGTTAATATTTCTGCCTTCTTTCGTTGCTTCTAGAAGCTCCAGGTCATTGCATCCTGCCAGCATGCCTACATAATAGACCTGCGGAATTCCAGGTGCAAAGAACTGGATTGCACGGGCAAGAAGATAAGCATCATCCTGATTTCCAAGTGCAGAATAGTAAGTCGTATTCACCTGATAAATATCAAGGTTATTGTAGGCTGCCGTATTATAGATTTTCTTGACATTCGCTCCTTCGGAGAACATCATTTCCTTTGTGCGGTCAATCTCTTCATCCGGCATCAGATCTTTCACATCCACAATTCCGATTCCATCATGGGTGTCTAACGTGGTAAACTGATGCTTCGGACTCATTTCCAGCCATTTTTTAAGATAAGTTCCCTTTCCAAAGTAAAGGGCGTTTAATACCAGCACCGGAAGTGCAAAATCGTAAATCCAGAAATTCTGATTGGCAATTTTCATCTGAATACTGTAATGCTCATGAATTTCCGGCAGAATTATCACATCATGTTTCTTTACGATTGCTTCAATTCGATGCAGGAGATTCCAGATTTCCGGTTCCACAAAGAAACAGCTTGTATTCGCTTTCTTTACGGCATAAGCAAATGCATCCAGCCGGATAATGGAAGCATTTTTACTGCACATCAGTTCCAGTGTATCTTCCATAAATTTCTGAACAGCTTTAGATTCCACATTTAAATCAATCTGCTCTTCTCCAAAGGTGCACCAGACCTTCTCGCTGCTTCCGTCAGCAAAGTCCGCATCAATATAAGGTGCTCTTGGTTTCCTTTTATAAATCAAATCAACCTGTTCTTCTGTCGGTTCTCCGTTTTCCCAGAAATCCTTATATCGGATGAAAAAATCCTTATATTCCGATGCATCCTTTTTCTCTAAGAAATCTTTAAAATACGGAGACTGTCTGGAAATGTGGTTGACCATAAAATCAAACATCAGATAATATTCTTCTCCAATTTTGCGTACATCTTCATAGGTTCCAAACTGCTCGTCTACCATGTCATAACGCATCGGTGCAAATCCCCGGTCTGCCGAGGACGGAAAGAACGGAAGAATGTGTACGCCACCTACTGCCTTATGAAAATAAGTTTCTAACATTTCTTTTAATTCAGAAAGATTTTTTCCAAGACTGTCTGCATAAGTGATCAGCATAATTTTATTTGTCAGTTTCAAGTTTCTTCCCTCCTTTTATTGTAAATGTAAATTCATATTTTCCCGGCTGTTCCATCCGGTACTGCGGATGTGGTTTGGAAAGCCAGCTATCATCGCCGCCAACTCCCATCTGATGAAGGGATGGACGGAGAACCGTATATTCACTATCCGGCAGCTCGTAAAGATGTCTGGCATTTTCCAGTTCATGCGGTGTATATGGCAACGCTGAAAAATCCATTTCTTCTGCACTAATCCGAAGTCCATAACCATTCTCATCTTCGATTACTGCTTCTCTGACACCACTGCGTCCGCCACTTTCCTGCGGAGCCAGATATTCTGACAGATTTTCCTTTACGGAAAAATGGAATTTTCCAAGTCTGCTGCCCTGACGGCGGTCCCAGTAATTTTCTTCCGGACCGTATCCGTAGTAAGTTACTTTATCATATTGCTCCGGGATTCGAAGCAGCATACCAAATTCCGGCATTTCATGGGTCTTGATTTTCTCATCGGCTTCATATCCCATATGGATGGTGAGTGCTCCGTCTTTTCTGATACCATAAGTCACCCTGCACTCATTTCCCAGGATGTTCTCTCCCGCATCAAAGAGACGGTATACATAAGAAATTTCTGCACCATCCTTTGTTTCTTTCAGCTCTGCCGGCATTGCTTTTGCATACATGCTGGCTGTCTTCCAGCATCCGCAACGCAGCGGCATTCCACTTCCTTTGTCATTGTCTGTCGGTGCCCGCCAGAAATTCGGTCTTGGAACGGATACGATAAATTCTTTCTCTTCTACCTGATAAGAGGTCAGTCCGCCACCTTCTTTTGCAAAAAGCATTTTTATATTGCCTGCTCTCACGCCGATATTCATAAGTCCATCAACCAGCTCAAAATCTTCTGCTTCTCTGATTACTTCTTCCGGAGCTTCCTTTTTTCCTACATACTGACCAAAGGCAAGCTCATATCCGGCTTTCGCCCATGCAGTATCTTCTTTGGTAAGTAAGGAGGCGGTCACCGTAAATTCTCCGGCTATCTTAAGCCCCTTGGAAAGGCTGCTGATATCTATCGTCTCTTCTTCCTGTGGTGCTGCCTGAAGTTCATAAGCATTCTCTGCACATACGTCGTCTTTTGTTGCAATAACAACTTTTAATATATAGTTTTTTAAAGAAATAAATGAATTTTCGTTTTTTACAATAACCTTTGTTTCCTCAGGCAAAAGCTTCACACTCTGATACTGGAATTTTACTTCCTGCATCTTTGGAGTCACTTTGCGGTCAGCATAGAGAAGTCCGTTTCCACAGAAGGTTCCATCATTCGGACGGTCTCCGAAGTCTCCTCCGTAGGCTAAATATTTCTCACCCTTTTTATTGGTAAGATAAAAGCTCTGGTCAATAAAATCCCAGATAAATCCACCCTGATAACGTGGTTCTTCTTCTGTAAGGCGGATATATTCGTCCATTCCACCGGTGGAATTGCCCATGGAATGCATATATTCGCAACTGATTACCGGTTTTGTCCTTTCATTGACAACGGCTTCACCCTCCCTTAAATATTTCCGCAGTTTTTCCGCCGGAGCATACATAAAGCTCTTCACATCAGAAGTATTCGGATAAGTATCATCAAAGGTAATGCCCTCATAATGCACCAGGCGTTCGGAATCATTTTTCCGGAAGAACTCTGACATTTCATATAAATTGCTTCCGCCACAGGACTCATTTCCGCAGGACCAAAGCATAATGCAGGCATGGTTCTTGTCCCGCTGATACATGGAGTTAGCGCGGTCTAAGACGTTTTCTCTCCACTCTGCTTTGCTGCCCGGTATCGTCTCACTCATCGGTGCCTTTCCTACTGTTGCAAGGAAACAATCCGCATGGGACTCAAGGTTCGCCTCGTCTATCACATATAATCCCAATTCGTCGCAAAGTTCATAGAAATAACTTTGATTTGGATAATGTGAAGTCCGCACTGCATTGATATTATTCTGCTTCATGATAAGAAGGTCATGAAGAATCTCTTCTTTTGTAATACTTCTTCCATGGTTGCAGCTTAATTCATGGCGGTTTACACCGCGAAATACAATACGTTTTCCATTCAGGCACATGATGCCATTTTCCATAGCAAAATACCGGAAGCCGATACGCTGTTTTATTACTTCTGTTACGGTATCATCGGAGTCTGTTACTTCTATATATAAGGTATAAAGATTCGGCTCCTCCGCACTCCAAAACTTCGGTGCTGTTATTTTTAACTCTGTTCTAGCTTCTGTATAAACTGTCTCCGTCTTTGCGACACATTCCTTTTTATCATCATATAAGGAAACATGCAGCTTGCAGCCGGTATCTGCACCGGCTCCTACCGGCTCTTTCTCCTGCCAGTTTTCCTGTACCGGATGGTCTTCCTGTTCCGGCACACCCTTCCACTGCAATTTCAAAACTGCCTCTGTCAGATTATCCTGAAACTGCTGTCTTACCTTCAAATCATAGATATGATGTGCCGGCATACGACGCAGTGTCACATCACGGAAGATTCCGGACATCCGGAAGAAATCCTGACTCTCTAAAATACTTCCGGTACAGAAGCGAAAGACCTCTGCCGCAAGCTTATTTTCTCCCTCGCAGACCAATTCTGTGATATCAAATTCTGCCGGTGTAAAAGAGTCTTCGCTATAGCCTGCAAATCTGCCATTCACCCAGAGTGCCATAGCACTTTCCACACCATCAAACCGGAGGGATAACCGGTCCTTTAACATTTCTCCGGTCACTGTAAAAGAATGCACATACATTGCAACCGGATTATATTTCTTTGGGATTTCTTTGCCACGGACAGCTTCTTTTCCATCCCATGGATACTGGGAATTCACATACTGCAATTTTCCATAACCAAAAAGCTGGATGGAAGAAGGCACCATAATCTCATCCCAGTTGCTGCTGTCATAATCCTTACAATAAAAGCCCTCTATGACTTCCGCTAAGTTATTGGCATATGCAAATTTCCATCTGCCATTGAGGCTGGTGAGAAAACTGCTTTCCCCAGCGTCTGCCTCTTTTCCGGTTGCATAATATCCATGGTCTGAATGTGCCGGCATCCGCCGGATTGCAAAACAGTCTGGCTCATAAATTACATTTTCGTTAAATTCCATAGCTCTTCTCCTTTATGATTTTACAGAACCAGTAATTCCTTCTACGAAGTTCTTCTGTAATACGAAGAATATAATCAACATCGGAATTGTAGAAATCGTGACTGCAAGCATCATGCTTCCATAATCAATGGTATATCGTGCGGTCAGTCCAGATACCAGAATCGGCATAGTCTTGGAATTTTCATTCTGTAATACAATCAACGGCCACATATAACTGTTCCATGCATTCATAAAGCTTACGATTGCTGCTGCTGCGTAGGTAGATTTCATAATCGGTAAGAACATTTTAAAGTAAATGCCCCATTCACCTACTCCATCAATCCGGGCTGCTTCAATGATTTCATCCGGAAATGATTTTGCTGCCTGGCGGAACATGAATATCATAAATGCAGTAGAAACGGTCGGTAAAATACATCCAACGGTTGTATTTAAAAGTCCCATCTTTCCAAACATACGGAACAGCGGAATTACAGTTGCAGCAGTCGGTACCATCATGGAAAGTAATAGGATGGACATAATTTTATTTTTGTATTTATCATGAAATTTTTCGAATCCATAACCTGCCAGTGAGCAGACAAATACATTTAAAACCATGGAAACCACTGCGTTCCGGATGGAATTCCACATTGCCTGTGAAAGAACCGTTGTATCCAGAAGAGATTTTAAGTTTTCCATCAGGTAATTGCCCGGAAGAATTTTTCCTGCAATGACATCCACACTTTTATTGGTTCCACTGACAATCATCCAGTACATTGGGAAGATGGAAATGATTGCGACCAGAATCAGGAATACATATTTCCAGAAATATACGAATTTTCTTTTACTCATTTCTCATCACCTACTTTCATCTGAATAAAGGCAAGGATTGCCACCAGGATAAATACTACATAAGAAATTGCAGATGCATATCCAAAGTTTGGATTTCCTGCAAAAGACAAATTGTATATGTAGTGGGATATTGTCATGGACGTATTTGCCGGTCCACCATTGGTAATATTCATAGACTCATCGAAGAGCTGTAAGGTTCCATTGGTTGACATAATTGCTGTCAGTAAAATTGTCGGACGAAGCATCGGGATTGTAATCTTAGTAAACTTCTGGAATGCATTGGCTCCATCTACAACTGCTGCTTCATAAATAGAACTGTCAATATTCTGCAATGCTGCCAGGAAAAATATCATATTATAACCGGTCCATCTCCACAATAATGCCAGTACGATTACAATTCGTGCGGTCCAGGTATTTCCCAGCCAGTTGATTGGAGATGCAATCAGATGCAGATTCGTAAGAATCGTATTGATGAATCCGTCCACAGAGAAAAGGGAACGGAAAATAATGGAATACGATACCAGTGAAGTAGTACATGGTAAGAAAATTGCAAGGCGGAAAAACCATTTTCCTTTTAATCTCTTATCATTCAAAAGTGATGCCAAGAACATTGCCATCACCAGCATGATTGCTACTTCTAAGATCAGATAAATAAAAGTATTGCTTAATGTCATTTTAAAAATTTTATCCTGAAACATTCTTTTATAATTAGAAAGTCCGGTAAAAGTCATGTTCGTTCCGCTTCCGCGTTTTAAGGATAAAATAAAGGACTGTATCATCGGCACGAAATTGAATATGACAATCATTATCGATGCCGGTATTACGAATGTCCATCCCATAATCTTTCTTTTCTTCGTTTTCACTGTTGTACCTCCAATTCGTATCGACTTTACAGCTTTCCCTTCTTCTTGAAAATTCTGCCTGCACAGCAGCTGCTATGCAGGCAGTTTGTAAAGTGCTAATGCTAATTTATTCGCTCATTGCAAATGATACAGTATCATCTGCTTCTTTTAACGCTTCCTGAATATCCTGTCCCTGCTGAATCTGGGTAAGTGCTGTTCCAAGTGCGGATTTTGCTTCCTCCCAGTACTGGCCTAATGTGATAGCCGGTACTTCAGCACCGTAGTTGGCAAATTTCTCATAAATCTTATCGCCACCGAAGAATTCATTTTCCTGTGAGTATGCATCACTTTCTGCTGCCGGAAGGTAGGTTGCTACTGCACCGGTAGTAGGAAGAATAGTATCATAAAGCTCCGTGCTGCTTGCAAATGTGTTCTTTAAGAAATCGATAGCAAGGTCTTTGTTTGGTGAGTCATTCATAACCATCCATCCTGCACCACCATTGTTACTGTAGTTGGTTGCATTTGGAGCATTGTCCAGTCTTGGCATTGTAGTAACGCCCCAGTCACCGGACTGATCTTCCTGCGCCTGAATGGTACTTGTAATCCAGCATCCATTGATTACGCTTGCTACTGTTCCGTTGTTAATGGTTCCAATATACTGATCCCAGTCATTTACTTCTACTAAAATTCCCTTGTCAACCATGGTCTCATAATCTTCTACAGCTTCTGCAACTACATCATTTCCTGCAAAATTCGGATTGCCGTCTTCATCAAACATGCTGTCTCCTGCACTTCTTAACATTGCAATCAGTAAGTCAGGTCCACCAGCCTGTGCGCTTAATAATGGTTTTCCGGTCTTTGCTAATACATCTTCACCAAGTTCAATGAATTTGGACCATGTAATATCGGTAAAGTCATCGATAGAATAACCAGCTTCACCGATTACATCGGTACGAATATATAATGCGGTTACACCACTGTCGAATGGTACATTGTAATTCTTTCCATCTACTGTTCCAATTGCTGTTTTATAACTTGCAAATTTGGAGAAATCGATTCCGGAATCAGATAAATCTGCAAATAAGTCCGGATAGTTCTTTACATTGTTTAATAAAGCAGTGTCATTCATAAGAATGATGTCTGGCAGTGTATCGGTCTGTCCAGAGGTTGCTGCTGTTGTAAGCTTGGTCTGAATATCCTCCCAGGATGTTTCTACTACATTTACGTTTACATCCGGATGGTCTTTCTGATAAATCTTTTCTGCCTCTTCCATTGCCGGAATATTAAAGGTTGCATCCCAGCACCAAACGGTCAGTTCGTTTGAAGATGCTTCGGTATTTGAAGCGGAATTGTTTCCATTATCAGAGCTGCTGGTGGAACCACATCCAACCATTCCAATTGTCATTGCTGCAGTAAGAATTGCAGCCAAAATCTTTTTCTTCATTTGTCTTCCTCCTGTCATTGTAAAAAGTATCTCTTCCCCGTTCCTTATATTTTCTTATCGTGAACGCGTTTCACTTGATTACATTTCTAATATAATACCTCTTTCGCAAAATGTCAAGCGGTTAACATACAAAATATCAGATTTTCACAAGATAGCGTCCTGTTTTTTGTTCATAATGCACTAATATCAACCAATTTATCCGTTTTTATCACAAAAAATAGTTCTTAATTCATGTCAACCGAGGAACACGAATCAGGAACTATCATTTATTCTTTTATTTACTTATTATTTCTGTCAATCTATTACTTTTCTTTTGTTGTACCGCGCTTCATCAGGCTGACCGGAAGTACCACCTTTGCCGGCATTACGCCGCCACTGCGTTTTTTTAAGATAGCATCCACTGCTAACTGTGCCATTTCCTTAATCGGCTGCCGGATGGTTGTCAGCATCGGATTTACCAATGTTGCAATATTGACATCATCAAAACCTACAATCTGCACATCCTCCGGAACCCGCTTTCCAAGAGCACTGCATGCCTGAATGGACTGGGCTGCAATAACATCACTGCTGGCAAAAATCCCATCCATTTCCGGATATTTCTGCAGTGTCTGCTTGATATTTTCCAGATATTCCATCACACTGTAGGATGCCTCGCTTGTCTCTATTTCATGATGCCGGATTCCATATTTCTCACAGACTTCCCGAAAACCTACACAACGTCTGTCTGCCGGCATCACCTGACGCTCTACTCCACTGAAATGTACAATTTCTTTACATCCGCATTTAGCAAGATGTTCTGTGGCAAGCACTCCGCCCATATAGTTGTCACACTGAATATTGCAGTCCCCCAATGCATCATCACACTCTATGGTAACAATTGGGATATTCAGGTTCAGGAATTCATTGGCACTTACCGTTCCACTGCACAATATAATTCCCGCCACCTGATTACTCTTAAACATCTCTACATATTTCCGTTCGTTGTTGCGCTCCTCCTTGGAATTGCAGACAATCATTTTATAATTCTCTGCTGCCGCCGCTGATTCAATATTGCTTAAAAGCTTTGCAAAATACGGATGAACGATATGCGGTACGATTACGCCAATCGTGCTGGTATGCTGTTTTGAAAGAGAACGGGCTACCTCATTGGGCTGATAGCCTATCTCCTTCATGACATCATATACCTTCTGCCTGGTCTTCTCACTGATATATCCACGGTTATTAATTACTCTCGAAACAGTCGTAACAGTTACTCCTGCCCGTTCTGCCACATCCTTTAATGTACTCAAAATTGTCCCCCTTCTCCTTGGTTGTTACTATAACGATAGCACTTTTATATCATTATGTCAACATGACATATCAACCCGTCACATGTTGATGAAGATATTTTTCTCTCGTTGCCAGTCCCCCTCGGATATGACGCTCTGACTTATTGACATCCAGTACTTTCCTTGCTTCCCGCGCCAGGGTCGGATTCACCTGGGATAAACGTTCTGTTACATCCTTATGTACCGTACTCTTACTGATTCCAAACTGCTTTGCGGTCTGACGCACTGTCGCATTGTTATCTATAATGTATTTGGCTATTTCTACGGCTCTTTCTTCTATATAGCTTTTCAAAGAAAATCCCCTGCAATACTTGTTTTTACATTGTATGCAGAGGATTTGCTTTTATGTATGGCTTTTTTATCTCATCTATATTCTATTTCAAATAACCCTTTTTCCCTGTGAATACTACTGCCGCTCCGCATAATGCCAAGAGTGCAAGCAGATATCCAACCGGTGATTCATCACCTGTTTTCAATACTTTTGTTTTCTGTGCTGTGGTCTGCTCAGTATTTGGAGTGCTATTTCCACTTGTTGTATCAGCTTTCTTCGCAACGGTAAATTCGGCGGTTGCTTTCTTTTCTTCTCCACTGATAGAAGATACAATCGCAACCGTATGCTTTCCGGTAGCAAGGCTTTCTAAGTATTCTGCAGTAAAGGTGACAATGGTAGAGCCTTCTGTTACCGTATAGTTTTTCGCATCTACTACGGTGCCATCCACTTCTACACGAAGGAATCTGCTGATACCAGCGTCACTGCGGAAACGAAGCGTTGCACCACTTTCCTTTGTCCATTCTCCACCGGCACCTTCAATAATGACCGGTGTTGCCGGTTTATAATCCGGGTTCTTCTCATTACAACCTTCCCGTCTGCAGGCTTCTGCATTGTTGCTAAAGTCATGTCCTAATGGATTTCCGCTGGTAAATGTCTCTGTTCCCTTTGCCCCACACAGCTTACAGGATTTGTAGTAAACTGCCGGTGCCGTACAGGTTGCTGCTGTTTTCAGATAGGAATCTGATACTGTTTCCACCCATTCACCATGCTTGCATGTAATTGTAAATTCTTTTGTTGCTTTCGTATCTGTTCCAACTGTAATCTGTGCCTTATAACTGCCCGGTAACTTTGGTGCACCTCCAACGGCTTCTGCTCCGCTGTTGTCACTGTTGGTCTTTGTGTCTGTTCCACTCAGATAATATACGATTTCCGGAACCGGAAGATTAAGTCTCTTCCAGTCTTCGGATGTTGTTATATTGGCAGCTTTTGCTGTTCCATCATAGTCTGTATTCTCAGCTGATAAGGATAACCATAAAGATGCATATTTCTCATTGCAGTCTTCCAGGCCACTGCAGGCTGCAAGAATACGGCTTCCATCTTTGCCTTCATCCACTGCATAACTCCATGTGTGTCTGTGCTTCCACTCACCAATCAGGAGTGTTTTGGCAGATTTTTGACCTACTCCAATATGACCTCTCCAAACTTGTGGCGTATCTGTCAATTCTGAAATATCTGCCATCATAGCTGTAGAACCTTTCATTGACATGGCATCTCCAACTGTAATGCATGCATCACTTTTTCCATATCCATCTGATGTAAAAATGGCACCCCAGCCAAGTCCATCTGCAGTCGCATAAAGGGAACCATTTGGACTATTCTCAATACTTACACTTCCACATCCAAAAATTGCAAAATCACCATAGGTTCTAGATTCTTCTTTTATGCTGACCAGCTCATTGTTTCCAACCAGTGTAATATGAATGTTATCTACATAGCTTAATACATTATAAGAATAAGATTTTAATTTTAAATTAGAAAATGTCACCTTTGAAAAACTGTCAAGTGGTGGTTCATTATATTCTCCCAGCTCAATAATATCTGATGTAGGTTCTGCATTTTCATCCATTGCAATCGTAATGTCATCCGTCAGAATGGTAAGCGAATTTCTATTTCCAGATCCATATTTTCCATAGGTATAATCGACTCCTTCTACAATCGTCCCCGAATCCCTTGACAACGTAAATGGTCCTGCCTGAACCGAATTTGTAGCTGCATTTGTCTCAACTGTCATCCCCTGCATAAGACCTGCTACCATCATCAACGCAAGGAACAAGGAAAATAAACTTTTCTTCTTTTGTTTCATGTACATCCTTCCCTTCTTAAATTACCTTTTTTCACTTTTCACACTCTCAATGCTGTGTTACAATTACACTGTTATTTTACACCGCACATCAATGTACGATGCAATCATTTTACAAATTTTGCCGATATTTGAGAAAAGAAATATGATATGGAAATTTTTGAAGAGTTAAAGAGTGTTGCTTTGTCTTAAAATACCACAGTTCTAAAATACATGTT
>ERZ650918.2718-NODE-2718-length-11686-cov-5.469177_pt1 | contig 11686 bp, 10 predicted proteins | sample MGYA00514758_ERZ650918 | MGnify/ENA metagenome assembly ERZ650918 | reverse complement strand
TTACCGCCCGCTGAAAACGCCGGAGCTGGCGGATTATGTACGGAAGGGAGGAGAATGGGATGGAGATGCTTAAGAGGTTTTATACTGAGGAAGACGGTATGGGTACCGTGGAGCTGGTGATGATCATTGCGGCTTTGCTGTGCATTGCGTTGTTGTTTAAGGATAAGATTACTGATTTTGCCAGCCAATTGATGGAAAAAACCTTTAACACAAACGTTATAAAATCGCCAGAAGAGATGAAAAACGAATTAGGCGGCCCGAAAAAACCGAGCTAATAACCTTCCTGCCGACGGGTGTCACAGCCCGCCGGCGGATTTCTGGAGTGCGGGGATATATAGAGAGTTGGAGTATCTGCGTGCCAGGTTTTATGGAGTCTGGCAGACCTGTGCGGAGGAGGGGAAGAACCCTCGCTTACGGACTGCCGGAATGTATGATGATATGAATAATGGGACGGAGTGTGGGAAAGTGAGATCCATTGGTAAGTTTTTTAAGGAAAGGAAATGGAGGAATGATGGTTATCTGACCATTGAGGCTGCCAAAGGTCTGGATGAGGATGAGCAGGAGAAGAAGACCGGTAAATACATCCGCAAGGAGCGTTATGCCGGAGCTTGCCAGCGTAGCTTCTATGTTGGTGACAACCTGACTCAGGAGGATATCAAGGGCGAGTTCAAACATGGTATCCTGACTCTGAATGTTCCTAAGAAGGAAGCAAAACCTGCGGTAGAGACCAATAAATACATCGCAATCGAAGGATAATCCTTTAAATAAAAAAACCGTTGCCCCGTGAGGGACAGCGGTTTTTTTTCGTGTACGATGAGCCAAGTACAGATTTGTGCCTGCACAAGAATCTGTATGTGGCGGATATTCAGGACAGCTGGCGTTTCCGCAGGACAGCCCGTTCTTTTTTTATAATATACTGTTCCAGTCCCGGCACCGGATTGTTCAGGCGGCAACCGTAGAGGAACAGTCCGTTTTCCAGTTCCTGTATCCGTGCCACGAGACCATAGAGATGAAAGTTGAAATTCTCAGCGGTCTCGTCCATGTGGTCATTCAGAACCGCATGAACCGTCTGGTTGACCTCTAATTTCAAGTCTTCCCTGCTGACCACGGAAAAACCGTTATAGCTGATATCCTTAATAATGGCATCGTGGGCGGCACGGTTCAGACCACATTGTACGGCAGTCTCAATGCCAATATAGCATCGGTAGCTTTGTCGTCGGTTATAGGTCTTGCTTCCGGCAATGGAGGAGACAGTATAGCACAGTGTTCCATCGGAAAGCTTTACTACATTGGTAGTAACGTTTTTGAACAGCTGCGGTTTATCCTCCGGAAGTGTGACAATGAGATCTACAATCAGGCCTTTTCCACGGAAAGAGATAATTTTATCATCAGTAAACACACCCTGCGCCAGCAAAGTGTGCCTGTGAGGATATACCTCCAGAATTTTGGATTCAAATTGAAGCTGCTCGGTATTAAGATTGATCAAAAAGCTAAGGGATAACCCTGCTGTCAAGTCATCGATCTGCATAAGTCTGGTGGTCTCCCATCTTTACAAAATTATTTAATTCACCATTTTTGCATTGGGATAGATGCGTTCCATCCGTGCATCCGGGTAATGGGTGTCTAAAAATTGTTCCAGTCCGTTAAGCTCTGTAGTTTCCACGGAATAGGAAGCGCCGTTGCGCTCCGTATATCTGGCCAGCGCCAGTGCGGAGATCAGCATATTGACAATCATAAATACTATCAAAATATTGCAGACAATTGTGCCGGTTCTTTTCGGAATCTTTTCAATACAGCCGGAAAGCTTCGGATAGATCAGTTTCAGCCATACCACAGCGGCAATTCCCCAAAAGAAGCAGTACAAGAGGTTGATACGGCCGCCTAAGTTAAAGGCAAATCCGCTGTAGTCCCAGAAAATTGTGCCGAAGACCATTTCCGTGAAGACACTGCAGATATATTCGTAAGCACCGCCCAGCAGGGTACCTGCCAGAAAAATAGTACTGTCGCTCTTGTTGCGGTAACGGTAGAGCAGCAGGGTAAGGAAGGCACAGCCCAAACCCCAGACAATACTGAAAGGCCCGTAGATGACACTGCTGCGGCTCATCCAGACACCTGCGGTGATGCGGCAGAAGATCGTTTCCGTAATGTCACCTAACAATGCACCGATGAAGAAGAGGGAAAACAGTTTGTAAAAGCAGCAGCCCTCGGCAAAGACGGTGGATTTTTTATGTTCTTCTCTGGCTTTTACCAGAGCATCCAGGCTGATAGAAGGATATGATTTCTGCAGTCGCTTCTGTATATGTCTTGTCAGGGCATTTTCCAGAAAACGGGAAGTCTGGCCCAGCCCTTCTGTAATCTGATCCAGGCGGGCGGTCTGCTTTTCCAGAGAGGCCTCCACCCGGTGCTTTGCCTGTACCTGTAGGCTTAAAGTAGATAAAGCGGAACCAACGGTGTCCAACAGGAGCAGCCCGCCCAGCACCAACAGAAGTACAACGGAAAGCAAGTGCGGAATGCGGTCAAAAAGTCCGCATAATAACGGATCTGCAAACATTACCGTCACAACACTTAAAGCACCCCACAGCAGGGAAAAAGGCAGGCAGATGTAGCCACCTACGTTGTAGCGGAAACGGGAGTAATCCCACAGCTTTTTCTTATAGAACTTTTCGAAGAACATGCCGGTGGAATATTCCAACAGGGAAGCCAGTACAAAGCCACCCAGGAACAGGAAAAACGGGTCTTCCGTTAGTTCCGGCAGGAAAATCTCGAACAATATGGCACCAAAACCGTAGATCGGGCATAGGGGACCCGCTACGAATCCGCGGTTAACGAATTTCCGATGCTGCACCGCAGCAGCACATACCTCAATACACCATCCAATAAAGGAATAGAAGAAAAACAACCAGAACAGGCATAACCAGGTTATTGTCATAGGGGCACCTCTTTCGTCGAAGATTGTCGAATATTGTCTTGTTCCATCATATCACAACGGCATGATAGAAACCATGACTAAATTACAATGTTGGAAAAATGTACAAAATGGTGATAAAAACCGTTGGAAAAGTGTACGAAGCCATCGACATATTCTTCGGTAGGCTCTTAAGGTCTCGGAGATCTCGGCGATATGATTTATCTCCTCCCATTCATTGTCTGTTAGACCGTCCTGCTGCAGACTTTCCCAGGCAATGTCACAATTCTTGTCCTCGTGTAATTCCTTCATATTGTTGTAATAGGTCTTATCTCCGGTGACGGCATAAGGCTGTACGGCAGCGGTCAGCGTTTTGGAACCCAGACGGTATAGGTTCATATACATGGTAGCTTCCAGCTGTTGAGAATTGATCCGGCTCAGATATAGATTGGATCCCACGAACAGGATCATCATGACGATACTGATGATCAGTATCCGATAGGTAGACCTTGTTAAAAATATAAAAAAAGCGTAAAATTATTTTGAGAACCACCGGTGATTGCTTGCACCCTATACAGGAAGATGGTACTATAAAACGTAAGAGGCATGATTCGGAAAAGAGAAGATAACGGTAAAAATAACGATAAATAAAGATAAATAAAGATAAATAAAGAACCAGGGGTGGTTACATGAAAAAAAGAATAGTTGCCGTGACTTGTGTGCTGATGTTTTGTCTGGGGTTGATCGGATGTGGGACTGAACGAGCCGACAAAACGCAGCAACTGATCCGGGGTGCGGCACCGGGGTATAATGACGGTCTCATCCGGGTGGGGATGATCCAGACGGGAAAAGAGTCTGACTGGAGAGATGCCAATACCAATGATTATCTGAATACGTTCACCCAAGAAAGAGGCTACGATCTGATCTATATCGACGGCAATTCCAGTTCGGAGCGCCAGGTAAAAGCCATGTACGATCTGATCCAGCAGAAAGTAGATTATATTATCCTGCAGCCCATCGTGGAGACCGGATGGGAGGATGCCATACATGCCGCAAAGGAAGCTGGGATACCGGTCATCGTAGCGGATCGTAAAATCGCTGTGGATGAAACGGAATACGTGTCCTGGATCGGTTCGGATTTTGAAGAGGAAGGCCGGAAAGCTGTAACGTGGCTGGATCAGTATTTAACAGAGCAGGGACGGGAAAACGAGACAATCCACATTGTCCTGTTGGAAGGAACCGAAGGAGCTACCGCTGCCATTGGAAGAACGAACGGTATTTTACATGGAGTGGAGGAACATCCGAATTGGACCATCGTAGATAGGGGATGTGCCAATTTCACTCAGGGAGAAGGCCAGACCTATATGGAAAATCTGCTCAGCGAAGGAACAGTAAAGGATATTGATGTTATCATTTCGGAAAATGATAACATGATCTTTGGTGCCATGAAAGCACTGGATCGGAACGGCAAGAGCTATGGGCCTGAGGGAGACATCATTATGATCTCCTTTGACGCTTTGCACGAAAGCTTTGAAAATATGATGGCGGGAAAATTACATGCCACCGTGGAGTGTAATCCGCTGTTGGCATCCACGGTGGAGACGGTCATAGAAGAACTGGAAGCCGGCAGAGAGGTGGATAAGATCTATAACACTGAGGAAAACATCTATACCTATGAAAATGCAGCCGACTATATAGATCAGAGAAAGTATTGATTTCCGAGGATTACGAATGAAAAAATCATTAAAATATAAAATCGTTCTGGCTATTGTTATCATCGTATGCATTATGGACGTGAGCTTCATATTTGTAAACTACGTCAATTATATGAATGTCAATCGGAATTACACAGATTCTCTGGCGCAGACTGTGGCGAATACCTGCAGACTGGTGGTAGATGGAGACAGCGTAACGGGCTATCTGGACAACAGACGGAGAAATACGGCTTATTACGAGGTATGGAATAAACTCATTGACTATCGCAACACCAGTGAAAATGTAATGCAGATCAGCGTGGTCAATTTCAGGGATGGTGGAGGATGTTATGTGTATGACACAGATCTGACAGAAAACGGAGCATTTTTAGGAGATATCCGCCCCTATGATGAGGTACAGAATGCTATAAAAGACGAGTTGATCGCATGTGAGAAAATAGAACCGTTAGAGTATAACGGAAGAAGCGATTACTACATTCCGCTGAATTCCTCATACAATATTCCGGTGGCTTATATTATCGTAGGAATTTCCACAGAAAATGTCAGAAGGGAGCAATTGACTTATTTAGGGTATATTACCATCATTGTTACATCGATTACGGTGCTTTTCGGAGTCTTTATGATCTGGTTTATGCAGCACAATGTACTGCGACCGTTAAATGCCATGTCCAAGGCGGCTTCCAGCTATTCTATTGCCATTTTGCGGGATGGTAAGGAATCTCCCATCAGCCGGATGAACATCAGAACCGGAGATGAACTGGAACGACTGTGTGAATCCATGAAGAAAATGGAGCATGATATCATTGCGTCCAGTTCCCAGCTGGCTATTGCTGATTGGAACAGCAATCATGACAGCATGACGCAGCTCTACAACAAGAGACACTACAAAGAACAGTTAAAAGAACTGCAGAATGACAGTACCATCGGTGTAATTTATTTCGACATTGACAATTTGAAACGCATGAATGATACCTTCGGACATGAAAAAGGCGATGCTGTGATCCTGAAAGCAGCGGAATTTATCCGGAGATATCTCACGGAGCAGGCAAGCGGATTCCGTATCGGTGGAGATGAATTTGTAATGCTGATCAGAGATTGTACGGAAGAAAAAGTACAGGAACTGGTAAGTACCATGCGTGGAGATGAAAAAGGAAATTTATCGGATGTAACAGCAGAGTTTTACTGCCGTCTTGCAATCGGCGGAGCTTTTCGCAAGACGGGGGAAACTCTGGAAGAAACCATAAAACGGGCAGATGATGAAATGTACAAGAATAAACATTCCGTGAGAAAAGCCTGAAATTTCAGGCTTTATTGAATAGTCAGCCGGAAGCCGGCATCGCTGCCCTTCAGCCGGATCCGGTACAGATCATGATCCCATGCCGTTTTCAGGCGTGCGTCCGTGATCGGTAAAGTTTCTATGGCAAGCAGATCAGCCCCTTCGAAGGAGGCAGATGCTTCTCCGATGGAGAGTTTACCGTCAGAAAGAATAACCGGTTTTTCATAAGTAATAAAATTAAGAATAACATCTTGCGCATTTGTGTGGTCTTCCAATACGACAGTGTTGGAAGACTTTTTTAATGTCACCCTGCGGACATAAGTCAGATCCGGCACAATAGCCTGTGCGGCAGGATAGGCGGCAGCCAGTTCCATGGAAATAGAAGGTTCGGCTCCGGTCAGAACTGTCATCACATTTTCCGCACGGTATTCCACACCGTCCTTCTGATCCGTACCGCAGATTGTAGGCAGGTTGTGATACCCTGACTGCATGGTCCAGATCTCGTAACGTCTGGGAGAGAAGGTCTTCCGGGTGTAGGTCTCCACACCGATATCCGCCAGAATGGGCAGTCCGTTTTTGTATAAGGTGATGCTGCCGGTATCATTGTGGTTGTGACTGTCGGCATTGTCTCCGGCTTTGACTGCCAGATCCAGAGTATCGGAATGCACGAGGAACAGCCCTACGCTGGGATAATAGACATCCCGGTGGGAAAGTGTTCCGGAAGTATTCTGCTGCATCAGTTCTTCATAATGAAATACGGTCTGCATGCGATAGAACAGATTCCCACCGTTCACTTCATCTGTGACAAGCTGTCCCTGACCCGCCTGGAAATCTTTTGCGGCGAACAGGCAGAGATCCTCCTGCCCGGTGGCCTTGCCAAAGAGATATTCCCGTACTCCGGCACGGCCGGCTATAGGAGAGCAGTCAGCAAAATTAAAATAGTATTTATCATTCACATGCACGTTCAGAATATAGGATGCAATATTTTTCACCTTATCCCACCGGAACAGAGTGTCGAAATGACCGTCGGTAACCGTGTTCAGCACAGTCATGGCACCGTATAGACATAGTCCCGCATGGCGATAATATTGGGCACCCTCCTCGCAACAGCCGTCATTGCCGTAATCCTTGAGAAAATAATCACAGCTTTCAGCAGCCTTATGCAGAATCGCCTGCAATGTGACAACTGTGTCAGACGTATTCTCCGGCAGGAATAACGGAGCATTTCCGCAGAATGTGCGCACCGGAGAGGACAACCGAGAGGACATTTCCACACTCCAGGGCATCAGGAACGTGGTCAGCAGTACATTCTGTGTACACCATACGGTCCAGTTGCACATAGGCTCATCGTCATGTCCCATCCACCAGAAATGTGCGGTCAGATAGGGCAGCAGGATCCGTCGCTTCAGATTGTCCTCGATGCAGGTCAGGATAAAAGGGCTGACAGCGTTGAATTCTTCTTCCAGCAGATAAGCCGCACAGGCCAGCAGTGCACCGGTCTCGCAGGCGAACAGATCCATGACGGGCCTGGTCACATCCGGCAGGATCAACTGCGGGGTATCCCGGATATAGGAGTTATGCGCGGGAAGCTGCCAGGCAGTCTCTTCACAGATGGAATAGATACCATTGAGAATATCGTCCAGAAAACGTCCCTGATGTTCCACACATTCGGCCTGGATCAGATCATTCAGGGCATTGCGTTTGGCAAAATAGAGGGCTTCAAAAGCAGCCCGGTCACCGTCTCTTTTAAAACGCATATAATCCGTGGCACGGATCACCGGAAAAGAGTAATTCAGTTTTTCCTCACCTGCCTGAATGAGTTTTTCTTTTAATGACTCAGGGAGAGTCTCATAGGATGTCTGCATAGAAGCTTTCGGAAAAGGCCGGAAAGACTGAAAAGTACCATGAAAAGTTTCGGCTGTTTCCAAAAAGCGTTTTTCTATATTATGATTGGCATAAGCTGTTTTATTGTTCTGATTGTTCATCGTTATGCTCCGTTATATATGTTAATTAAATTTCCCATTCACATATTCCGTGGGGGAGACACCCTCCACCCGTTTAAATACCTTGCTGAAATAGAAGGCACTCTCGAAGCCCAGAGCCTCTGCGGCCTCGTAGACCTTCATATTTTCTTCTTCCAGCAGCCGTTTGGCTTCCGTGATCTTGCAGATGTTGATATATTCACTGAAGCCGGTATCGTTGTATTTGCTGAACAGCTGGCTTAAGTAATTCGGGCTGATGCCAAAGACTGCGGCCACCTCATTCAGGGACAACCGCTCGCTAACGTGTTCATTAATATATTTCCGAACATTAGTTACGATGTGGTTTTTATAATCCTTTCGACGGGATTGGAACAATTCGCACAGTTGTCCGCAGAAGAATTGCAGCCACTGGATCACGTGATCCACATTGGACTGCTTATAGAGGGAACGGTAGCCATCCGGATCTTCCGCAAAAAAGCCGGACACAATAGATTCCCCGTCCTGTAAAAGCGAAATCGACAGATAGAGAATATTGCTGGCAGCGTCCAGAGCCTGCACATAGTGCCCCGGGTGATCCCGGAACAGATCGCAGATCGACTGAATCGTGTTATGTAAAATATCAGGATCATATTCTTCAAAAGCTCTGGTGAGATCATTCTTAAACAGGCTGATATTGAAGGAATTCTTAGCCTTTTCCTGTGAATGACCGGTATCAAATGCTACTATCGCGTCATGGGATTCCGTATTTTGAAAAATCTGTCTCGCGTACTGGTAGGAATCACAGATGGTACCAGGCGTCTGAACCGGGATGCCGATGCCGCAGCGTAGCGACACATTATAGTAGTTTTGCAGAGTTCCACTGATATTGTGCAGAATCTCCGTCAGATTTTCTACATAATCATCGGTACCTACGGCATCCGCAAAGCAGAAAATCAGTGCAAAATGGCGCAGATCCAGGGATAATGCATACAGCGGCAGATATTTACCGCCCAGTTCCCGGATCATCTGCAGTGAACTGGTAAACAGAGGCATCTGCTTTTCGGCAGACATCTGATCGGCCTGAGGGCTGATGATCTCTCCGTAACAGCACACATAAGCGACGTAATCGAAATTCAGATTCAGATCTCTGCTCTGCAGACGGAACTGTTCTTCGGACTCGAACAGGTCATGAAGGAGACTGATCAGGAACTTGTCATAAAAGGGATGAATATTTACGGCGGACATCTGCTTTTTCCGGGAACGGGAGATCTGTGTGAGTACCCGGTCTATGGCATTTTTCAATACTTCCGGTGTCAGCTCCAGCTTCACCAGATAATCGGATACCTGATAGGACAGAGCATCTCTGGCCATCTGGAAATCCTCATAGCTGGTAAGGATGATAAAGTACGGACAGTTTTCACCATAGCGTTCCCTACATACTTTTGCGAGATCCAGACCGCTCATTACGGGCATTTTGATATCCGTGATCACAATCTCAGGAGATTTTTCCTCGATGATCCTGAGAGCTGCCTGACCGTTCATGGCAGTGCCGCAGATCTCGATATTTAATTCATTCCAGTTCAGCATGGAGCGGATACCCGCCTGAACCAAAGGCTCATCATCTACGATTAAAAGCTGATACATAGTAACTCCGTTCTGGACAGATGTCTGTCCGGATTAAGTGTTTTCAGATGAAATAGTTTCGGATGAAACAGTTTCATTGTTATGCAGAGGAATATTCGGTATGTGTATGGACATCGTCGTATATTCCCCTTCTTTGCTTTCTATGGTAATGCCATATTCTGCACCAAATTGGTATTGTAAGCGTTTATGCACATTGCTGACACCGATTTCCCGGAAGAAATCCGCAGAACTGTCGTCGTTGGAGCGTAATACCTGTGCAGCTTTATCCGCTGTCATGCCTACACCGTCATCTGTGACATCAATACGGATCTTTTCGGTGTTGTCCGATGTCTCATAGCCGACATGTATCCGGATGTGTCCGGCACAGCCCTTCGGTTCGATACCGTGGAAAATTGCATTTTCCACCAGAGGCTGCAATGTAAACTTGATAATCTCACTGTTGTACAGAGATTCATTATCCGCCTGAATGTCCATGGTAATGGTGCCGCCGTAGCGGTAGCTCTGAATGGTGAAATAGTTCTCCAACAGAGATAATTCTTCCCGGATATCGATCAACAGGCTGGTGCCTTTGGAAATACTTTTTAACAGACGGGACAGGGAGGTGGTCATCTCGGAGATACCGGTTGCCCCCTGTATGGTTGCCATCCATTTGATAGAGTTCAGTGTATTATACAGGAAATGAGGATTGATCTGGCTTTGTAGCATCTTGTATTCCAGATCCTGTTTCTGTTTCTCATCTTCCAGTCGTTTCTCCATAAGTTCCGATACATTTTCCGACAGATCATTGATTCCCCGTCCGATATCCCCCAGTTCGTGATCCCATTCCACGCTGGGATCTCTGGAGAAGTCTCCGCCGGCGATGCGTACCATCCGTGTCTGCAGCCTGGATACAGGTACCGTGATCATACGATTCATCAACAGCATCAGAACGACACCGATAGACAAAATGCCGATCAGGATGCAGGCAAGGATTCCCATGAACAAAACCGCCTGATTGGTCCGCTCCGCATGTGAAATACTCTGACTTAAGTAGCAGTCCGGCATATTTAACGGAGTGGTGACCAGAATCTGTTCTCCCATGGTAGCACTGTGGATTTTGGAAATCTGTGTGGTGCCCGTGAGAGAATATGTGCTCAGGTCATCAAGAATACTATATTCGGGCGTAAATTCCTGCAAGCCTCCGTTTTCATAAATATAGGTATGTCCTGCAATGGACAGATAGAGAAAGCTGTCTGACGGACAACTGTAATCCTTCAAAGGTATGGTGAACAGATCTGCGGATATTTCGATGAACAGATATCCTGCCTGCCTGTTATTGTATTGGTAGGTAATGGGACGGATCACAGGTAATACTTTACGTCCCGCACGGTGAAAAGGATCGGATACAATACCGGGCGAAAAATCATAATCATCGGCAGTCAGTAATTCTTCATAATAAGGAAGCTCCGGAATCAGCGTTGCAAGATCTGCGGTAGAAGAGTACGTTGCGGTTACCACCTGCAGATAATGCTCCTGTGAGACAATGGCAATTCTGGGCATATAATTATAAGAAGAATTCCGGCTGCATTCCTCGTAGAAGGAATCATAAGTGGATACGGACAGGACAGAGCCGGGATTGGGGTTATGTTCAATATAATTGGCAATATTGGAATCTGTCTGGCAATATCTGACCAACCGGTAGACTTCATCCATACTGTTGTCCATAGACTCCGACAACAGGCGCAGGCTGGTCTCCGTGGACTGGATCAGGGTGTTCTGCAGATAGTGCCGGAATATGTAATAACTGAACAGGCTGATCAACAGACACATTCCCAAAATGGCGCTCAGAGTGAAGAGCAATATGCGATTTCGTATGCTTTTTGAGTGATAAACAGTCTTTTTCATGCTTTCAGTATAACATAACGAAAGAAAAACGGTAGTTGAAAAAACAAGATGCTAAAAAAAGTGCATATTAAAATAAAATATTACATCTTCCGAAAGCACTTTTAGAAAAAAGATAAAAAAATTATAAAAGAATGTGAATTATATTATAAATTTTTCCATGTTACGGAAAGATCTTTTTCGTTATACTTTAGTTACAGTCAAGGAACCGGTAAGAACGGATCCGTAACAGACGTAACATAGTATCAAATTAACAGGAGGGTTTACATGAAAAAGAAAGTATTAAGTTTAGTACTGACAGCAG
>ERZ650918.2713-NODE-2713-length-11722-cov-9.460958_pt1 | contig 11722 bp, 9 predicted proteins | sample MGYA00514758_ERZ650918 | MGnify/ENA metagenome assembly ERZ650918 | reverse complement strand
TTTTCTTCGCGGTACGCGGTGGATTCAACATTGTGTACGATACGGACGGCGGAAGCGAAGTGCCTGCACAGAAGATCCGCTACGGTGAGTTCATTACGGAGCCGGAGACACCTTACAAGCCCGGATACACCTTTGACGGATGGTATACGGAAAAGGAAGGCGAGACGGTGTTATGGTATTTCCAGTCGGAAAAAGTTACCGGTGATATGACATTGACCGCGCATTGGATACCGGCACAGCTCACAGTGAAATTTGACTATGACGGTGGCACGGATGCAAACGGTGCGGTCACAGAATCCAAGCAGGTGACTTTCGGTGAGACCTATGGCACACTTCCGGAACCGGTCAAAGAAGGAAGCATCTTTGCCGGCTGGGAATACAGCGGACAGACGATCACCGCAGATACCGTTGTCCAAATGACAGGAGAACATGTCCTGACAGCAATCTGGAAATGATCTGTTCATTGTTTCAATATCGGTAAATTCAAGAACTCCCGGCTGGAGGCAGATACTGCTTCCGACCGGGAGTTCCTGTTTTTTGAAAGCAATTTTCCCAAACTGTTATAAAAGAAAATCCTCTTGACAGGATGCAAAGAATGTCGTACTATTGTATTATACAAATAATACAACGAAACAATAGATATGAAAAAGTAAAAACGAAATGAAAATTATTAAGAAAGGATGATAGGAATGGCGTGGGAATTAGATGCTGACAGACCAATCTATGCGCAACTGGTAGAACGGATCCAGCGGGAAATCGTATCCGGAAAATATCAGCCGGGAGAGAAGCTCCCCAGCGTCCGTGATCTGGCGGCGGTGGCAGCGGTGAATCCGAACACGATGCAGAAGGCATTTGCGGAACTGGAGCGGAGTGGTCTGATCATGACGCAGAGGACCAGCGGCAGAACGGTTACGGAGGATACGGAACTGATCTCCAATACGAGGGAGAAGCTGGCAGCCGGTCATATGAGGATCTTTATAGACAATATGCAGGAGCTGGGGTATGACACCGGGGAGATCAGAGAGCTCTTGGCTAAAATGCAGTCCTGAGAGACCGGGGATTCCGGTAAATAATCAAGAGAGGCGGAAAATAAATGAATAATTTGGTGGAAATCGTGAACTTAACCAAGAAATACGGCACCAATGTGGCCGTGAATCATCTGACCGTAAGTCTTCCCAAGGGGAAGATCATTGGTCTGCTGGGACCCAACGGAAGTGGTAAGACGACCCTGATCAAAATGCTGAACGGTCTGCTGACACCGACGGAAGGAACCATTCTGATCGATGGCAATAACGTGGGACCGGCGACTAAGAGTAAGGTGGCCTATCTTCCGGACCGCACTTACCTGACTATGAATCAGACGATCCGGGAGATCCTGGATTATTTTCAGGACTTTTATGCGGACTTTTCCAGGGAACGTGCGGAAGAAATGTTAAAAAGCCTTGGAATCGACCCCACGGTGAAGATGCGGACCTTATCGAAAGGTACAAAGGAAAAGGTACAGCTGATCCTGGTGATGAGCCGGAATGCCAGCCTGTATATTCTCGATGAGCCAATCGCCGGTGTGGATCCTGCAGCGAGAGATTACATCCTGCGCACCATCATCAACAATTACAATCCCGAAGCTACGGTACTGATCTCTACCCATCTGATCGAGGATGTGGAGCAGGTACTGGATGAAGTGATCTTCATGCGCTACGGTCAGCTGGTGTTGTATACATCTGTTGACAATATCAGAGAAGAGAAGGGAAAGTCTGTAGATGCTTACTTCAGGGAGGTGTTCGCATGTTAGGAAAGTTGATGAAATATGAATGGAAAAATATCTGGAGAGCAGGTACACTGATGCTTCTGGGAATGCTTGCAGTCACTGTGATCGGCTGCGTGGTATTACGCATGCCGGGAGGGCTGGTAGCGGAGATTGCGGACGGCAATGATATCAATGCGGCACAGAGCTGGTTTGTAGTCTCTTCCTTTGTGGCAACACTGATCCTGTATGTGATCATGCTGTTGGCATCCACCTGGGGCATGCTGATCTTTTTGGGAATCCGCTTTTACCGCAGCATGTATACGGATGAAGGCTATCTGTCCCATACTCTGCCGGTGACGGCAAACCAACTGTTTTTAAGCAAGGTACTGGTCTCCGGTGTCTGGTATCTGTTCCTTACGATAGGCATTGGTATCTCAGTGATGGCACTGGTCGTGTCTTTGATGACAGGACTTTTAAATGTTGGTGAACTGAGTGGTGTAATGACACAATATAATGGGAATATCTGGGAATTCCTGACGGATGCTTTTTATGAGATTGGCAGAGCATATGAAGACGAGATGGGAATCAATCTGCTGCATTATGGGATCACGCTGCTCTTAACCTATGTAGTAGGACCTTTCATTACTATGGTCACTCTGTTCGGAGCCCTGACGATCGGTCAGCTGTCTTCTAAACATAAAGGGCTCATGGGAATCCTGGCCTATGCGGGAGTGACGATCCTGTCTTCCATCATCGGCAGCACTGTACAGAGTGCTTTCATGTTTGGTACAAATGTCATGAGCAGTCAGAGTGGAATCTCGGTGAGTGCCAATTCGGTCTATGATATTAATGTGATCACCAGCCTGCTCCTGGCAGCGATCATGTACGGAGTATCTTATTACATTATGAATAAAAAATTAAACCTGGACTAACAGGTATGGCACCTTGCCCTTACGTACGAAATTTGGTATAATAAATCCAAATTGACAACAGGGGAACGGGTGAAGGTACATGCAGGAGATACTTGATAGAATTTTAGGAGGAAACTTCGATTATGAGAATGGTTCTTTGGAATTCTCCTGCTCTAAAATAGAGATTTCCCTGTCTCAGGGAACAGCGTACGAAGGCTCTTTTCACATCCTTTCTGCATCGGAAGGCTATGTAAAAGGATCTGTAATATCGGACCATCTGCTGATGGAATGCATAACAGACCAGTTTACCGGCTCCGATGCAGAAATTTTTTATTGCTTCCATGGAGAGAATCTGGAGGAAGGGGATGTGGTGAAGGGCTCTTTTTCTGTAGTCAGCAACAGGGGAGAATACAATCTGCCTTTCGTGGTGAACGTGGAGCATGGCGTATTGAATTCTTCCATCGGTACCATAAGGAATCTGTTTCATTTTGCTAATCTGGCGAAAAGTAACTGGGCGGAAGCGGTACGGTTATTCTATGATCCGGATTTCCGGCGTCTGTTCCAGGGGAATGATGAACATTTTTATGGCTGTTATCGTATGCTGTCCGCCTATGAGGGCAATGAGCAGAACGTGGAGGAATTTCTGATCTGTATCAATAAAAAGCAGCAGATAGAGTTTCTGATAGAGGAAAAGGAACTGGTGAAAAAGCTTTCCAGAGCGGAAGGTAATTACGGGGTGACGGAGAACAGCCTGAATATTGTCAGAAACGGCTGGGGATATACCGATTTACAGATCGAATGTGAGGGAGAGTTTGTCTTCACAGAAAAAGAAACATTAAGTGATGACGATTTTCTGGGAAACCGGTGCAGACTCCCGGTCTATATCGACAGCAGTATATGCAGGCCCGGTAAAAATTTCGGCAGGATCTATATATACAATGCTTATACGTCGCTGGAGATCCCGGTGACGGTACAGCTGGGGGATATGACGGCGGTGCGGCATGCGGACCACAGTCATATGCAGTGCAGAGCACAGATCATGAAATATTATGAGGAGTTCAGATTACGTAAGATCGGAACAGGTACCTGGCTGGCAGAGACCGGCAAATTGGTGGAACGTATGGTGACTATGGATGAACGGGATGCATCGGCCAGACTGTTTCAGGCACAACTTCTGATCACCGAAGAGAGATACAATGAAGCCGGCTGGATCCTGGATCATGCAGCGGATATGCTGGAGGAACAGAAAGCTGCCGGCGGGGATCTGTGGGCATATTATCTGTATCTGACGACACTGATCCACAGAGATCCCCAGTATACCAGGCAGATGGCGGAACAGGTGGAGCAGATCTATCGCTATGACAGGACCAGATGGCGGGTGGCGTGGCTGCTTTTGTATCTGTCGGAAGAGTATAACCGGTCTGCTTCCGGAAAATGGCTGTTCCTGGAGAAGCAATATCAGTATGGATGTACCAGTCCGGTCATCTATCTGGAGGCACTGGCACTTCTGAACAGCAATCCTGCATTGTTGCGGAAACTGAACGGATTTGAACTGCAGGTGCTGCATTTTGGCGCCAGACAGGAGGCGATCAGTGACAGTCTGTTAGAACAGCTTCTGTATCTGTCAGGCAGAGTGCGGGAATATTCGCCGCTTTTGTGCAGAATTCTGAAAAAAGTATATGGGAAAAAAGAAGATGTACGTATCCTGCAGGAAATCTGCAGTCTGTTGATCAAAGGAGGCAAGACCGGTACGGATGCTTTTGGCTGGTATGAGAAGGGTGTGGAAAGCCATCTGCGGATCACCAATCTGTATGAATATTATATGGCCTCGACAGATATGGATTCCGTAACGGAACTGCCGAAGGTAATATTGATGTATTTCTCGTTCCAGAACAATCTGGATTACGAACACAGTGCCTTTTTATATGCGTATCTGTTGAAACACAGGGCGGAATACGAAGAATTGTATGAACATTACGAACCGCGTATCGAACGGTTTGTCATCGATCAGATTCAGAAACAGCACATTAACAGACATCTGGCGGTGCTGTATCAGGGATTCCTGACACCCGCGATTGTGACGGAGACAATGGCAAAGCCGCTTTCCCGTCTTCTGTTTGCACATCTGGTACGGGTGGAAGATAACAGAATACGCAAGGTGATCGTCGGTCAGCCGGGCAATCTGAAAATGACGGAGACTTTACTGCAGAACGGTATCACATGGGTAGCAATCTACGGAAATGATTATACCATTGCATTTGAGGATGCCTATGGGAACAGATTCCTGAAAAATGTGGAATACACGCTGGAAAAGCTTTTGGTGCCCGGAAAATATCTGCGGCTGTTGGAACATTATGTGCCGGATACTGTGGAACTGGATCTGTATTTTGCACAAAATGACAGAGGAGAAGAAGCTATGTCTTCCGCAAAGTTAATGCGTATGGCAAGACTTGCGGCATCCGATGCCGTGGAGCCGAAGCTGCGGCATAAAATAGCGGTAGAGCTGGCGCAGGCTTATTTTGATGCTGATGATGTGCAGGCATTGGACGAATATCTGCAGGAGTTTGATGGAGAACATCTGACGGTGGAACAGAGGGAGACCGTACTGCGTTTCCTGATACTGCGGGGGAATTATGAGAAGGCATATCAGTGGATCGAACGGTATACACCGTATTTTGCGGAAGCCAAAATATTGCTGCGCCTGACGGATGCGCTGATCTCACAGTCCGTACATGACGGAGAACCTGCCTTATATGCGGCGGCATTGTCTGTTTTTCGCAGAGGAAAATACAACGGAAATGTTTTGGAGTATCTGTCTCATTATGTACAGGGAACGACGAAAGAGTTGCGTGATATCTGGAAAGCAGCCAGATCTTTTGAAGTAGACTGCTATGAACTCAGTGAGAAAATTCTGGTACAGATGTTGTTTTCCGGTGCATTTGTGGGAGAACGGCTGGATATTTTCCGCTATTACGTATCTCAGGGAGCCGGACAGGAGATCGAAGAGGCGGTTCTGATCCAGAGCTCTTATGATTACTTCTGCAGAGAAAAACTGACGGAGGAATACATTTTTCATGAAATCCGTAATTGCTATCTGCGGGGGGAAGAGACACAGAGAATCTGTAAACTGGCATATCTGAAATTCTATGCGGAGAACAGAGACAGGCTGGAGAGAGAAGATGAGCTGCTGATCCGGGACTTCCTGCAGGAAATGATGAAAGAGCATATTCATCTGAATTTTTTCCGGGAATATAAGGACTGCCTTCCCGAGCTGCAGGAATTAAAGGACAAGACCATTGTGGAGTATCATACCAGAGGCGGTGTCCGGGCAAGAATTCATTATGTGATGCTGCATGAGAACGGACAGGCGGAGGATTATCTGTCGGAATACATGCAGGAAGTATACAGTGGAGTATTTTTCAAAGAGTTTGTGCTCTTTTTTGGTGAGAATATTCAGTATTATATTATGGAAGAATCCGCAAACGGAGAACAACTGACGGAGAGCGGAAGCTTACAGAAGAGTGATATCATGAATGATAATCCGGACAGTAAATACGAGATTGTCAATGATATGATGATCAGTATGACGCTGCAGGATGATGATACACTGGATCATCTTCTGGAGGAATATTACCGCAGAGAATATCTGGATCACAGACTGTTCACTCTGCAGTAAGATCAGACAGACCACAGAGAGGAGGCGGAAGGAAGATGCGACTGCCGGGAAGCGAAAAAGTAATCGTCGGATATGATCTTGGCAATAAATATGCGCAGATCAGCTGCTATGTTACGGGTAGTGAGGAAGAGATCAGAACATTGTCTTCCGTAGCGGGATCTTCGGTCTATACCATTCCGCTGGCGCTCAGTAAGAGACAGGGAGTCAACCAGTGGTTTTACGGAAGCGAAGCAATACGGTATGCCGGGGAGGAAGAAGGAATTCTGGTGGAGAACCTTTTGAAGCTGGCCAGGGACGGAGAACCGGTGCAGATCGACGGCGCACCGATTGATCCGGTTGCGTTGCTGACACTTTTCCTGAAACGAAGTCTGGGTCTTTTATCTCAGGTGACAAATACGGAACGTATCGGTGCCCTGATGATCACCTGCGAAGAATTGGATCATCGGATGTTGGAAGTGCTGACAGCAGCCACAGAGGGACTTCATCTGAAGACGGATCAGATCTGCTTCCAAAGTCATGTGGAGAGCTTTTATTACTATAATCTGTACCAGCCGGAGGAACTGTGGCGGCATAAGACGATATTATGCGAATATGGAGATGCTTCCATACGTACCTACTGCATGGAATGCAACCGGCATACCACACCTGTAGTGGCATATATGGAGGAGAGGGAATTTCCTTTCCCGGTACCGGAATCCGATGAGAAAATGCAGGAGATCGCGAAAAAACTGTGTGAAAATCAGATGATATCTTCGGTATATCTGATCGGTGAAGCTTTTTCCCGGGACTGGATGAAGGAATCCCTGCGCTATCTGTGTAAGGGGAGGAGAGTTTTCCAGGGCAATAATCTGTTCAGCAAGGGTGCCTGTTATGGCATGATGGAGAGACTGACTCCCGGGGAAACCGGTAAAAATCATGTGTTTCTGGGAAAAGATAAACTCAAATCCAATATCGGAATGAAGGTTCTCAGACAGGGAGAGGAATCCTACCAGGCATTGCTGGATGCCGGAATCAACTGGTATGAAGCCAAAAATACCATGGAATTCTATCTGCTGGAGGGACGAGCTGTGGAGATCCTGATCACTTCCCTGACCGGCAAGGGGAACCGGATCGCCAGAATCGTACCGGAAGAATTACAGGAGGGAATCATCCGCCTGCGGATCAGCGTGGAAATGCGGGATGACACACACCTCAAGGTAGAACTGGAGGATTTGGGATTTGGCACATTTCGTGCTGCAACACATCACATCTGGAAGGAAGAGATCGAACTCTGACCGGAGATGAAGATGGATGGAGATGAGAATGGAAATGAAGGCAAGTCTGTGTGTAGGTGAATATTGTGAAACAGCCTATAATATAGAAGAACTGGAGATCCGGGTCTATTGCATGGAGGAACTGTGTTATTGCCTGAAGGAAAATGCGTTTCTTCTGGATATGTCTATCATGAATGATAAACTGGTGGACTGGATCGGAGAGGAATGCAGGGTCAGAGAACTGGCAAAGCAATTGTACCCCATGGTACATAAACAGGGGTCACTGAGTGTTTTCGTGCTGACGATTCTGCAGTATGTGGGAATCTATGGGGAAGAAGAGCTGCAGGCAGTCGCACAGGTGCTGAAGCAGGGATCCGGACTCAGCAACCTGGAGAAACGTAAGAGCCAGATCGACTATATGGTGGAAAAAAGAAAATATGCCGCGGCCATTCGCGGATATGATATGCTATTGGAGACCTGGAGTGATCTGGAGAGAGAAGGAAGAGAGCTTCCGGCCGGAAAAGTCAGGGCGGCGATCCTGCATAATAAAGGCGTGGCCCTTACCGGACTGATGCTTTATGAGAAGGCAGCAGAGTATTTTCGTGAGGCATGGCAGGCGGATCCGGACAGAAGCCATCTGGATGCTTATCTTGCGGCAAAACGCATGGAGCTTACAGAAGATGCTTATGTGGCATTTGCGGCCCGGAACCCGGAATTCTATACAGAATCTCTGGAACTGGAGAAAAGTATGGAACAATTCGGGAGAGAATGGGAACAGCAGCCGGAATTCCGGCAGTTGAAACTGCGAAGAGAATGGCGCGCAAATGACAGACAGAAATACGATGCGGAAAATGAGAGACTCATCACAGCATTGAAAAACAGTTATCGGACGAGTGTCAGCATATAACAGGACTGGAACGGACAGGAGAAAACTATGGCGTGGTGGAAACGCTTTTTTAAGAAAAAAACAGAACCGGTGGAAGAGGATGACTGGGAACAGTTGGTCTATACACGTAACGGTGTAAATTTTGAAGAGGAAGATCAGCGGAAACGTTACATTGTGAACTGCCTGGAGCAGATAGCGGAAGCTTCCAGGGAGATCGATCTGCTCACCGGAGAATATACACTGGTAACATCGTACCTGACGGATATGGAAGAGATTGAGGCGTTACCTGCACAGCAGAGAGGGGAGATCAACCGTACCGCAGGTAAAATATCTGCGCTGGAACAGGAACGCAGTAAATATCGTGAGAAGAAAAACCGGATGAAAGATGCGGATTATTATGCCATCCGTAAAAGAGAAGATGAGATCGAAGAAGGGATTCAGAAGATCCGGGAAGGCGAAAAATACGGCAATCTGGTACGACAGGATCTGCATCGACTGGATGGAGAACGGCATGCCTATGAATATCGCAGAAATGAACTGGAGAATCTGATGAACAATCAGAGGGGAATGGCGGTGATCTTCCTGACGGCATTGATCGTGTGCGTGATCATGCTGGCTGTTCTGCAGTTTGCATTTGAAATGGATACTTATGTGGGATATTTCCTGGCGGTAGGCGCCGGCGCAGTGGCAATCTCCTATGTGTGTATCAAATACATGGACAGTGACAGGGAATTGCAGCGTGTGGAGAAGACCATCAATAAACTGATCCAGCTGCAGAACAAAGTAAAGATCCGGTATGTGAACAACTGTCAGCTGATGGAATATCTGTATCTGAAATATAATACGGACAGTGCAGCCAGACTGGAAAAGCTGTGGAAAATGTACCAGGATGAAAAGGAAGAACGGAAACAGTTCGCGGAGGCGGAAGCCAAGATCGAATATTACCAGAAGCAACTGGTGGAACAGCTGTCTAACTATCGGGTACAGATGCCGGAACGCTGGATCGGTCAGACGGCAGCTCTTTTGGATAAACGCGAAATGGTGGAAATCCGACATGAACTCATTCAGAGAAGACAGGCGCTCCGCAAACAGATGGATTACAACCAGGAGGTGGCGGAGACCGCCAGGAACGAAGTGAAGGATGTAGCAGCAGCATACCCCAGATATGCAAAGGAAATTCTCTCGATGGTGGAGCGTTACGACCGATAAAGAATTGACAAGACCCTCCTGTTATGTTACTATGACACCGTGTTAGCAATTTACCATGCTAAAGTATACAATGCGGCCAACAGTGAGTGGCAGAACGGGAGGATGTATTATGAAAAGAGTATTAGTGGCATTATTGGCAATCAGCATGGCAGCAGGTGTTCTTACCGGCTGTGGTTCTAAAGGATCTGATAAGACATTTACCGTAGGTTTTGATGCGGAATTTCCCCCTTACGGATATCGTGATGACAATGGAGAATATGTAGGTTTTGACCTGGATCTGGCAGCGGAAGTATGCAAGAGACAGGGATGGGAACTGGTAAAGCAGCCCATTGACTGGGATGCAAAGGATATGGAGCTTTCTTCCGGAGCTATTGACTGTATCTGGAACGGGTTCACCATGAACGGCAGAGAGGATGCCTACACCTGGACCGAGCCCTATGTGGATAACAGCCAGGTGTTCGTCGTAGCAGCAGCTTCCGGTGTACAGAATAAGGAAGAGCTGGCAGACAAGGTTGTAGCGGTACAGAAGGATTCTTCCGCACTGGCTGCACTGAATGATGAAGAGAACACCGATAACATTGCACTTCGTGATTCCTTTGCACAGCTGATCGAGTATGCGGATTATAACACTGCATTCATGGATCTGGAGCAGGGTGCGGTAGATGCCGTAGCTATCGATATCGGTGTGGCACAGTACCAGATTGCCCAGAGAGAAGCAGGGAAGTTCGTTATGCTGCAGGGTGAGGACAACAAGCTGGCAGTAGAGCAGTACGCCGTTGGTTTCTTAAAGGGTAACGAGGAGTTAAGAAATACCGTGCAGAAGACCCTCGATGAGATGGCAGCAGACGGTACTTTCACACAGATCGCTGAAAAGTGGGGACTGACCGACAGTGTCTGCCTCGGTAAATAACAAAAGATAATTGATGTAAGTCAGGATAATTAAGGAGTAGATTTCATGAGTTTGCTGACCATGAGTGCCCAGCTGGCAGAGGGCTTTCTGATAACGGTGGAAATATTTGTACTGACCCTTTTATTCTCCCTTCCTCTTGGGTTGATCGTAGCCTTCGGAAGAATGTCAGGATGTAAGGTGATCCGCATTATTTCTAAAATTTACATATCCATCATGAGAGGAACCCCTCTGATGCTGCAGATCATCGTGGTGTATTTCGCACCCTTTTATGTGTTCCGCATGCACGTGGGAACGGGGTATCGTTTCCCGGCGGTGATCGTGGCATTCGTGATCAACTATGCAGCATATTTTGCGGAAATCTACCGTGCGGGGATCGAATCTATTCCGGTGGGACAGTATGAGGCTGCGCAGGTACTGGGCTACAGTAAGGCACAGACTTTCGTGAAGATCATTCTGCCGCAGGTCGTGAAGCGGGTGCTTCCGCCGGTGACCAATGAGACTATCACATTAGTCAAGGATACTTCTATGGCATTTACCATTTCCATTGCGGAGATGTTTACAGTCGCGAAGCAGATCGGAGCAGCACAGACCAGTGTGGTTCCGTTGCTGGCGGCAGGTGTATTCTATTATATCTTTAATCTCGTTGTGGCATCCTTCATGGAATACCTGGAGAAGAAGACATCTTATTACAGATAGGTGACAGACAGGAGTATCGTATATGGAACAGACAGACGGAGAAATCCTCTTAGAAATGAATCATGTGAAAAAAAGCTTTGATGGCACCGGAGTGCTACGGGATATCTCCCTTACCGTGAAAAAGGGAGAGGTGGTCTCCATCATCGGTCCCTCCGGTTCCGGGAAGTCCACACTGCTTCGCTGTGCAACGCTTTTGGAAAAAATGGACGGCGGTGAGCTGATCTATTTAGGGCGGACGGCAGCTTCAGAGAAAACGGATAAAAACGGCAGAGTACAGTGCGAATATGCATCGAAGGCGGAATTACATAAGATCCGTAAATGTTTTGGACTGGTATTCCAGAATTTTAACCTTTTTCCCCATTATACGGTGATGAAAAACATCATCGATGCGCCGATCCATGTGGATAAGGTAAGCCGCACAGAAGCCGTGGCGA
>ERZ650918.2709-NODE-2709-length-11737-cov-3.139788_pt1 | contig 11737 bp, 7 predicted proteins | sample MGYA00514758_ERZ650918 | MGnify/ENA metagenome assembly ERZ650918 | reverse complement strand
TATGTGCCGATTCGGCGGCATCGTTGAGCCGGCCGGGAATGGAAAGGGTTTTCTTTACGGGTCTGTACCGCTTTTCGTACTCTTCCATATGATGAAGCCGATTGAACAGTAAATTTCCAATTTGCAATTAGAAAAGCTGAAACATCTTGATTCTACGAGAAATTTCAGGCTTTTTCTTTTGATGGATTTCCAGCGAAAACTGCGCCATACGCCAATTTTACGCCAAACGATGCAGGTTTTTGTGCAGAGCAAAAAGAGCGTTGTTCGCGTTTGGCGCAAAGTTGGAGCGTATGGTGGATGGGTGTAGCCTTATAAAAGGCTGCATCAAAAAGCGGATGCATAGATCTGCAAACGGACAGCCGGAACTTTCCACCGCAAAAGAAACAACTGTGAAGAATATGGAGGTTTCCGCACTTCCATCACAAAAAGACAACTTCCTGTCACAAAACCACTTTGGGAAAAGCAACTGCCCATGATAGAATAATAGAAATACAATAATAAGGAGTTTTCTTTATGGCAGCTACTTCTCAAAAGCGCTCCGGTACCACCGACCTTACCGTGGGCAAGCCGCTGTTCCAGATTTTGCGGTTCGCCTTGCCGCTGGTGCTGGGCACCTTATTCCAGCAGCTGTACAGCTTTGCGGACACCGTCATCGTAGGGCGGTGTCTGGGCACCGATGCGCTGGGCGCGGTGGGCACCACCTACTCCCTCAACTTTCTCATTCTGGGCTTTGTGCAGGGTGCCTGCGTGGGCTTTGGCATCCCGGCGGCAGAGACCTTTGGCGCAAAGGATAAGGACGGACTGCAAAAATACCTGCTGAACGGCGCACTGCTCTGTCTGGTACTGAGCGTGGTGTTCACCGTGCTTACCACCCTGATGGCAGGGCCGCTGCTCCGGCTCATCCATACGCCGGAGGAGCTGTACGCCGATGCGGTGCTCTACATCCGGCTCATTTTTCTGGGCATCCCGGCTACGGTGCTGTATAACTACGCCTCCAGCGTGCTGCGGGCACTGGGCGATTCCCGGCACCCATTTTATTTCCTGCTGGTCGCCAGCGTGGTGAACATTCTGCTGGACTACCTCTTCATCGTGCCGCTGGGCATGGGGGTGGACGGTGCTGCCATCGCCACCGTGCTCAGCCAGCTGCTCAGCGGCGGACTGTGCGTCTACTGGTTCTTTACCCGCACGGCAAAGCTGGAGGGGCTTTCCTTCCGGCAGCCGCGCACCCTGCTTTCGGCAGGGCACTGCAAGCGGCTGGCCTACATCGGCCTTCCCATGGGGTTTGAGTATTCCGTCTCTGCCATCGGCGCGGTCATCATGCAGGACGCCATCAACCTGCTGGGCAGCACCGCTGTGGCAGCCCAGACCGCCGGCGAAAAGATCCGTCAGATGTTCACCCTGCCCATGGAGAGCGTGGGCATGGCTATGGCTACCTATGTGGGGCAAAACCACGGCGCCCGCCGCACCGACCGCATCCGGCAGGGTATCAAGGACGGCTGCATGGTACAGCTGCTCTACTGCGTCGTGGCGTGGGGCGTGATTTTTTTCATCAAGCCCTACGCGGTGGGGCTGGTGCTGGGCGAGGCCGACCCCGCCGTCACGGCGGGTGCCATCCAGTACCTCAGCGTCATGGGTATGCTGTTCTGCTTCCACGGCATGCTGATGATCTTCCGCAACACTTTGCAGGGGCTTGGTTACAGCGTGCTGGCGGTTGTTTCCGGCGTGGGCGAGCTCATCGGCCGCAGCCTTGGCGGCGTGCTGGCGGTAAAGACCGGCCTTGGCTATCTGGGCATCTGCCTTTCCAACCCCTTTGCTTGGGGCTTGGCGATGTTCTACTGCCTGTTCATGGTCTGCCGCATCCTCCGGCGGGAGTCGCAGACCGAAGCCTGAAACTTATAAAAACACGAAGGCCCGTGGGGAGTTCCCCCCGGGCCTTCGTGTTTCTGAAGAAGAATCAAAGAAGATTGGAAATGGCTTTTTAGTCCTCTGCCATACCGATCAGGTCAAACTTTTCGGTGGAGACAGTCACCGTAAAGTCCTTCTTGGCAGGCTTTGCGAACTTGACCCAGATGGTGCGGTCAGGCAGGTTGTAGTACCAGCCGGACTCTGCGGCCTCCCAGCCATCGCGGACGATGTACTGGGGAAGCTGCTGTCCGTCCACGCTGGCCCAGAGTGCGCCCTTTTTCTTGCTGACCAGCTTCAGGGTCATGCGCTCCACGGGGGATTCGTAGCTGCCCTCGGTGGCAAAGCGGATGTCGGTGCGGTCACCGGCCTTGACGGTGATGGTAGTCTTGGCATAAACGCCGTTTTTGTAGTCCTCGGTGTGGCCGTCGTCATCGTACAGCACAAAGCTGGTGTCGGTCTCGGCAGCGACCAGCAGGTCGATCTGGCGCATGGTGTCCTTGAGAATGTGCTTGACGTCCTCGGTGGTCACCACAACGGCAGAGCCACGCAGGAACATGGGGATGCTTGCCAGCGTGACCGGAACCTCGATGGTCTGGCCGCCCTCGTAGGCACGAAGATTATCGTTCATATCGTACCAAGTGCAGTCTGCGGGCAGGTAGATGGTGCGGGTAGTGGCACCCTTTTCCACCACATTCGCCACCAGAATGCTCTTGCCGAACATAAAGGTCAGGTTCTTGTCGGTGTAGCACTTGGGGTCCTCCGGGAACTCAAGGAACAGCGGACGCCATGCCGGCATACCGTTCTGGTTGGACTCGTACATCAGGGAGTACAAAGTGGGCATCAGACGGTAGCGCAGCTGGTAGGCTGCACGGATGTAGGGCAGGTTCTCCTCGTACATCCACGGCTGGGTAACGGTGTTGTCGTTGTTGGCAGAGTTCAGGCAGAAGCGCGGCTGGAAGATGCCGTTCTGCAGCCAGCGGAGCAGCAGCTCTGCTTCGGGTGCAGGGCCCGCAAAGCCGCCGATATCGCAGCCCATGTTGGAGCAGCCGGACAGACCCATGCCCAGAATGGTGGCAATGTTGAACTTGACGGTGCGCCAGTCGGTCAGGTTATCGCCGCCCCACACCTGTGCGTAGCGCTGGATACCGGCGTAGCCTGCGCGGTTGATAATGTAGGGGCGCTCGCCGGGGTACACATCTGCCAGCGCCTGCTTGGCGGTGTAGGCCATCAGGTTGGAGTGCAGGATCTTCAGCTCTGCCATGGTGCCCTTTTTGCCCTCAAAGTCGCACTGGGCGTCGCGGTCCTCCACGCCGTCCATCTCGCAGTTGTCGTTCCAGACGGTCTTGGTGCCCTTTTTGAGGATGTTCTCTTCCAGCAGCTGCTTCCAGGTGTTGCGGCCATTGGGGCCGGTGAAGTCGAAGAAGCGTCCCTCGCCGCCCCACCAGCGGCCGTAGTACGGAGCCTTGCCGTCCGGGGTCTTGATAAAGACATCGTTCTTTTCAAACAGGTCGATGTAGGGGTGGTGCTTCAGGATGCCGGGCTTCAGGTTGGGGATGACGTTGATGCCCCGGGCGTTCATGTTCTCAAAGAACTTTTCCGGCTCCGGGAAGCGCTTGTAGTTCCAGTTGAACACATAGCGCAGGTTGTCCTTTTCGCCGCTGGAATAGCCGGAAGCCAGCCAGAAGTTGTCGATGAGGATGCCCTCTTTTTCGTGCTTGTCGATGACCTTGTAGATCTCCTCGTCGCAGTTCTTTTCCAGCTCGGCGTAGTACATGGTGGAGGCGCAGTAGCCCAGAGACTGCTTGGTGGGCAGGGCGCTGCGGCCGGTCAGCAGGGTGTACTCGTTCAGGATCTCGGGCAGGGTCTCACCGGCCAGCAGGAACAGGTCGATGTCGCCGCCATCGGTCTGGTAGTAGCAGTAGCGCTCCCAGTAGCCGGACAGCTCCTCGCCAAGGTCGAACACGCAGTCGTAGGAGTTGTGGTAGAACAGACCCACCGGGCGCAGGTCGTGCTCATTTACCCGGATGTAGAAGGGGATGTGCTTGTACATCGGGTCGCCGGTCTCGGGGTCGTGGCCGATGGCATCCTTGGGGGACATCCGCAGGCGGCGTCCCTTTTTGTCCAGATGGCCGGTCTTTTCGCCAAAGCCGTAGAAGTGGTCGTATTCCCGATCCACCTTGGAGAAGTGGCTCAGACGGCCGATCTGATCCTTCTCAAAGGCGCGCTCCCGCAGATCCTGATAGATCAGCTTGCCGGACTTATCGAACAGCTCAAAATGGAAGGGCTTTTTGAACAGCTTCAAAGTCAGGTGTGCGGTCTCAAAGGTCAGGGTCTTATCGTCCTCAGCGCAGGGGACATCCAGCGCGGTGATGCGGGTGCGCTCGTCCTTGAGCAGGGTGTCCATCCGATCCTCCCACGCGGTGGTCACCAGCGTGTAGGACTCCTCCTCCATGGGAGTGCCCTTGTCGAAGTGCACCCGGATGCGGATGATATCGTCTGTCATGAAAACCAGCTTCACATCGGCGGCATCGCCGTGGATGAGGTAGCCGTTTTCGATCTTTTCAAAGGATTCAAAACTACGCAGCAGCATAAGAGGTTCCTCCGTGCAGTGTTACATACCGATCAGGTCGAACTGCTCAAACGAGACAGTCAACTCGTGATCCTTGGCGGGGTTTGCATACTTGACCTCCACAGCCTTTTTGCTCTGGCTGTAATACCAGCCCTCGGCAGCGGCGTCGAACTTGCGGCGGTTGAGGAAGTGCTCGATCTTGCGGCCATCCAGCGTGACCCAGAAGGGGCTCTTTTCCTTGGCAATCATCTCCACCTTGATGGTCTCCACGGTGTCCTTGTAGCTGCCCTCGGAGGCAAAGTTCATGGTCACCCGCTCGCCTGCGGTGGTGGTGATGGTGGTCTTGCGGTACACGCCGCTCTTGAAATCGTTGGTGATGCCGTCGTCATCGTACAGGGTCGTGGTGGTGGTGCCCTTGGGTGCCACGATGAGGTGCAGGGCGGTGGTGTGGTCGCCCTCCATGGTCATCAGCTGGTTGTCTGCCATGGCGATGACTGCGCCCTCGCGGACGAACATGGGGATGGTAGCCATGGTGACCGGCACTTCGATGGTCTGGCCGCCCTCGTAGCAGCGGAACTTATCGTTCCAGTCGTACCACTTGCAGCCTGCGGGCAGGTAGACGGTGCGGGTCTTGGCGCCCTCTTCCAGAACGTTGGCCACCAGAATATCCCGGCCGAACAGGAACTCGAAGCTCTCCTCCCATGCCTTGGGGTCGTTCTGGAAGTCGTAGACCAGAGCACGCATGATGGGCGCACCGGTCCGGCTGGCCTCGTACTCGGCGCTGTAAAGATAGGGGGTAAAGCGATAGCGCAGCAGGATGGCGTCCCGGATGGTATCCGCAGACTCCCGGAACATCCACGGCTCGGTGACGGTGTTATCGTTGGAGGCAGAGTGGATGGAGAAGCGGGCCTGGAAGATGCCGTTCTGCACCCAGCGCACGAACAGCTCCTCGGTGGGTGCGGGACCGGCAAAGCCGCCGATGTCCGCGCCCTCGTTGGGCTGACCGGACAGACCCATACCGGTGATGATGGGGATATTGTACTTCAGGCTCTTCCAGCTGGTGTAGTTGTCGCCGCACCAGGTCTGGGCGTAGCGCTGGATGCCGGCGCTGCCGCTGCGGCACACCATGTAGGGGCGTGCCTTGGCGTTGTGCTCCACCACGGCATCGGCACCCGCCTTGCACATCAGGGTGCTCATGAGGGGCTTCAGCTGGCCGATGGTGCCGCCCTTGCCGTCAAAATCGCAGGTGCAGTCCTTGTCCATCAGGCTGTCGTACTCGCAGTTGTCGTTCCAGACGGAATCGGTGCCCACGGCGATGATGGACTCGGTGAGGTACTTTTTCCATGCTGCACGGCCTTCGGGCTTGGTGAAGTCCCAGAATGCGCCGTCGCCGCCCCACCATTTGCCGACACCGTAGGTCTCGGGGTTCTTGCTGTCCTTCACGAATACGTCATCTGCGTTGAACTCGTCGAAACGGGGGTTGCACAGCAGGACACCCGGCTTGACGTTGGGCACGTTCTGGGCGTGCTTTTCGTTCATGGCGTGGAAGTAGGCGCTGGGGTCCTTGAAGCGTTCGGTGTTCCATGTAAAGACGCAGCGCTTGTTGTTCTGGCTGGTATAGCCGCTGGACAGGTGGAAGCCGTCGATGGGGAAGCCCTCTTCCTTGATGGTGTCGATGAAGCCCAGCACGGCGTCATCGCTGTCCTTTTCCAGCTCGGGGTAGTACATGCTGGAGCCCTGATAGCCCAGTGCACGCTTGGGCAGCAGTGCCGGACGGCCGGTCAGCAGGGTGTAGTTGTCCACGATGCGGGCAATGGTGTCGCCGCCGATCAGGAAGCAGTCCAGATCGCCGCCGTCTGCCTGAAAATAGGTGTAGCGGGGCCAGTAGTTGCTCTTTTCGCAGCCCATGTTGAACACGGACTCGTAGAAGTTGTGGTAGAACACGCCCACAGCCTTGTGGGTGTCGCGGTCCAGACGGATGTAGAAGGGGATGTGCTTATAAAGGGTATCCATCTTCTCGGCATCGTAGCCCATGGCATCGGTGGCGCGCTCCCGCTGGAAGGTCTTGTTCTTATCCAGCAGGCCGGTCTTTTCGCCAAAGCCGTAGAAGCAGTCGTTCTCCTTCATCCGGCTGTAAGCCACCACGCGGTTGTTGGCGTCCTTGACGAAGGGGTTGCCGGGCAGGGTGCTGTACAGCTCCGCGCCATCGGCAGCCAGCAGCTTGAAGTTGATGGGGTCTTTATCCACCACCAGCGTCACCTTGCCGGTGGCAAAGGTGAGGGTGCTGTCGTCCTCGATGACCTCGGCGGCAAAAGGCTCCACACGGGTGCGCTCACCCTTGAACAGCGCGTCCATCCGATCCTCCCATGCGGTGGTCATCAGAACATAGGACTCCTCTGCCAGCTCGTGGTCAAAGCTTGCGCGGACGCGGACGATTTCATCGGTCACAAAGCAGATCTTGATATCTGCGTTATCAGTATGCAGCAGGAAAGCGCCGTCTTTGCCCTCCATGCCGGTAAAACGGGAGCAGATCTCCATAATTTTTGTTCCTCTCGTTATATTTTGATAAAAAATGCCCCCATTCCCCCTCAGATGCAGGATATCTTCAGAGAAATGGGGGCAACGTTCTTGTTGCTTTACCCGGAACTGTCAGGGTTTAGGACAGCCAGCCAAGGCCGGGGACCAGACCGCACAGGTACGGAATGCACAGCGAAATGGCAGGGATGAAGGTAACAAGGAACAGTGCCACGACCATGGCGGCGAACAGCGGCACGATGTACTTGGTGACGCCTTCGATCTTGACCTTGCCGACACCGCAGCCCACGAACAGGCAGGAACCGACCGGCGGGGTGACCGAGCCGATGCCAAGGTTCATGATGAGCATGATGCCGAACTGCACATCGCTCATGCCGATGCTGCGGGTGATGGGCAGGAAGATGGGGGTGAAGATCAGAACCGCCGGGGTCAGATCCAGGAACATACCCATGACCAGCAGGAACACGTTCATGACCAGCAGGATGACGTAGCGGTTGCTGGAAATGCTCATCAGGGCGTTGCTGATGGCGGCAGGGATGCCGGAGTAGCTCATGACGTAGGACATGATGGAGGAAGCGGCGATCAGGAACAGGATGGTGGCGCTGCTCTCCATGGTGTCTGCCAGCAGGTCGTAGAAGCTCTTGAAGGTCATCTCCTTGTACAGGATGGACAGCAGGCCGCAGTACAGGCACAGCACCACACCGGCCTCGGTGGCGGTGAAGAAGCCTGCCAGAATGCCGCCCATGACGATGATGACGGCCAGTAGAGAAGGAACTGCGTCAATGATGATCTTGATGGCGGGATCGGGATCCTTGACGTCGGAGGACTTATAGCCCTTTTTGACGGCGATGAACACTGCCAGACCAGCCACGCACAGACCCATCAGGATGCCGGGCAGATAGCCGCCCATGAACAGAGCAGCCACAGAGACGCCGCCGGCGGTGATGGAGTAAAGGATCAGCGGACCGGTGGGGGCAGAGCAGATGTTGACGGCTGCGGAGTAGTTGGGGTCGTAGCCCTCATCCAGCTCCAGCGGAGCCATGATGGAGCCCATGGCAGAAGTAGCTGCCACGGAGGAGCCGGAAACGGCGCCGAAGAACATATTGGCCAGAACGTTGGTGGCAGCCAGATAGCCGGGCATCTTGCCCACAGCCAGACGTGCCAGACGGACAAGGCGCTTTGCAATGCCGCCCTTGTTCATGATGTTGCCGCCCAGAGAGAAGAAGGGCAGTGCCAGCAGAGAGAAGGAGTCAATGCCCGAGAAGCAGCGCTGTGCGGCGGTCAGGGCAAAAATTGCGGGATCCATGCTGAACAGCGCCGTGAAGATGGATGCAATGCCGATGCCTGCCGAGATGGGCACACCGGCCAGCAGCATGACAAAGAAGGAACCGAACAGCAGTAACGTAGCCTGTGCAACCATTATGCGTTTTCTCCTTTCTTTTCCTTACGCTCCACAAAGAGCTGTACATACTTCAGCACACGTGCCAGAATGATGAACACGCCGGAGATCGGCAGGATGGAATACAGGAACTTGAAGGGGATGCGCATGACCGAGGAAACGTTGGTGGCGTTTGCAGTCAGCTTCTAGCCGCCGTAAACAAAGACGTAGCCCACAAAGAACACGATGGCGGCTTCGATGAACACGCTGAGCACGACGTTGAACGCACCCTTTGCGCGCCCCTTGACCAGATCCAGTGCCAGATGCTTATCCTTGTAGAAGCAGTAGGCGGAACCGATCATGGAAGCCCAGATCAGGACATAGCGCAGAAACTCGTCCGTTACAGTGGAGGGGTTATGCAGGATCCAGCGGGTAAAGATCTGCCAGGTACCGCCTGCCAGCAGGGCGAACATTGCCACTGCCATAAGGAAGCGCATGACATTATCCAGAATTTTATCCAGTTTTTTCACAAGATCATCTCCTTGAGCTCATTCCCTCCCGTGCAGCTGCGGGCAGCACCGTGCGCCGCCCGCAGCATGGGAGGTAAGAATGGGAAACAGCAGACCGGCCCTTAGGCCATTGCGCGGATCTCTTCCACAACCGCGTAGGTGGTGGGGTTAGAGGTCTTGAGGTTCTCGTAGATGGGCTGCACAGCGGCCTGAAATGCGGCGATGTCCACATCCTTGACCAGCTCGACGCCGTTCTGGTTCACAGCCTTGTCCAGCACCTCGTCCTCGAACTTCTTCCATGCGTCCTTGTACTCCTCGGTAGCGGTCTTGGCGCACTCGGACACAGCAGCCTTCTGCTCGTCAGAGAACTTGTTCCACACGCTGGAAGCGATGACCACCATATCGGGGATGCGGGTGTGCTCGTCAAAGCAGTAGTACTTGGTCACATCGCCGTGGTCACGCAGTGCGGTGACGTTGTTCTCGGCACCGTCGATGACGCCCTGCTGCATACCGGTGTAGATATCGCTGTAACCCATAACGGTAGCGGAGCCGCCAAGGCAGTTCATCATGTCAATGGCCATCTGGCTGTCCATGGTGCGGATCTTCAGACCCTTCAGGTCAGCCGGGGTGCGGATAGCGGTAGCCTTGGTGTAGAAGGAACGTGCGCCGGAATCCAGCCAGGTCAGACCGCGGAAGCCCTGATCGTCGGTGGACTCAAAGACAGCCTTTGCGGAATCGCTGTCCATGTAGCTGTAATAGTGTGCCTGATCGTCGAACACATAAGGCACGGAGAAGGCGTTGTACTTCTCGCTGAAGTTGCCCAGGGTGGAAGCGGAGACCTTTGCCATATCCAGTGCGCCTGCCTGGATCTGGGAGATCATGTCAGCCTCGCTGCCCAGCGTGCCGTTGGGGATGATCTGGATGTTGACGCTGCCGCCGGTCTTTTCCTTGACCTGCTCTGCAAAGCTGGTCAGCTGGATGTGCACAGCGTGATCCTCGGCCAGATTGTGACCCAGCTTCAGGTTGAAATTGCCGCCGGTGGCAGCAGCTGCGCCGGAACCGGCAGTGCTGCCAGAAGAACCGCCGCAAGCGGTAAGCAGGGCAGATGCGCCGGCAACTGCCATGACCTGTACGAACTGTCTGCGAGTGATTTTCATAGTGATTTTCCTTCCTTATCTTGTTTTATCGTGTCCCACGATCACAGCCAACCGGCTGTGAAACAACATGATTGCGGTGCAGCGCTCAGGACGCGCTGCGCTGAAAGCGGTCTTTTCCCATCTGGATCAGGTCTTTCAGGTTGAGCCCCCACAGGCTCTTGGAGCGCTGCCAGTCCTTGCCGGTCTCCTTGGCAAGCACCTTTGCGAACCGCTCCGGGTTTGACGGCAGCAGGCTGCCCTTGGGGATCATGACTGCCATCTGGCGGCTCTGGAAGATGTAGAAATACTGGTCATCCTCCACCAGCCGGTCGATCTTTGCAAAGGGAATGTGAGCACCGTTTTCCACGTCTACGCCGCCATCGTTGACCCGGCAGCTCACGGTGGTTTCCGCGCCGCCCCGCTGCATGATGACCCCCTCTGCCGCCACCCGGCTCAAAAAGTCCGGCATGGCGAACATGGCGCAGCCCACCAGCAGGCAGAGCACCTTGACAACGGTAGGGATGGCGGTGAACAGCGCCGCCATCACCAGCACAAAAGCTGCTGCGAGCCACAGCAGGTGCCGCATTCCCTCGTAGGTGTAGAACTCCGTGCGGAACATCCGGCGGATGGTCTCATCGTTAAAGACCACTTTGGCTTCAAAATGATTCTTTGAGGTCTGCATGGGTTAGCTCCTTTCGGACAGTCACGAAATGCAACCAATTTACTTGTCAATTAGCATAAAAACATTGAAACATTTTTGTGCGTTTGGTCAATCTCGTCTCCTTGCACCCTTATCATACTAAAAATCCCGCTGTTTTTCCGCAGATTTTGTGATTTAAATGTTGCAAAATGTGATATATACTGATATACTGGGGCAAAAAACGACGTAAAAGAATGGTTCTTATTTTTTTAACAAGGGACAGGAGCGGTTATGGGCATTGAACGGGTCTCACATTATATCGATAATGTCCTTACGGAAGCACAGGCGCGGATGGGGCTGCGCGACACCCGGCTTCTGGTCACATGGTACACCAACCGGGAAAACAGGCAGTCTGTGGTGCACTCCCACCCGTACCACGAGCTGGTGCTCCCCATTGGCGGTAGCACGGTGCGCTACTCGGTGGACGGCAGCGTGTATCTGGTCCATGTGGGGGAGCTGGTCTACTTTCCCTCTCAGGTCTACCACTCCGGCAACTTCCGTATTGATGCCGACCAGTCGGATCGTCTGGTCGTCCAGATCGATGATGCCCTATGGCAGGCTACCCGTCGGCGCGCGAACCTGAAAAATACAGGCTGGCTGCAGCAGGTCACCGTGCTGGACAGCGAAGCCTGCCGCAAGTGGGATTTTGCGGGGCTTTTCATCCGTATGGCGCAAAGTCTGGAGCTGCCAGGCTCTATCCGGGACACCGTTTTTGAGGCGCAGACCAGCGAGATGATGCTGCTCATCACGCAGGCCACCGGCAGCGGACAGACCACTGCGCCCAGCAGTACCAGTGTACTGGTCGCGCGCGCTGTGGCCTACCTGCAGGCGCATTATCAGGACCCGACCCTGACCACCGTGCAGCTGGCGCAGGAGCTTTACGCCAGCCGGGAGCACCTTTCCCGCGCCTTCAAGGAGTGCACCATGGAGAGCATCCACAACTACCTGACCTATCTGCGGATGCAGCACTGCCGCAAGGCGCTGGAAGAGGGCGTTTCCGTTCTG
>ERZ650918.2702-NODE-2702-length-11759-cov-6.098086_pt1 | contig 11759 bp, 10 predicted proteins | sample MGYA00514758_ERZ650918 | MGnify/ENA metagenome assembly ERZ650918 | reverse complement strand
TCACGGTATTTGAATCCTGAAACGTGCATGGCAAACGGAACCCTGTATTCTTTAGGGAGTTTGTTTACCACCCGGTGCATCTCTTTCAGGTCGTACGCTCTTTCTGTACTTTCCGAACTGGCGTCTTGCGGCAGATTCAGATGATATAAGTTGTCGGTTTGGTCAATAAAAGTCTGGTCGCGAACCACTTTACGGTAGTTGTTGATGAATATATTGCGCATGATGGTGTACATCCATCCTTTAAAATTTGTATCGGGCATGTATTTGTCTTCATTATCCAATGCTTTCAATGATGTTTCCTGCAACAAATCATTTGCTTCTTCGCGGTCGGTTGTCAGTTTATAGGCGAAACGGAGCAGTTCGTCCTGTACTCCTACTAAATCTTTTCTGAAGCTTAAACTTTTCATATGCGTTGCTTTTAAATTGTGAATATTCGTTCGTTAATTTCGATGGTGCAAGTTTACGGGATTTTTGAAAACCTGACGGGGGAGAATCCGGCTAAAAAACACCCGAAAACTATCCGCGGATAGTTTTTAGGTGGTAATTGATAGTTTTTAGGTGGTATTTTTTCGTCTTCTGAACTTAAATCCTGCATTTTCTACTGATTTATTGCAATTAATAAAAAAGAACCGTTAATTTTGTGGCATCATTTTTATTTGAAAAGAATGACTGATGACTCTTTATTTTTAATCGATGTCGATAAGATACTTCGGACGAAAGCTCCGAAGCAATATAAGTACATCCCTAAGTTTGTGGTTTCTTATCTGAAGAAAATTGTTCATCAGGATGAGATTAATGTGTTTTTGGATGAGTCGAAAGATAAGGTAGGTGTGGATTTCCTGGAGGCATGCATGGATTTTCTGGATGCAAAAGTAGATGTGAAAGGTCTTGAGAATCTTCCCAAAGACGGTTTGTATACCTTTGTTTCCAATCATCCGTTGGGAGGTCAGGATGGTGTAGCGCTCGGTTATGTGCTGGGACGTCATTATGACGGAAAGGTGAAATACCTGGTGAATGATTTGCTGATGAACCTGCACGGATTGGCTCCGCTTTGTATCCCTATCAATAAAACCGGCAAACAGGCAAAAGATTTCCCTAGAATGGTGGAAGCCGGATTCAAGTCTGACGACCAGCTTATCATGTTTCCTGCCGGATTATGTTCGCGCCGTCAGAACGGGATAATCCGTGATTTGGAATGGAAAAAGACATTTATTGTGAAAAGCATACAAGCAGAACGTGATGTGATACCTGTGCATTTTGGGGGTAGAAATTCAGATTTCTTCTACAATCTGGCAAATGTCTGCAAGGCACTAGGTATTAAGTTTAACATCGCTATGTTGTATCTTGCGGATGAAATGTTCAAGAACCGCCACAAAACTTTTACTGTCACCTTTGGCAAGCCGATACCCTGGCAGACTTTCGATAAATCGAAAACTCCGGCGCAATGGGCCGAATACGTAAAGGATATTGTATATAAACTGTAACTGATAGAACAACTATAACAAGAAATATGGAAGAGATTATCAAACCGATAAGCAAGGAACTGCTGAAAGCTGAGTTGACGGAAGACAGGCGCTTACGAATGACGAATAAGAGTAATAATCAGATTTATATTATTACTCACCAGAATGCTCCCAATGTAATGAAAGAGATTGGTCGTTTGCGTGAAATAGCTTTCCGTGCTGCCGGTGGTGGAACGGGCATGTCGATGGATATAGACGAATACGACATAATGGAACATCCATACAAACAGCTGATTGTATGGAATCCGGAAGCGGAAGAAATCCTGGGTGGTTATCGGTACTTGCTTGGAACGGATGTTCGTTTTGATGAAAAAGGAGCTCCGATTCTGGCTACTTCTCATATGTTTAATTTCTCAGAAACATTTATTAAAGAATATTTGCCCCAAACGATTGAATTGGGACGTTCGTTCGTTACGCTTGAGTATCAGTCTACCCGTGCCGGAAGCAAAGGCCTGTTTGCCCTGGATAATTTGTGGGACGGATTGGGCGCATTGACGGTCGTAATGCCGAACGTGAAATATTTCTTTGGAAAAGTGACCATGTATCCCAGCTACCATCGCCGCGGCCGTGATATGATTCTTTATTTCCTCAAAAAACATTTCTATGATAAGGATAAGCTTGTCACCCCGCTGGAACCGTTGATACTGGAGACTTCAGAAGAGGAGCTTCGTGCTTTATTCTGCAAAGATACCTTTAAGGAAGATTATAAAATCCTGAATTGTGAGATTCGTAAATTGGGTTATAACATTCCGCCGTTGGTGAATGCGTATATGAGCCTGAGCCCTACCATGCGGATGTTCGGGACGGCTATCAACTATGAATTCGGTGATGTGGAAGAAACCGGAATCCTGATTGCTGTGGATGAAATCCTCGAAGACAAACGAATCCGGCACATCCAGACGTTTATAGAAAGCCATCCGGATGCGCTGAAAATGCCTTGTGAGGATGATGAAGCGTTTACTCCTAAAGTGGTTACACCGCAGGCAGACTGTTGCCGTTAATCTTACGATATAAATCAAGGGCAAAGACATCGGTCATTCCCGAAATATAATCAAGTACCGCCTGTATTCTTTCATAGAGTGCAGGCGCTTGTATATTATACTGGCTGGATACACGGTCAATCAGAAGCTTGGAGTAAGCCTTTTCGGGTGAGATTACGGCATCCACCATTAATTCGAGCAGCGTGCTGATGACACGGAAGCCGGCCAGTTCGATGTCCAGTACGTCCCGTGAACGGTAAATCTTCTTCAAAGATACCTGGGCACAGTGTCGGTATGCTTCTGCCGGACGTTCGGCGATGTGTTTGATAAGTGCCCCTTCGAAAGTGCCTGATAATATTTCCTGCTCATGTTCCAGGAATATGCGAGTACATTCACGAATCAGCAATCCGATTACGGAAGAGCGCAGATAGGCGATTTGCTCGTTTGTATCATTGACAATCAGAAAAGTTTTCCGGATATGTTCCTGTCGCTTTTCATCGAAATATGCCATTAATAGCTCTTTTGTCTCTTCAGTAGTGAGTAGCTTTAGCTTGTGCGCATCTTCGATGTCCATCATCTGATAACAAATATCATCTGCGGCCTCGACTAAATAGACTAAGGGGTGACGGGCATATTTTAAGGGATGTTCGTTCAGTAAGGTCAATCCCAACTCTGTCGCTATTTTCCGGAAGCTGTCTTCTTCACTGACGAAGAAGCCGAATTTGGACTTTGTTCCGGCAAGGCTCGATGAAAAGGGGTATTTTACGATAGAAGCCAATGTGGTATATGTCAGGACAAATCCACCGTTCCGACGTCCCTCGAACCGATGAGTCAAAAGCCGGAATGCATTTGCATTTCCTTCGAAATGTGTCAAATCTTCCCATTCCATCGCAGAAATTTGTTCTCCATTGGACTGTTTTTCTTTCAGGCGCAGCCCTTTTCCTTCGGAGAAGAAGGTGGATATAGCCCGTTCGCCGGAATGTCCGAAGGGCGGGTTTCCCAAATCGTGCGCCAGACAAGCGGCGGATACGATTGAACCAATCTCCGGCAGGAAAGATTCCTGAAGTTCAGGTTGACGTTCCAGGATAGCTTTGGCGACATCGTCGCCTAAAGAACGGCCTACACTAGCCACTTCGAGACTATGTGTGAGCCGGTTGTGTACAAAGACGCTGCCCGGCAGGGGAAATACCTGTGTTTTGTTCTGTAGCCTGCGAAAAGGCGCGGAAAAGATAAGGCGGTCATAATCCCGTTGAAATTCCGAGCGATTCTCCTGGCGTTCTTCGTGGAACTCTTCCATTCCGAAACGTTTAGCCGATATTAATTGATTCCAATTCATCATTTTATTTGTAATTTCAGTGTTTAGCGTCCGCAAATTGGTTGCCGGTACATTATTTAACTGCAAACTTAACTATTTTTCAGTTCAAAATGTGTATTTTCGCCCGTTAAATAGTAAACATGCATTTATGAATATTCAAGTTATCAATAAATCGAAGCATCCGCTTCCGGCTTACGCCACTGAATTGTCTGCAGGAATGGATATCCGCGCTAATCTTTCCGAACCTATCACATTGGAACCGCTACAACGTTGCCTGGTGCCGACAGGATTATATATTGCTCTCCCGAAGGGATTTGAAGCACAAATCCGTCCCCGTAGCGGCCTGGCTATCAAGAAGGGTATTTCCGTACTTAATTCACCGGGAACAATCGACGCGGATTATCGGGGAGAAATCTGTATTATCTTAGTCAATCTTTCATCTGAAACTTTTGTGATTGAAGATGGTGAACGTATCGCCCAAATGGTGATAACAAAGCATGAGCAGCCGACATGGCAGGAAGTGGAAGTGCTGGATGAGACGGAACGGGGAGCAGGTGGCTTCGGTCATACCGGAGTATGATGAATGCTTAAATCAAGAAAATAAAATGAAGATAAAAATAGGATGGCTGCTGGTCGCAGTTTGGGTACTGGCTTCATGCGGAACGACACGTACAGGACGTACGGCGAAGTCCGCGACAGGTGAGGGAGTTTCTTTCCTTCCACAAGTACAGGTGACTGCCGAACAACAGCGGAAGTATGACTACTTCTTTCTGGAAGCCATGCGGATGAAGGAAAAGAAAGAATACGATGCGGCTTTTGGCTTGTTGCAGCATTGTCTGGATATTAATCCAAGTGCTTCCTCTGCGCTTTACGAGGTTTCCCAGTATTATATGTTTCTCCGCCAGGTACCGCAAGGTCAGGCTGCTTTGGAGAAAGCGGTAGCTTATGCTCCCGACAATTACTGGTACAGTCAGGGGTTGGTTAGCTTGTATCAGCAACAGAATGAGCTGGATAAGGCAGTGACTTTGCTCGAAAGTATGGTTACCCGTTTCCCGGCAAAACAAGACCCTTTGTTCAGTCTGCTTGATATTTACAGCCGTCAGGAGAAGTATGATGAGGTGATTTCCACATTGAACCGTCTGGAGAAACGGTTGGGCAAGAATGAACAGTTGTCTATGGAGAAATTCCGTATTTATCTTCAGATGAAAGATGACAAGAAAGCGTTTCAGGAAATTGAGAGCTTGGTGCAGGAATATCCGATGGATATGCGTTATCAGGTAATTCTGGGTGATGTGTATCTTCAAAATGGAAAGAAAGAGGAAGCCTATGCAGCGTATCAGAAAGTGCTGGCGGCAGAGCCGGACAATCCGATGGCTCTTTTCTCGATGGCTTCTTATTATGAACAGACCGGGCAAAAAGAACTGTATCAGCAACAACTGGATACACTGCTGCTGAACAAGAAGGTGACTCCTGATACGAAAATCAATGTCATGCGTCAGATAATTGTGGAAAATGAACAGTCATCGGCTAAAGACAGTACCCAAGTGATTGCTTTGTTTGACCGGATGATGAAGCAGGAACAGGATGACCCACAAGTCCCGATGCTTTATGCGCAGTATCTGCTGTCGAAGAATATGGAGCAGGAGTCTGTCCCTGTCTTAGAACAGGTGGTTGATTTAGACCCGACTAACAAGGCTGCCCGCTTGATGCTGGTTGATGCTGCCAGGAAAAAAGAGGATTATAAACAGATTATAAAAGTCTGCGAGCCGGGTATCGAAGCTACCCCGGATGCTTTGCCCCTTTATTATTACCTGGCTATTGCCTATCATCAGGCTGAACAAGCGGACAGTGTATTAAGTGTTTGTAACAGGGCGCTGGAACATATCACACCTGATACACGAAAAGAAGTTATTTCGGATTTTTACTCGATAATGGGTGACATTTATCATACGAAGAAACAGATGTCGGAAGCCTATGCCGCCTATGATTCGGCTTTGGTGTACAATCCTTCCAATATCGGCGCATTGAATAATTATGCTTATTACCTGTCGGTAGAACGACGTGATTTGGATAAGGCGGAAGAAATGAGCTACAAAACTGTAAAGGCCGAACCCAATAATTCGACTTATCTCGATACTTATGCCTGGATTCTTTTTGAAAAAGGAAATTATGCCGAGGCACGTATCTACATTGATAATGCGATGAAGAGTGACGGGGAGAAAAGTGATGTGATTGTGGAGCATTGCGGAGATATTTACTTTATGACCGGCGATGTCGAAGGGGCGCTGAAATACTGGAAACAGGCGTTGGAAATGGGTAGTGAGTCGAAAACATTGAAACAGAAAATAGAAAAGAAGAAATATATTGCAGAATGAAAAGGTTCGTTTATCTATTGTTGGTTGTAGTCGTATTGGCAGGTTGTAAGAGTTCCAAGCGTTTGGCGACTTCGGAAACAAAGACTCCTGTATCCAGTTATCTGACTTCCAGACTTCAACTGACTATTCCCAATAAAAAAGGAGGAAGCATGTCCGTAGGAGGAACAATGAAGATGAAAACCCATGAACGGGTACAAGTCTCCTTGTTGATGCCTATTCTGCGTACGGAAGTAGCCCGTATCGAAATCACTCCCGATGAAGTATTGTTGGTAGACCGGATGAACAGGAGATTTGTCCGTGCGACTAAAGAAGAATTGAAAGGTATGTTACCGAAGAACGCGGAGTTCTCCCGTTTGGAAAAGATATTGATGGATGCGTCCCTGCCCGGCGGGAAAACAGAACTGACGGGAAAAGATGTAGGAATCCCTTCACTGGAAAAGGCGAAAGTGCAACTTTATGAGTTTTCCACGAAAGAATTCTCCATGACTCCTACGGAACTTACTGCTAAATACCGGCAAGTTCCTTTGGAAGAATTAGTAAAAATGCTGACGGCCTTGTTATGATGAAACGCTTCTTTGTTATTCTTGTCAGTTGCCTGTGGTTGGCAGTTCCGCTTTCCGCTCAGTCGAATAAGTTGATTCGCGAGTTGGAAAGTAAGCGCGGCGCGCTGCAAAAGCAGATTGCCGAGTCGGAATCTATATTGAAGGATACAAAGAAGGATGTAGGCAGTCAACTGAATAGCCTGGCTGCATTGACCGGACAGATTGAGGAACGGAAACGTTATATTCTGGCTATAAACAATGATGTGGATGCCATTGAACGTGAGTTAAACTCCTTGGAACGCCAGTTGCGGGCACTGGAGAAGGATTTGAAAGAAAAGAAGAAGAAATATGAAGCTTCTGTCCAATACCTGTATAAGAATAAATCAATAGAGGAAAAATTAATGTTCATCTTCTCAGCCAAGAATCTGGGACAGACGTACCGACGTATGCGCTATGTACGTGAATATGCCACTTACCAACGTTTGCAAGGAGAAGAAATCCTGAAGAAGCAAGAACAGATACGCAAGAAAAAAGCCGAACGCCAACAGGTGAAAGCAGCCAAGGAGAATCTGCTGAAAGAACGTGAAGGCGAAAAGGTGAAACTGGAAGCTCAGGAAAAAGAAAAACGAACCTTGGTAGCCAATCTGCAAAAGAAACAGAAAGGCCTTCAAAATGAGATTAATAAGAAACGAAGAGAGGCAAACCAATTGAATGCCCGTATTGACAAGCTAATCGCTGAAGAAATAGAACGTGCCCGCAAGCGTGCACAAGAGGAAGCCCGCCGCGAAGCGGCTGCACGCAGGAAGGCGGAGGGTAAGGAGAACCGGTCGTCTTCCGGTACAGGGACTGCTGCAAAATCAAAACCTTTGGATACATATACCATGAGCAAAGCAGACCGGGAACTATCCGGTAACTTTGCCGCCAACCGTGGAAAACTTCCCATGCCTATCTCTGGTGCTTATATCATCACCAGCCATTATGGACAATATGCAGTGGAAGGTTTGCGCAATGTAAAGTTGGATAATAAGGGGATAGATATTCAGGGAAAACCGGGTGCACAGGCACGTGCCATCTTCGATGGTAAAGTGGCAGCCGTATTCCAGTTGAACGGATTATTCAATGTACTTATCCGTCACGGCAACTACATTTCCGTTTATTGTAACCTTTCATCGGCCTCTGTGAAAACCGGTGATACTGTGAAAACGAAGCAATCCATAGGACAAGTCTTCTCTGACGGAACGGATAATGGACGGACAGTATTGCATTTCCAGTTGCGGCGGGAAAAAGAGAAACTGAATCCGGAGCCTTGGCTCAACCGATAAAATAGATGACTGTTTCTAACCTTATAAGTGGCGTTCTCATAGCGTTCCTGTCTTATAATATATATCGCGTAAAAAACGCGAAATGTTTAGATTCGTAGTGGTTTTGGTTAGTTTCTGTTATTTATTGGTTAATAATTAATCTTTTATTTATAGAAGATTTCCCACCTTTGTGGCATAGACTTTATCCAGATAATTGAGAATAAACTAACTGAATAAAACGAAAGAACATGAGAAAATTATGTGTATGGGGAGTTGCCGCCCTTTTGATGGCGGCTTGTACGCCAAAAGCTGAAAAGGCTACAGAATCCGGATTGTTGCAGAGTAAATTCCAGACGGAAGTGGACGGAAAGAAAACCGATTTGTTTACTTTGCGTAACAAGGACAATATGGAAGTTTGCATTACAAACTTCGGTGGGCGTATCGTTTCCGTAATGGTTCCCGATAAGGACGGACAGATGCGTGACGTAGTGTTGGGGTTTGATTCTATTCAGGATTACATCAGTAAGCCTTCCGATTTTGGAGCTAGTATCGGTCGTTATGCAAACCGTATCAATCAAGGTAAATTTACGTTGGACGGCGTTGAATATCAATTGCCTCGCAATAACTATGGGCATTGCCTGCACGGTGGCCCGCAAGGTTTCCAGTATCGCGTGTTTGATGCAGTGCAGCCGAATCCCCAGGAAGTGGAACTTACTTATGTCGCAAAAGACGGTGAAGAAGGTTTCCCTGGAAATATCACTTGCAAAGTCTTGATGAAGCTGACAGATGACAATGCCATTGATATCCGTTATGAGGCGGAAACGGACAAGCCTACTATCGTGAATATGACAAACCACTCTTATTTCAATCTTGACGGAGATGCCGGCAGTAATGCAGACCATCTGCTGACTGTTGATGCTGATTATTACACACCAGTGGACAGCACATTCATGACAACGGGCGAAATAGCTTCTGTAGAAGGTACTCCAATGGATTTCCGTACACCGACTCCGGTGGGCGCACGCATCAATGATTACGCTTTTGTCCAATTGAAAAATGGTAATGGCTATGACCACAACTGGATCTTGAATACCAAAGGCGATATCAACCGGAAAGCTGCTTCATTGAAATCACCGAAAACGGGCATTGTGTTGGATGTATATACCAACGAACCGGGAGTTCAAGTATATGCCGGAAACTTCCTTGACGGTTCTCTGACCGGAAAGAAAGGCATTACCTACAACCAGCGTGCTTCCGTCTGTCTCGAAACACAGAAATATCCGGATACCCCGAACAAATCTGAATGGCCTTCGGCTGTGCTTCGTCCTGGTGAAAAATACATGAGCCAATGTATCTTTAAATTCTCGGTAGACAAGTAATGCAATCTTAGTTTTTATGGCAAATGGATGATGGGATAAAATAAATATTCCATAAAAGCAAGGTATCTCTTTCACTGTTTTTATCGGTGAAAGCGGTACCTTTCTCTTTGGTGTTTATAAGATGTCTCCACCTTCTTCACCGGAGATATAATTCGTTTTAATATAAACTGTTACGGGTGAACCCGCGTTGATAATTGAGTCCTATGCCGCTTTCAACGGTTTCACCAGATATACATTCCCGTATTTGGTGTGTTTGCGGGTGACTCCTGCCGCAAGCAATACTTGCGCAAATGTGGCCGGATTACTTCCGCGCATGGCAGCCGGGTTATACATTTTCAGTCTCCTGAATATGTCCGAAGCCGAAAGACGTTCACTCCCTTCTTCATCGTCTGTGGCTGTCCGGTAACAGGCATGAAAGACTTCCTCTGCCGGACATGGATGGTAAAAAGCTGTGTTGTGGCGTTGCAGTTCCCGTTCCTCTTCTTTTGTGAACCAGTAGCGGGTTCCGGCAAGCAGTTCCGCTTTCAGTTGGGCATAGAGCTGATCGTGCTCCATCCCCTCGCAATTGATGAAGTGTTCCGCTTCAATGCAGATGAACCGCCGGCTGCCGGTGGGGTCGGTGAGCAAGTCGAAACGGTTGCTTGTGCCGATGAAAGAGGCGATGCGCGGCAAGTTGCGGAAATTCTTCTGATAAGCCTTGCAGATATTCAGGTTTGCCATTTGCATCAGATTCTTTAATAACGGCATTTGCTGCGTTCCGTACTTGTCAAATTCATCCATGTTCAGAAGTCCCATTTCGGCAAGCAGCCTTTCCGGTTTCCCTTGCGCCGACAGTTTCAGGTTGTCGATGTAATAGCGTGACAGTGCCGGTGGCATCAATGCTTTGCAGAAAGTAGATTTTTGTCGTCCCTGCTTACTGCTGACAAGTATGGGAGCTACGCTGTTGGCATGTATTCCCGTCATACCGAGCCATTGTGCCGTGACTCCCAACAGCCATGTATGGAAACTTTTCACCCAAAGCTGATTGTCAGAGACACGTCGTGCCAAAGCTTCCAGTCTGTCTGTCCCGTCCCAATCGGGCAGCTCTTCCATGTAAAGCCGGAAAGGGTGGTATTCGGGGATACAAGTGGAATAGATATAACGGCTCAAGTCCTTGTCCCAACAGGATATCCCTTGGTCGTGCGCTTCCATGCAGAAAGTATTCAGTTCCCGCTTGCCCACAGGCTCAAAGGGAGTGCCACGTTTGCCGGCGGGACGATATTCCGTTTCTTCTGTCAATAAATTGTAGCGGAAATCATACTGTTTCTGCAAGAATGCACGTACCTCTTGCGTCAGCCGGACGGGCTGTTTTCGTTCCGTCTCTTTCTCTTTCCCGACAGGCAGTTCGCTATCCGGAATACTGTCTGTATGCATTTCTCCACAACATTCTGCCGGTTTCGTCCGGTCTTTCTCCACTTCCCCTGTCGCGTATTCTTTACTCTCCTTTATTTGGAACAGTTTTAGTTCTTTCAGTATCTGTCTCCATACTAATGTTATTGCATTCATTCTTTTTTTGTTTTTAAGTGACTAAAATAGGTTTGTTTATCAGCGCTGATACTGCAAATCTACAATAGGGCAGTACCGGTTTGCAAGTATTTCTCTAGAAAAAAGATATTTTTTCCTTAACGGAAGAAGTCGGCTTTTTATCACCCTTTTCACTATTATTTATCGTATCTTTGCCGTAGAGTTATCAATGATTCACTAGTGTGGTTTAATTAAATAACTAGGGTCATCTAATTAAATGACAATTGTAGTTTGAGTGAACCACACTAGTGGGTCATTAATAACTTTAAAGGTTTTGCATGAAAAGTATTCATTATAAAGACGTTAACTACTATGGCTATACTTTACGATTGGTATGAGAATCCCGGTGAATCCGATGATTCTGAAGAAAAGGCTTTGCATCCCCGTATTTTTTTGAACGGAAAGCTAGGGACGGATAAGCTATGCCGGATGATTCACGGACGCAGTTCCCTTTCTGTGGGTGATGTGAAAAATGCGTTCGAAATGCTTGCCCAAATCTGTGGCGAGGAACTTCGCGAAGGTCGTGAGATACATATCGAAGGACTCGGTTATTTTGCCCCCATCCTGCGGAGCACGCAGAAAGTGACTCGCAGCACCAAGAACAAATCGTCGAAAATGGAACTGAAAACAATCGGGTTTCGTCCCGATGCCCGTTTGAAGGGGGAACTTGCCGGTATTAAAGTCAGCCGGAGCAAGTATGCGCGCCATTCGGAATCTTTGTCGGCAGTGGAGATAGATATGCGGCTGAAGGAATATTTCGCCGATCATGACGTAATGCTTC
>ERZ650918.2695-NODE-2695-length-11815-cov-23.729507_pt1 | contig 11815 bp, 9 predicted proteins | sample MGYA00514758_ERZ650918 | MGnify/ENA metagenome assembly ERZ650918 | reverse complement strand
TGGCATGGGCGTTGTGGGCGCGGCGCTGGCTACGCTGATCGGCCGCGTGTTTGCGGCAGTGTGGATCTTGTGGCAGAACCAGAACATCCACAACCCGCTGCGGGTGGCCGGTTTTGCCGACCTGCGCCCCCGCAAGGAGCCAATCATGAAGGTGCTGGCCATCGGTGTGCCATCGGGTTTGGAGAACGGCATGTTCCAAATCGGCAAGCTGTGCGTCAGCAGCCTGACCTCGACCCTGGGCACCGCCGCCATTGCGGCCAATGCCGTGGCCAACAGCGTTTGCACGGCGGCCAACGTGCCCGGCGCTACGATGAACCTGGCCATGATCCCAGTGGTGGGCCGCTGTCTGGGTGCCGGGGACAAGGAACAGGCGAAAAAGTACTCCCTGCAGCTGACCGGTATTGCCATCGTGGGCCTGGGGCTGACCAATTTGGCCATGTTTTTGCTGCTGCCGGAGATTATCACCTGGTTCCACCTGTCGGCCGAGGCGGCCAGCATGTGCACGGTGGTGGTGCACTGGTTCAGCGTGTTCTGCGTGGTGTTCTGGGCCCCCAGCTTTACCCTGCCCAACGCCCTGCGCAGCGGCGGCGATGCCAAGTTTACAATGCTCGTCAGTATCGCCAGCATGTGGGTGTTCCGCGTGATTTTAAGCTATTTCTTTGTGCTGCAGATGCACATGGGGTTGACCGGCGTATGGTTTGGCATGTTTGTGGATTGGATCTGCCGGAGTATTTTGTTTGGGGTACGGTTTTATAGCGGCAAATGGATGGAGCATAAGGTAATTTAATTTCTGCTTTCCCCCACCTAAGCAGGGGAAAGCATTTTTTATTGACAATTTTGGTCTACTGTGATAGACTACAAATAAAAGAAGTCTATCCATGTAGACCAAAGGAGAAAACCATGAACCATTTAGCCGAAGCTGAATACCGGTTTGCCTGCCTGGTGTGGGACACCGAGCCCCTGCCCAGCGGCCAGCTGGTCAAACTTTCCGCCGCCGAGCTGGGTTGGAAAAAAAGCACCACCTATACCGTGCTGAAAAAGCTGTGTGAGCGCGGTATATTACACAATGCAAACGGCACCGTAACGGCACTGGTCAAACAGGCCCAGGTTCAACAGGAAGAAAGCGCCGCCGTCGTGCAAAAAAGCTTTGGCGGCAGCCTGCCCCGCTTTGTGGCCGCTTTTTTGAACACCAGCTCCATCAGCGAGGAAGAAGCTGCCGCCATCCGCGCCATGCTGGATGACGCCCGCCGCCAGGACAGCGATGCCTGAATGCTGCTTGCTTACTGCTTAACGGAAAGGAAAAACGCCATGATGTTCAGCATCCGTTCTTTTGTGCTGTATGCCGTTGGCACCAGTATGTGCGGCGGCCTGCTGGTACTGCTCTGCCTACCGTTGTGCGCGCTGCTGCGCAGGCTGCGGGCACCCAGCAAACTGCTGTGCCTGCTTTGGCTGGCGGTCGGGCTGCGGTTTCTGCTGCCGGGCGGCATCCCGGTATCCATCCGGCAGCCGGGCAGCGCGGCCCCCATTCAACAGGCTGGCGCCGTGGTTCAGGCGCTCACCGTGCCCGCGGGACTCCCGGCGCAGGCTTTGCCGGGCGCGGCAGGCAGTGCTCCCCTGCTCGGCAGCATGTTTAACATCTGGGTGGCACTGGCAGCGATCTGGGCTGCCGGAGTAGTGGTTTTACTGGTGCGTGCGGCGGCTGGCTATTGCCGCCTGCGCCGCATGGTGGCCCTTGCCTGCAAAACGCCGGATGGCTGCTACACCTGCGCCGCGGTTGCCACGCCGTTCACACTTGGCGTTCTATGCCCCCGCATTTATATGCCGCAAAGCCTGCAGGGTCCCCCACGCCGTGCGGTACTGCTGCATGAACGTACCCACATCCGCCGGGGTGACCCCATTACCAAGCCGCTGTACTATCTGGCCGCCTGCCTGCACTGGTGGAACCCGCTGGCGTGGCTGGCGTTCCGCCAATTTGAGCAATACATGGAACTTGCCTGTGACGAAGCCGCCATCGGCACCGCTCCCGCTGCCGAGCGCGCTGATTACTGCGAAAGCATTCTGCGCTTTGCCACGGTGCGCCAGATGCCCGGTGCCCTCGCCTTTGGGCAGGGCCAGGTGGCCAAGCGGGTGGCCCACTTGCTGAAATACCGCAAACCCGCCCCGCTGCTGTTAGCCCTTGGCTGTGTGCTGGTTGCGCTGGGCTGCGGTGCCTGCGCCCTGCGGCCCCAGGCGGAAACCATAACACCGCAGGCCGAACCCGTTTCCGCTGCGGCAGAACCCACGCCGGAATCTGCCACTCCTGCTGATGATACGCTGACCAACAGCGCCGCGGAACCCACCGCACAGCCGGAGCAGCCCCAGGCCACAGCAGAGCCGCTGGTTTTTGGCTGGCCGGTGGCGGATTTCCATTACATTGCCCGCTTTGCATCAGACTATCACCGCGGGGCGGATTACAGCGCCACCAAGGGCACGCCGGTGTTGGCGGTGTACGGCGGCACAGTGGCGGTTGCCAACTCCATCCACCCCAGTTACGGCAATCATGTGGTCATCGACCACGGCACCCTGCCGGACGGCCACAGTTACCGCACGCTGTACGCCCACATGGATACCCTGAGCGTGGCAGCTGGCGACACTGTAACCCAGGGCCAGCAGCTTGGCACCGTGGGTTCCACCGGCGCATCAACCGGCAACCACCTGCACCTGGAGCTGTTTGTGGATGGAGCCTTGACCGATACCCGCACGATGATTCCTTACGATAACACCACCTCCCCGGACCTGCATTTGACCACCACGCTGGATTTTATCTGCCCGTTGGAAAGCTACACGGCAATTTCTGCCCCCTTCCGCACCGATGATTCCGATACACCGCCCCACCTTGGCGTGGATTTTGCCGCTGCGGGCGGTACACCGGTACAGGCTGCACAGAGCGGCGTTGTGACCCAGGCAGGCTGGGATGATGACCACGGTTACTTTGTAACCATCTACCACGGTGCAAACGCCGCTGCCAACGATGACGGCACTTACCCTGCCAACTATGCCACCAGCTATGCTCACCTGCAAAGCAAGCCCGCCGTACAGGTGGGGCAGCGGGTCGCGCAGGGGGATGTGATCGGCTATGTGGGCAGCACAGGCAGTTCCACCGGCAACCACCTGCACTTCCAGCTGCTGGTAAACGGCACCCCCGTTGACCCGCTGGCCATGCTACCGCAATAAGAGAAACCAAATGAAACTGAAAACATTCTATGTACGGGCTGCTGCAGCTGCGGCGGCAGCCCTGCTTTTTTTGTACCCATTCCCCGCCCGTGCAGCGGATTCCGCTGCCTTGCAGGGCCAGGTGAGCGCGGCGCAGCGCGAATATGAAAGCGCTGCCAGCACACTGGACAGCATGCAGCAGCAAGCCAACGACACCCGCCAGCAGGTCAACGACTTGCAAAGCCAAACCGACGCACTGCGCGGCCAACTGGGCAGCATTGTGGCCCAGCTGGAGCAAAGCCGCACCGAGCTGGCCGAAGCCCAGAGCCAGGCAACTGCTGCGGCCAAGGCGCTGGAAGAAAAGCAGGCTGCGTTCAGCGCCCGATATGACAGCTGCAAGCAGCAGCTGACCGCCATGCAGCTGCTGAACGAAGGCGGGGAAATCAGCCTGTTGATGCAGGCGGATGATTTGTACGAACTGCTGACCTTTTGGCAGGTGCTGAACGATTTGACCGAGCACAATAAACAGCTGCTGGACGAGTTGGATGCGGAAGCTCAGGCTCTGGACACCCAACGCCAGCAGGCCGAAGCCGCTGCAACGCAGGCCGAACAGGCCGCCCAAGCCCTGCAGGCGCGCCAGGATGAACTGACCCAGACGCAGACCCAGCTGGAACAGGCCTTGCAGCAGGCCAGCACGGAACTGGACAGCCAGCAGGCCGCCGCCGAAGCCCAGGCCGCCGTGACCGAAGAAAAACGCAAGGCCTATGAACAGGCCACCGCCGCGCTGGATGCCTACTTAAAAGCGCAGAGCCAGAAATACCAGGATCCCGCCCGCCATTGCAGTTTGGATTTCACCTGTCCCCTGCCCAGCGTGGGGCGCATCAGCACCTACTTTGGGGAGCCGGATGCTGTATACAACAAGCCGCACACAGGGGCCGACATGCCCGCCGCCAGCGGCACCCCCATTTACGCCGTGGCGGATGGCGTGGTCAGCGCGGCATCCGCCCGGCCCAGTTATGGCAACTGTGTGCAGATCGACCACGGCACCGCGGATGACGGCAGCAGCTATGCCACCCTGTATGCGCACATGTCCAGCTTTTGCGTCAGCGCGGGGCAGACGGTGCATAAGGGCGATGTGATCGGCTATGTGGGCAACACCGGGGATGTGCGCGGTGCCAACGGCGGCTACCACCTGCATTTGGAGCTGCGCATCAACGGCACCCGCACCGACCCGCTGCAATACATCCCGCACTGAACGGTGAATGTCGATTGACCGGCTAACGTACAAAACAAACACACTATGGCTGAACTGCAACACAAAACACCGCGCAAACCCCGCCGCACCAACCTGCGCCGGCTGCCCGGCTGGCACAGAACTGGCGAGATTTTTTATGCCGTCGGCTTTTTAACAGAATATTGGCTCATCTGCCTGGGCCGCAAGGCTGCCGCCGCGGCGCACGCTGCGCGGGATGCTGCGCTTTATCTTATCTGGCTGCTGCTTGCCCCGGTGTTGGAGCTGGGGCAGGCATTCTGCACCGCGCTGGCCGGGCCGCACCCGCTGCGGCAGCTGGTGCCATGGCTTGCCCCCTGTGCCGCCGGGGTGATACTTTGGGCTGTGGTTGCCCATGGGCTGAACCTGCACTTTACCCTGCAGGTGGAAGTAAACGGCACCGTGGTTGGCAGCGTTGCCACCGAGCAGAACTTTGATACCGCCCGCGCAGACCTCCAGGCCCGCCTTGCCGCCGCACGGCAGCTGGCGGATTCCGATACCGCCGCCCTGCCGGTGCTGGAGCCAACCTATACCCTGCACATCGGCGGTACCCCCATGACGGAATTGCAGCTGACGGATGCTATTCTGCGCGCCAGCGGCAGCTCCATTGTGGAAGGCACCGCAGTGTATCTGGATGGCAGCCTTGCTTTTGTTACGGTAGAGGGCGACCACCTGCGCAACTTTTTTAACCAGCTGCAGCGCCCCTGGCGCGCCCCTAGGCAAAGCAATGTGCGCACCGCATTTCTGCACGAGATCCGCCTGGTGGATGGCATCTATCTGGCGGGTTCGGTGCAGCCTTATGGCGAGATCGTTCAGCAGCTGCAAAGCCGCGATCTGCTGCAGGTCAAAACTGTGTACACCCGCGTGTATCAGGAGCCGATCCCCTATGACCAGCAGACGGTGGAACGCAGCGACCTTGGCTTTGGCGTGGTGGAAACCATCCAGCAGGGTGTTGACGGCACCCAGCAGCTGACCGAGGAGATCACCTATGTGAACGGCGTGCAAACTGCCGCCGAGGTGGTACATATTGATATATTGACCCCTGCAGTGCCGGAGATCACTGCCCGCGGCACCCATCTTGCGCCGGGCATGACGGCGGAGCTGGATGGGTACACCTTCATCTGGCCGGTGCCGCAGTACAAGCATGTAAGCCGCTGGATGGGCGGCAGCGACAACCACAAGGGCGCGGATATTGCCGCGCCGCGCGGCACCCCCATCATTGCCTCAGCAAGCGGCACGGTGGTAACGGCCACCTACCACAACAGCGTTTTCAGCTATGGCAACTATGTCATTCTGGACCACGGGGATGGCTACCGAACCTTGTATGCCCACATGAGCGCTTTTGCCGTCAAGCAGGGCGATGTGGTGCAGCAGGGCCAAATAATTGGCTATGTGGGGGATACCGGGTATTCTTTCGGCTGCCACTGCCACTTTGAAATGTTTGGTCCCGGCGGACGGTTCAGCGCGCAGCTGCTGTTCCCCACTTTATAGTGCAGTAGCTTTCCATTTTTATAAGGCAACACCGCACAATTCCCGCCTTACGGCTTAAACACCGCTCCGACGGCTGCGGCACGGCATCTGCGTTGCCAAAATGCTCGATAATGTCGGGTTGCGGTACCCGCATCGTGCTTCGGGGGCAAAAGCCCCTCGCACTCTGCGACCGCTGCCCCTGCTTCGGTTCGCTGTTTCCGCCACTGGCGGCGCTCACCTTTGCAGCATCCAGTATTATCTGCGCTTTTGGCTTAGCATCTGCCGCACCTCGCTCGCCGTATCGGCACTTAGAATTATGCGGTATTGCCATAAAATTTTGCAATCCACTTTACCTTTTCCGTTTTTTGTGTTAGAATCTTAAGTAATTTATGGGGACAATGTCGTCCGCCCTTGTTGGCGGCTGCATTGTTCCCTTTTTTACTTATAATAGAGGTGAATGGTATGGACCGCATTGACCGCAAAATCATTGATATTCTGCAAACAAACGCACGCGCCCCGCTGAAAGAAATTGCCGACCGGGTGTTTTTGTCCTCCCCTGCGGTTTCGGCCCGCATTGCCAAACTGGAAAAAGACGGCGTACTGACCGGCTATCAGGCGCAGGTTGCCCCGCTCAAGCTGGGGCAGCTGGTCAAGGCGTTCATCAACCTGGATATGGACCCCAAGCTCAAGCCGGAGTTTTACCCCTACATCCAAAGCTGCGGCAACGTGGTGGAGTGCAACTGTGTGACCGGCGATTACAGCATGCTGATTGAAGTGCTGTTTGGCACCACGCAGGAGTTGGATACCTTTATCAACCATCTGCAGCAGTTTGGCCGTACCCGCACGCAGATCGTGTTTTCCACCCCGGTGGAGCACCGCGGCCTGCCGGTGAGCGAACCGGAGGAAGAACCGGCGGCGGAAACCTGACTGCCTGTTCCCGCCTTTTCCCATCCCTGCCCTGAATATGGGCGGGGATTTTTTTATTTTACCTGTTGACAGCTGTGTATATTGCGTATATACTGTATATATAGCATATGAACAGTTCAGATTGCAAGGAGGAACACGGCATGGAGCTGTATATCTCCAATTCCGGCCAGGAACCCATTTACGCGCAGATCACCCGGCAGATCAAAGCCAAAATTTTGAACGGCGAATTGCAGCAGGGCGATGCACTGCCCAGCATCCGCCTGTTGGCGAAGGAGCTGCGCATCAGCGTGATCACCACCAAGCGCGCGTATGAGGACCTGGAGGCCGATGGTTTTATTACCACCATGCCGGGGCGCGGCAGCTTTGTTGCGCCGCAAAACCCGGCCCTACACCGGGAGGAAAGCTTAAAACAGATGGAAGAGCACCTGCAGCACGCCATTGATGCCGCGCGGCGCGGCGGCATTACCAAAGACGAAGTGCGCGAAACCCTTGACCTTTTGTGGGAGGAATCATGATGGCTGAACCTTTGGCCGCCGCACTGCATGGTGTGGCAAAACATTACCACGGTTTTACCCTTGGCCCGCTGAACCTGGAAATTCCTGCCGGGAGCATTGTTGGCCTGATTGGTGAAAACGGCGCGGGCAAAACCACCCTGCTCAAACTGCTGACCGGTGTAAACCGCCCGGATGCCGGCACCGTGGAGCTGCTGAGCGCCACCCCAGATGATGCCGCCGTGCGCGCGAAAATTGGCGTTGTGTTTGAGGATGCCTATTTTTATGAATCGCTGACCCCCGCACAGGTTGGTGCCAGCCTGCGCGGCATATTTGGCCCAGCGTGGGATGCCGGTTATTTCGCCGCTCTGCTGGAGCAGTTCCACCTGCCGCCGAAAAAGAGCATCAAAGAACTCAGCCGCGGCATGCGGATGAAGCTGAACCTTGCCAGCGCTTTGGCCCACCGGCCGGGGCTGCTGGTGCTGGACGAAGCCACCTCCGGGCTGGACCCCGCCGCCCGCAGCGAGATTTTGGATATCCTGCTTGATTTTATCCAGGATGAGCGCCACAGCGTGCTGTTGAGCAGCCACATTACCACCGACCTGGAACAGGTCGCCGATACCATTGCCTACCTGCACCACGGGCAGCTGCTGTTTGCCAAAAACAAGGATGACCTGATGGAAGAATACGGCATTCTGCGGTGCAGCCAGCAGGACCTTGACCGCCTGCCGCCGGAGTGGATCGCCGCCACCTGCCGCACCGCCGCCGGCTGCGAAAGCCTGGTACACCCGCGGGTCAGCGTCCTGCGCGCATTGCCCGGTGCGGTATGCGATGCCGCCAGCATTGATGACATCATGCGCCTGACCAGCAAGGAGGGTTAACAATGAAAGGTCTTTTGTGCAAAGACTGGGCCATTTTGGTGAACAGCTACAAGAAAAATTTCCTTATTATGGTTGTGCTTTATCTTGGCATGGCGGTCTGCCTGCATATGGATTACCTGTGCTATGCGCTGGTTGCCGTGTGCGGCGTTTACGCATCCAGCACCATGAATTTTGATGATTCCGCCCACTGGGATACCTATGCCCGCACCATGCCGGTCACACCGGGGCAGGTTGTTGGCTGCAAGTACCTGCTGGGGCTGCTGTTCACCCTGTTTGGCAGCGTTTGCGCCGCGGTGGGGATTTTCCTTGTCGGCCAATACACAGATGTGTTGGAAGCGGCATTCTCGATTCTGGTCATTGCCGCGTTTTTCCTGCTGCTGTTTGCCGTCAACATGCCGTTTTCCTACAAATTCGGCGCGGTGCGTGCCCGCACCTGGGTGTACCTGGTCACATTCTTTGGTGTTTTCCTCATAATTTTTGCCATGGAGCATCTGCCCTATCTGCAGCGTTCTTCCGTCATTTCCCAGCTGGACGCTTTGGGCAATGCCCTCACCGCGCAGCCGGTGCTTTTGTTGCTGCCCTGCGCGGCCGTGCTGCTGCTCTACCTTGGCAGCTGGGCCTTGAGCGTACAAATTTATCAGTGCAAAGAGTTTTGAGGGAATTCCTGGTTCTTTTGCTCGGCGGTAAAAACGCTGAGTGAAAACACGCCGGATCAGGCCGGAACAGCTGAAAATCGGCAATCTGCTATTGACAAACCGGCACCCGTGCGGTAAAATAATCAAGTATTCAATGCGGGTGTCGTACAACGGCTAGTACATCAGCCTTCCAAGCTGGGGACGAGGGTTCGACTCCCTTCACCCGCTCCATATAAAAAACAGCGCAGAAGCGAAAGTTTCTGCGCTGTTTTTCTGCTCAAGTACCCACTTTCTTTTTTACCCAATACCAAAACAGGCAGTGTCCTTCTCCCCTTTCCGGGAGCGGCACTGCCTGTTTTTATTCTATTAAAGTTTCTTCGGTTCCCTTCTTTTCAAAGAAGGAACAAAACTCCCGTAACTTTACTGCTGCTGTTCCGCGCGCTTTTTGGCGATGGCGGCCAGGGCATCCTTGCGGGACAGGTTGATGCGACCCTGCTGGTCGATGTCGGTTACCATAACGATGATGGGATCGCCCACGGCAACAACATCTTCCACATGCTCTACACGGTGGTCGTCCAGCTTGGAGATGTGAACCAGACCTTCCTTGCCCGGGGCAATCTCAACAAATGCGCCAAAGTTCATCAGGCGGGTCACGCGGCCCTTGTAGATAGCGCCCACTTCGGGATCTTCCACAATGGTCTTGATGGTGGAAATCGCGCGCTTGGCGTCGTCCTGATCCACAGCGGAGATAAAGACGTGGCCGTCCTCCTCAATGTCGATCTTGCAGTTGAAGTTGGCGCACATTTCCTGAATGACCTTGCCGCCCTTACCGATGACGTCCTTGATCTTGTCAACGGGAATTTGCATGCTGAACATCTTGGGTGCATACTTGGAAAGCTCTGCGCGCGGCTCGGCAATGCAGGGCTTGATGATCTCGTCCAGGATGAACAGGCGGCCCTTGCGGCACTTTTCCAGTGCTTCGGCCACAATATCATAGGTCAGGCCGTCCACCTTAATATCCATCTGGATAGCGGTAATACCGCGGCGGGTGCCGCCAACCTTAAAGTCCATATCACCGTGGAAGTCCTCCACGCCCTGGATATCCAGCATGGTCATCCAGCGGCCGCCGTGCAGCGGGTCGCCATCGGTGATCAGGCCGCAGGAGATACCGGCAACCGGTGCCTTGATGGGCACACCAGCATCCATCAGGGCCAGGGTGGAAGCGCAAATAGAAGCCTGAGAGGTGGAGCCGTTGGAGCTCATGATTTCAGAAACGGTACGGATGGTGTACGGGAACTCTTCCATGCTGGGCAGCACGGGGATCAGGGCACGCTCCGCCAGGTTGCCGTGGCCGATCTCGCGGCGGCCGGGGCTGCGGGGTGCGCGGGCTTCGCCGGTGGAGTACGGCGGCATGTTATAGTGATGGATGTAGCGCTTGAGCGGGGTGTCGGACAGGTCGTCCATCATCTGGGCATCTTTGGTGGAGCCCAAGGTGCAGATGGTCAGGGCCTGGGTCTGGCCGCGGGTGAACAGGCCGGAGCCGTGCACACGGGGCAGCACACCGACTTCGGCGGCCAGCGGGCGGATCTCATTGATGCCGCGGCCGTCAACACGCTTGCCTTCTTCCAGCAGCCAGGTGCGCACAACCTTCTTCTGCAGCTTATAGCTGATCAGATCCAGGTCGGCGGCGTTCAGTTCGGGGTGTTCCTCGGCAATAGCATCCATGATGGGCAGCATGGCGGCATCGCGGACGTTTTTGTCGTCGGTGTTCATGGCAGCCTTGACATCTTCCAGGTGCTTGGCGTACACATCCGCCAACAGAGCGTGGTCCAGTTCCACCGGGGTAAAGCTCTTCTTCGGCTTGCCGATCTCTGCAACAATGCCGTTCATAAAGGTGAGCAGCTTTTTGATTTCCTCATGGCCAGCCTTGATGGCGTCCATCATGACCTCTTCGGTCACTTCGTTGGCGCCGGCTTCAATCATGACGATCTTTTCCATGCTGGCAGCCAGGGTCAGGGCCAGGTCAGAGCGCTCGCGCTGCTCCTTGGTGGGGTTCAGCACGATCTCGCCGTCCACATAGCCGACTGCCACGCCGCCGATGGGGCCATTCCAGGGGATATCCGACATGGCAATGGCGAGAGACGCGCCGTTCATACCGGCAATCTCAGGGGAGCAGTCCGGGTCAAGGCTCATCACAGTCATGGTCACGCAGACATCGTTGCGCATATCCTTGGGGAACAGCGGGCGGATGGGGCGGTCAACCACGCGGGAGGACAGGATGGCGTGTTCACCGGGGCGGCCTTCGCGGCGCATAAAGGAGCCGGGAATGCGGCCGGCGGCGTACAGCTTTTCTTCAAATTCCACGCTCAGGGGGAAGAAATCCACCCCTTCACGCGGCTTTTCGCTCATGGTAACATTGCACAGCACGCAGGTTTCGCCATAGCGGATCATTGCGCTGCCATTGGCAAGGCCGCAGAGCTTGCCGGTTTCCACCACAAACGGGCGGCCGGCAAAAGTTGTTTCAAACTTGCGGTAGTTGGGGAAGGTTGCCTTACGGGATGCAAATTCCAGTGCCATAGTAATTCTCCTTCTGATATAATTTTTGATACCTGGTGGGAATATGCGGTTCAGGCAGCCCCATGCTTTGAGCAATAAATCCAGCGGCGGAACGGTTGTTTTGCTCCGGCGTTCGATTTACTGCACAAACCATGCGGGCGGCCAAAAACATTAAGTTAGGAGGTAAGAGGGAGGAGTTAGGAGTTACAGCACTGACCAAAGGTACCGCACATTACATTGTAAAAGGCAGTGGGATATAATGGACTGGCAACGGTGGCCGGAGTGCCAAAGTACTGTTCTTCTCCCTCGGGGTCCTAAGGCAATACCGCATAATTCCTGCCTTACGGCTTAAGCACCGCTCCGGCGGCTGCGGCACGGCATCTGCGTTGCCAA
>ERZ650918.2687-NODE-2687-length-11871-cov-16.829130_pt1 | contig 11871 bp, 10 predicted proteins | sample MGYA00514758_ERZ650918 | MGnify/ENA metagenome assembly ERZ650918 | reverse complement strand
AGTGCGCCCTTGACGGTCATCACGCCCTTGACGATGAAGGGACGCTCGGCCAGCTGCACGATCTCGGCCAGTTCCTCCACGCTCTTGCTGCCGGCGGGCGGGGTCATGTTCTTCAGGAAGGGCAGACCCGCTGCGTCCACGTCCATGGCCACGGCAAAGCAGCCGCTGGCCTTGGCCTGTGCCATTTTCTCGCGGATGGTATCAATGTTCCACGGCTTGATGGTGGGCACGCCGCAGCCGCCCGCAGCGCCAATGGCGCGGGTAGCCATCTCCATCACGGTGGGGTTGGTGCCGTCGCCAGTAAAGGCAGCAATGCCGTTTTCCGCACAGGCGCGCACCAGCACATCATTATAAGTCATATCGGTGTAGGTATCGGAGTAGTGCAGGTTCACCGCGCCCACAGGGCCCGCAAAGAAGGGATAGCGGAAGCTTTTGCCGAACAGCTCCAGCGTGGTGTCCGGTGCACCGCCGGGGCACAGGGTGTCCATGTTCACCCGGATATCGGCCCACTTATTATAATTGCGGATAGCGGTATCGCCCACGCCCTTGGCACCCGGGCCGGGGATCTGGTTTTTACAGGCCACACCGTTGCACACCGGGCAGGCCTTGCAGTATTGACCAATGCAGGTACGGGCATTGGCAAGCACTTCAGAATAAGTCATAAAAGCATCCTCCTTATATTTCCCGCCGCTGCGGCACAAAATGACCCACCGCAGTGCTCTTTGCCCTCAATATAGACCTATTTTAAAGGTGCGTCAAGGGCTTTTTGTCCTTTCCATCCATGCGGCAGAATACTTTCTCGCGTTTTTTCGTCATTTTTAAAAAAGTCTGATTTTTTTCAAAAAAATCCTTGACAAAAAGCCTGCTTTCAGGTATTATAGTGGAGCGCCAAGGGCACCCGCCCAAAGGCAGAACAGAAGATGTGGAAAGATGGCTGAGTTGGTCTAAGGCGCACGACTGGAAATCGTGTAACGTGTCAAAAGCGTTCTGGGGTTCGAATCCCCATCTTTCCGCCAGAAACCTGAAACAGAAATGTTTCAGGTTTTTTGTTTTGTCCGCAGTTTGCGGCGCTTGACATTTGCGTGCAGTTCCGTTATGCTGAAGCAAATACGTTTTACCGGAAGGAGAGGTTTCCCATGGCATCTTCCCACAAAAAGCGCACCGGTCTGCGGGCGGCGCTGATCGTTCTGCTGTGTCTGGTTTTGGTGTGCGTGGTGGCTGCGGCAGTGCTGTACAGCTTGGTCAGCCGCAGGGTCAAGGCATTCCAGAGCGGTGCCAGCTTTGCGCTGGACTACACCATCACCTCCACCGAGGCCGAGCCCCCTGCGCTTTACGCCCTGCTGGACAAGTTCGGCGGCACCACCGGCAGTCTGACCGGCCAGTACACCCCCCGGGCGGTGCAGCTGGCGCTGTACCCAACGGGCACCAGCACCGTCAACGATGCCCCTCTGACCCGGATGTACATCAGCGAGGAAGAGACCCTGTACGATGCCGGACAGCTGTACAACAAGCTGCGCAGCACGGTTGTAGCCGAGTATCCGCTGGCAAGCCTGCTGCTGCCGGGCTGGTCGCTGGGCAGCTACATCTCCCAAGACCAGCTGGCCACCCTGCTGGGGGTAGACCCCGCCGCCACCGGCTTGCAGCAGGTGAACGACTTCCAGCTGGACTTGAAACAGCTCAAAACCGTGCAGCCCGCCAACGCCAAGAAGGGTTACCTCTACCTTCAGCTGCCAAATCTCGCCGCCGGGGAGGACGCGCCGCAGCTGATTCTGGGCATCGAAAAGCAGGGTCTGCTCAAGACCCTGTCCCCCAAGGTGCACATCCTGCTGGACGTGCCCGCCCACCACATCCATGCAGAACTTTCCGGCACGGTGACTGCCGCCCAGACCGTGGTGACCGCCCCTACTTCCCGGATGCAGGACTCTGACGTGGAAAGCCTTGTGCAGCTGCGCAAGACCATCGAGAGCATCGTGCAGTTCGTGCAGACCGCTGCCCAGAGCGATGATGCTGCCTCCCCTGCTGCATAAAAAGCTTCTATAAACGCAAAAAATCGGACAGATCGCACTCTGTCCGATTTTTTTGCTGTTTAAAAGTTTTCTTACTTCTTTACGGTCTTTTTGCAGGGTGCACGCTTTGCCTTGGGCTTTGCGGCGGCAGGGGCAGTCTTGGCTTCCGCTGCGGGCGCTGCCTTGGCAGCCGGTTCAGCCTTAGTAACAGGCTCGGCCTTGGTTGCCACGGCGGGAGCTGCCTTCACCTCTACTGCGGGAGCAGCAGGCTCAGCCTTTGCCTTAGCAGCCTTCTTTGCAGCGGGCTTTTCTGCCTTGACCGGCTCTGCGGCCTTTGCGGCGGACGCAGCGGGCTTCTCCTCCACCTTCTTGGTGGTGCGGGGCTTGCGGGCTGCGGGCTTCTTGGCGGGAGCGGCTTCCTTGACGGGTGCGGCTTCCTTGACGGGTGCGGCTTCCTTGACGGGTGCGGCCTTCGTCTCAACAGCGGGTGCTGCTTGTTCAACCTTAGCGGCACGCTTTACGCGGTCCTTTACCTCAGAGATGACCCACAGCTGGTCGCCACCGCCGGGCACTTCCTGCCAGATCTGCAGCACAGCGCCCACCTCGGCACCGATGCCCACGGTGTCCACGCACTTGCCGCCTGCCCAGGAAGAGCGCAGACGCACCGTGCCCTCCGGCGTGTGCTCCACCTTCCACATCTGGGACGTGCCGCCCACGTCCTCCCACAGGTGCAGCCATGTGCCGTTGGCAGTGCCGGTCATGGTCAGATCCAGCAGCTTGCCGGAGGCACGGTTGCGGATGCGGTACACACCATCGCCCTCGCGGACAAAGCTCCACTCCTGTTCGGGCTTGTGGTCATACTTGCCCAGACGGACAGTGCCGCCGTCCTTGCTGCCCTCCACTGCCTGAATAACATTGCCGGTGTGAGCGGCAATGGTATAAAAGCGGTCGGCCTCGATCACAGTTTGTGCTACGGATTTCATGTACAAATCCCTCCCAATCATAAAATGCACAGATTTTTCCAATTCCTTCTTATAAAGAATACCACATATCGTGATTTTTCACAAGCAATTCGACAATTCTTTAGCACTTTATATAGAAACCATCCTGTTTTCGCCTGCTTTTTCGCCCCTTCGCAGGGGCGAAAGGCCGTTTTTATTCCCTCGACATTTTGCCGCAACTGCGTTATACTGTTTTCATCAGGACTATCTGCCGCTCTGAAAGGGGCGGTTTTCTCGTTTTTTGAAGGAGGATATTTTTCCATGACCCAGCAGGACCGCACTGCGGTGCAGTATCACAAAATGACCGAGACCCCTATCCCCCGGCTGATCCTCAGCCTTGCCGCGCCCACGATTTTAAGTATGCTGATCACCAGCATCTACAATCTGGCGGATACCTTTTTTGTGGGGCGCATCTCCACCAGCGCTTCCGGCGCGGTGGGTGTCGTTTCCAGCCTGATGGCCATCATTCAGGCGCTGGGCTTTATGCTGGGGCACGGCTCCGGCACCATCATCAGCCGCCGCTTGGGCAGTCAGGATACCCACGCCGCCACCCGCTTTGCTTCCACCAGCTTTTTTACGGCGCTGGCCTTTGGCGTAGTGCTGGCGGTGGTCGGCCTTGCCACCCTGCCGGACTTTATGATGCTGCTGGGCAGCACCGAAACCATTCTGCCCCATGCCTGTGCCTACGCCCGGCCCATCCTGCTTGCCGCACCGCTGATGATCTCCAGTCTGGTGATGAACAACATCCTGCGGTATGAGGGCAAAGCAAACCTTGCCATGGTCGGACTGGTCACCGGCGGACTGCTGAACATCGCGCTGGACCCGCTGTTCATGTTCGGGCTGGGGCTGGGCACTGCCGGTGCCGGTATCGCCACCGCCCTCAGCCAGACCATCAGCTTCGGCATTCTGCTGTATATGTTCCTGCAGGGCAAAACGGTCAGCCAGTTCCGGCTTTCCGCCGTCACCCGGGAGCCGCGTGAGTTTTTGCAGATCCTTGCAGGCGGCGCGCCCAGCTTTGGCCGTCAGGGGCTGAACAGCATCGGCGGGATGCTGCTGAACATTGCCGCCCGCAGCTACGGCGATGCCGCCGTGGCGGGCATGAGCATCGTGTCCCGCATTTTTATGTTCATCCTCTCAGTGGCCATCGGCGTGGGACAGGGCTTGCAGCCGGTGGCGTCCTTCAACTACGGCGCCCGCAAATACCACCGAGTGCGGCAGGCCGCCGTCTTTACCCTGAAAGCCGCCTTTGCGCTGCTGGTGGTGCTGATCGCGGTGTGCTGGTGGAACGATGAAAACCTGATCCGCCTGTTCCGGGATGACCCGGCGGTCACCGCCGTGGCGCTGCCCGCCTTCCGCTACCAGTGCTTTGCCATCCTTCTGCAGCCGGTGATCGTGGTGACCAACATGACCTTCCAGAGCGTGGGCAAGGCCGGGCGTGCCACCTTTCTGGCCTGCTGCCGGCAGGGCGTGTGCTTTATCCCGTTGATTCTTGTACTTCCCCGGGTGCTGGGGCTTGTGGGCGTGGAGCTCTGCCAGCCCATTGCGGATACGCTCACCTGCTTCATTTCTCTGCCCTTTTTGCTGGCCTTTCTGCGGCAGCTGGAGCAGATGGACAAGGCAGAAGCGTCCCATGCCCCGGCGCAGCTGTAATGTAATTGTAACCGTTTTTAGCCGCATTTTTCTGCAAGTTCCGCAATGAAAAATGCGGCTGTTTCGTATTCTGAGTGAACGGAAAAATTTTCCTCCCTGTTCTTGCAAAGGAGTGTTTTTTATGAAGCGTGTTGTCTTGCGTATCGGCTGCGGAGCAGTCTGCACTGCCCTTGCCCTTACCTTGGGCTGCGGCTGCGCCCTGCTGCCGCCCGCCACCGGCGTGCCGGGCGCTGCAAGTTCTGCCGTTTCGGTACCTACGGACGACAGCGGCAAGCCCCTGTACGACCCTGCCGTGCTGAACGATAGCCGTTTGCGGGTGCTGTACTGCGACGGCCGTTCCGGGAGCAGCACCACCATCCTGTGCGGCAGCACCCCGCTGCATCAGTCTGCCCGCAGCGAAAACGTCTCGCTGGTGGAGGACAGCGCTACCGGCACCGCAGACTACTGGCTGCGCAGCTGGTCCGACCCCACCGGCCGAGGCGGGCGCCGCACCGCCCTGTACGATAAGACCGGCACCGAGGTGATGTCCTTTGAGGGCGAGCAGAGCGCCACCCTGCAAAACGGCCTGCTGGTGCTGCAGGAAAGCCGCCTGATCGATGGCGGATACGTCCCGGAGTCCGGTTATGGCACCTGTCAGGTCATCGACCTTGCCACCGGCGCAGCGCTGCCGGTGCCGGAGGGCGCATACAGCTGCACCCTATGCGGCGATAAGCTGGTGTTCAGCTGCTACGCCCGCCCGGAAGGACTGGACGATTACGACTGGGATACGGATTACCAACAGAACAGCTGGGTGGTGGTGCAGGAAAAGGACGGCACCCCTGTCTACCGCGCCGATGCCGCCTCGGCACACCGCCTTTTCTACGACAGCGATACCCTGAGTGACTGGGTGGAGCTGGATGTTACCACCGGGGAAGAAACCACCGACCGGATTTTGTACAACGTCCTGACCGGCGAGCAGTGCACAGGCTTTTTACAGGTCTACCCGGGTGGGCTTGCCAGCTTTTCCACCGGCGACGGCCGGTACGAGCTGCGGGATATGACCACCGAGGATCGCGGATTGATCGCCGCCTTTGACGAACAGCCCAGTCAATATTTCCCGGGCTATGTGGTAACATGGCACAGCGGCGAGGATCACGGCTACGAACTCTATGATCTGGAGACCGGCACCAAGACCCCGCTGTACGATGTGAACGCCACCGACAGCACCGTAGCTGTCTACGCGCTGGACGGCAGCCTGCGGGTGTACAGCAAGGACAACGGCAAGCTGCTGACCGACACCACCGTAGAGCCGGTAGAGCACCAGCAGCGGGTACGGATGAGCAACTGCGGCAGCGGCTATGTCTGGCTGGAATTGCAGGATAACGACCGCTACGAGACCACCGCCACCCGGCTGTACGGCCCGCAGGGGCTTGTCAGCGACCTGACCGCCCTGCAAGGCAAATACAGTTACGTCAACTACCTGACCACCGACCCTGACGGCAGACCCATGTTCTACGGCAGCCGCGCCGCTGTGGGCAGCGCCTACGGCAGCGTATGCGATGTGCTGGATACAGACGGCAAGGTGGTGCTGCAGGGACTTTCCAGCTGCACCGGGTACTATTCCAACAGTCTGAATGCCCTGCCCGACCATGTGTTTGCCGCACAGTGGGGCTTCTATGTGGGCTGGATGGACACGAGTGGCAACTGGCTGTACTGCCAGAGCATTTTCTCGTCTGCCACTGCGGACGATGTACCGAGTTATGGCTATTGATTCAGGAGGGCTTTTTTATGAAAAACGCTAAAATTTCCCGCCGCAGCTTTCTGCTGGGGCTGGCTGCCTGCTCCGCCGCCGGGGTGCTGACCGCCTGCAAGGGCACGGATGCGCCCTCCGGCAGCACCGCTTCCTCTGCCGCAGAGCCGCCCGCATCCTCTGCAGCTTCCTCGGCTGTGCAGCAGCCGGAGCCGTTTCTGACCGAAGCGGAGTTTCCCCCGCTGGACGGCAGCACCGCCTGCATCCCCCTGATGGCGCAGATGCTGGCCGATACCACCGGCATGGACTTGGAGGAAGCCCGCAGCAGCATCACCGTGAGCACCACCGCCTACGCATGGGAGAACTTTGGCCTGTACGACACCACCACCCGGATGCTGGTGGTGTACGAAGCGCCAGACTATGTAAAGGAAGAGCTGCAGGAAGCCAATGTGCAGCTGGAGCAAAAGCCCATCGGGGTGGACGCGCTGGTGTTCATCGTCAACGAGGACAACCCGGTGCAGGCGCTTACCCAGCAGCAGTTGCGGGACATCTACGCCGGAAAGATCACCAACTGGAAGGATGTAGGCGGCAAGGATCAGGAAATCGTTGCCTTCCAGCGCGGCGAGGACTCTGGCAGTCAGACCCTGTTCAAAAAGCTGCTCATTCAGGGCAGAGAGTTGATGACTCCGCCCTCTGAGCTGGCTCCCGCCGCCATGGGCGAGCTGGTGGACAGCATTGCCGATTACAACAACAGCGCCAACGCCATCGGTTTCTCCGTGTATTACTACATCGACCAGATGTACTCCAAGCCCGGGCTGCGGCTGCTGGCGGTAGACGGTGTGACCCCCAGCAACGACACCCTTGCCGACGGCAGCTACCCCCTGTGCAACGATTTTTACGCCGTCATCCACCCGGATGCCGCCGCCGACAGTCCGGAACGTCGCCTGTACGACTGGCTGGACACCGACGCCGGGCAGGACTGCATCAAAAAGTCCGGCTATGTGGCCGTCGGCCCGCAGACCACCGTCACCATCGTGGATTGAAATTGACAGACCTTCTCTCGTCTGCTACAATAAAGGCAGGATTTTGTCGATCTTTATGCAGCAGAATGCCGAAAGGAAGGTCTTACTATGGAACATCCCTCTCACCCGGTAGAAAGCCACTGGCGTACCTCCCTGCGCAACCGCATTATTCAGGCTTCCAGTCTGCTGGAAGTGCTGTTATCCGGGCTGGTGCTGATCGGTCTGCTGCTCAGCGTTGTGCCTCTGATTCGCTGGATGCCCGGCCTGCTGTTCGATGGCAACGAGGCAGAGATCCGCACCTTTCTGGAGCGCAGCTTGGACATTGTGATCGGCATTGAGTTCATCAAGATGCTGGCCAAGCACAGCCCCGGCAGCAGCCTTGAAGTGCTGCTGTACGCCATTGCGCGCCATCTGGTGGTGGGACACGATTCCGCCGTGGAGAACCTGCTCAGCGTGGGCGCCATCGCACTGATCTTCATCGTGCGCAAGTTCTTCTTTGTCCCGGCCTTTGGCGCACACCTGCCGGACGGTCATCCTGCGCCGGATCTTACCCCCGCCCAGAGCGGCATTCCGAAGTAAAGCCTGAGGAAGAGACCGAGACAAAGGAATAAGCCTATACAAAAACCACCCCGCAGCGGCCGGTGAACGGCTGCTGCGGGGTGGTTTACTATTTTCTGTTACTTTTTGCCGTGACGGCCAAAGCGGTACTCCTTGCCCTCGCGGATGCGCTGGATATTGGAGCGGTGCATATAAATGACCATTGCAGCCATGATCACCGAGCCAATGGTGCACACGGTAAGGTCGGCGGCAGAGTAGCCCCGGAACACTCCGTACAGGATGGTGAGCACCGGGTAAAGGGCTGCCATGGTCACACTGCCCAGCGACACCATGCCGGTGGGCAGCAGGCAGGCCAGAAAGATGACTGCCAGAAAGGGGATCAGCACCGGCTGGATGGCCAGAATGGTGCCGCCCGCCACCAGCACGCCCTTGCCGCCCTTGAAGCCGAAATACAGGGGCTTCAAATGGCCGATAATGGCAAAGATGGCGGCAAGGTACACCGCCAGATAGGGCGAGAGCGTGGTGCTCTCCGGCATCTGGGTGAACAGCCAGCGGCCGATGCACACGGCCAGCACACCCTTGAGCACATCACCAAAAGCGGTAAGCGCCGCTGCCTTTTTGCCGAAGGTGCGCAGCATATTGGTCATGCCTGCAGCGCCGCTGCCGTACTTGCGCACATCATCGTGGTACAAAAACTTGCTGACGAGGATACCGGTGTCGATGCTGCCCAGCAGATACGCCTGCACAGCGGACACCGCAGCGATGAGAACAGATTTCATCATCTGAGCCTCCCTGACGTGTTATACGTCCTTGGCACCCACCTCGCCGGAGCCGCGCTCCCGCACGACCAGACGGATGGGCGTATGCTCCAGACCAAAGTTTTCGCGGATCTGGTTGATGAGATACCGCTGATAGCTGAAGTGGAACAGGTGCTTTGCGTTCACGAAGGCCACGAACGTGGGGGGACGGGTGGAGGCCTGCGTCAGGTAGTAGATCTTCAGGCGGCGGCCCTTGTCGCTGGGGGGCTGCATCCGGGCAGTAGCGCGGGCAAGCATCTCGTTCAGCACGCCGGTGGGCACGCGGGCACCGTTCTCGGCGTCCACATCCCGGATCAGCTGCATCAGCTTGTTCACGTTGTAGCCGGTCTGGGCAGAGATGAAGATAATGGGTGCATAGCCCATAAAGCTGAAGCACTCGGCATAGCCCCGGCGCTGCAACTCCATGGTGTTGGTCTCCTTGCCTTCCACGGCATCCCACTTGTTTACCACGATGATGCAGGCCTTGCCCTGCTCGTGGGCATAGCCTGCCACCTTGCTGTCCTGCTCGGTAAAGCCGACCGTGGCGTCGATCATGATGACGCAGACGCGGCTGCGCTCAACGGCGGCCAGGCTGCGCAGGACGCTGTAGCGCTCAACGCCGCTTTCCACCTTGCCCTTTTTGCGCAGGCCGGCGGTATCGGTAAAGACGAACTTGCCGTACTTGTTCTCCACCATCGTGTCGATGGCGTCGCGGGTGGTGCCGGCCTCGTTGGCCACGATCAGGCGGTTCTCGCCCAGGATGTGGTTGATGAGGCTGGATTTGCCCACATTGGGGCGGCCGATGACAGCAACGGTGATGCGATCGTCGGCATCCTCAGGTTCTTCCTCAAAGTTGAGGTGAGCGCAGACGGCGTCCAGCAGGTCGCCGGTGCCGTGGCCATGCACGCCGGAAACAGGGATCAGCTCGCCCAGGCCCAGGCTGTAGAAATCGTACAGCTCCATAGGCGGCTCGCCGACCTTGTCGCACTTGTTGACAGCCAGCACTACGGGCTTGCCGCTGCGCATCAGCATGCTGGCGACGTCCTGGTCCTGCGGGGTCACACCGGCAGAAAGCTCGGTGACCATGACGATGCAATCTGCGGAGTCGATGGCCAGCTGGGCCTGCTCACGCATGTGGGCCAGCAGGCCATCGTCGATGCGGGGCTCGATGCCGCCGGTATCCACCAGCAGGAACTTGTGACCGCTCCATTCGCAGTCACAGAAAATACGGTCGCGGGTAACGCCGGGGGTGTCTTCGACAATAGCGAGACGCTGGCCGGTCAGTTTATTGAAAATTGTGGATTTGCCCACGTTGGGGCGGCCCACAATGGCTACGATCGGTTTTGCCATATCAGCTTTCCTCCCTCTTCTCTTTCTTCATAAGTTTCATCTTGCGCTTGTGTGAGCTTAAATACGCGCGGCAGCACCCGGCACCGTCGGTGGGGATGCATATGGCGCGGCAGTCCAGGGCTTCGCCCAGCTGCGACAGTGTAATATCATCGAGAAAACGATCTTTTTCATCCCGCAGCATTACTTCCGGCACGGCAATCGTATCGCTTTGCAGGTTGTCTTTGCACTGCTTGATGATGTCGGTGCCGGTAACAAGGCCCGCCACGCTGACATTGCCGCCGAAGTAATCGTTGCGGATGGCATGCACAGCAATCTTCACCTGTGGGTAACGCTGCATCAGTGTGTTGGCGCAATCTTCAATCAGCGGGGCGGCCAGCGTGCCGGTAACAACGTCCAGGCTGTGGGGCAGCACCAGGCCGCGGTAGTTTTCCAGTTCCTCTAAAAAAGTATCATGGTATTGCCGCCACATGCCCACGCCGTCCTCCAACTGGGCAAATTCGTCGTAGAATTCCGCTGCGGGGATCTCCCGCTCGGCGGTCAGGTACCATTCGTCGCTGGGGTAGATGACGCTGCGGCCGTACTCGGCGCGGCACTTCATGCTGAACTCTTCCAGAATGTCCAGCGTGGCAGCGGCGCTTTCCTTATCATAAGGCGTAAGCTTGTACAGTTTGTCGCGGTAGTCAGTGACGCCGGCGGGCACAGCGGCGATACTGCCCACCTGGGGGCGCAGCGCCAGCAGGTCGGTCAATGTGCGGCGCAGCTCGTCGCCATCGTTGATGCCGCGGCAGAGAACCAGCTGACAATTCAGCTCGATGCCGCCGGTAGCCAGCTTGGGCAGGTATTTTAATACCTCGCCGCCGCGTTTGTTGGCCAGCATCCGCACCCGCAGCTCCGGGTTGGTGGTGTGTACCGAGACGAAGATCGGGCTGATGTGCATCTGGATGATGCGGTCGATCTCGTGGTCCGTCAGGTTGGTCAGCGTAATATAGTTGCCAAACAGGAAGGACAGGCGCTCGTCGTCATCCTTAAAATACAGCGGGGCGCGCATGCCGGGCGGCAGCTGGTCGATGAAGCAGAACATGCAATGGTTGGAGCAGCTGTGCTTTTCATCGCCCAGATAGGTCTTGAAGTTGCAGCCTAAGGGTTCATACTCCCCTTTTTGCACCTGGATGGTACGGTGCTGCTCGTTCTCGCATACATCCAGCGAGAATGCGGCCGGGGTGGTGTAGAACTGATAGTCCAGTGCATCGTTCAGGGGGTGGCCGTCGATGGCCAGCAGGGCGCAGCCCACGGAAATACCCAGCCTTTCTGCGGGGGAATTTTCATCTACTGCCGTCACATACAGGGCCATTCGTCACACTCCTCTTCCGATGGTTATTCAACAAAAAATGGGGAAGGCATCGCCCTCCCCACGCAAGAGACTTACGCCTCTTTCTTGATGACTTCCTGGCCTTTGTAGTAGCCACACTTGCCGCAAACCTTATGGGGAACCTTCAGTTCGCCACACTGCGGGCACTTCACCAGCGTCGGCGCCTCCAGTTTCCAGACATTAGAACGACGTTTGTCGCGGCGAGCTTGAGAATGCTTTCTCTTAGGTACGATAGCCATAATCGGACACCTCCTTGGTGAAATTCAACTTAATAGTTGTTTTAATATGCTAAGCCTTGCATCTGCAGGGGCAGCATCGTCTGCCGGTTGGCAGGAACACCCTGCCGCCTTCTTCTTGCCGCAGATGGGGCATAGACCTTGACAATCAGC
>ERZ650918.2684-NODE-2684-length-11877-cov-5.905684_pt1 | contig 11877 bp, 8 predicted proteins | sample MGYA00514758_ERZ650918 | MGnify/ENA metagenome assembly ERZ650918 | reverse complement strand
TTTAGCTTCTTTTACCATTTCTTGTATATTTTTAAAGTAGTAATTTTCTTTCTATTTTAAATGTTTCAAATTATCAGGTAATTTTACAAACTCAAGTCCTGATTCGCCAAAGCATATTTCTTCAAGGCAATTTACATTATCAGATAAATATATACTTTTCATTAAATAACAACCATAAAAAGCATTCGATCCAATCTTTTGTAAATTCTTAGAGATAACAAGATTATTCAATTTAAATCACCAGTAAAAAGCATCACTCACAATTTCCGTTACCGTACTCGGTAATACAATTTGTGATATATTAGAACATTGATAAAACCCGCCTACTACTTTAACGTCCTCTGGTATCCTTACTTTTTTAAGGTTCTCACACTCCCAAAAACCTGGAGGATTTACCTCAAGTATACTTTCTTGCCCAACACTAATCACTTGTATACCATCAATAATCTGAGGAATATTTACTTCTAATACTGAATTATCTGCAACCTTAATCATATGATATCCGTCATCATACAATCTATATACACATTCATCAATTATGACATCATCTGATAATATTTTCATAATTTCGTCTACGCATTGTTCACTCATGTCATAAATTGCTAACAGTTTATCACGAGTTATCTTTCTACAGAGTCTATATCAATATAACCTGCACTAATTAAACACGTTTTCGCTCTTGCAGATACATTTAAATCTGCAATTTTCATAAGCACACCATCTTTCAATCATTATCTTCATAAGTCTGTTCTTCATCAACTGCAAACTTGTATGCAGAAAGAATGTCCCTGATTCCTTTATCTGGATTTTGACGTTTCACATCTAAAATTTGAATAAAATCTCGTATCATTATTCGTGGTGTAATAAATGACGTCTCTCTTTTCAGATATGCCAGCTTTACGAAATCAATCATTTCATCTTCTGTAATCACTTTCTCATACTCATACAACTGGGCATGTATTTCAGCAAGTTTTTCCAAAAGTACATACATTTCTTCTTTAGTCAGAGGAAGCACTTTTATAATCGGGGTCATCATATTTACGATACTCGGATCTTGATAAGAACCTGTAGACAAACGTGAACGCATTGCTTCATAACTAAAAATACCTTTTTTCTTATCATAAATGCTCTTTGGAATACCACCCATTATTATTCCAAGATACTCTGCCTTACCTTGAAGTGCAGCATTATACATCATTAAGATTTTTTCATAATTGTTCTGGCGTGTTATACCATTTACAGTATTACAAATATATGCAAGTTCATCTATCAGAATAATGAACCCTCTATATCCTGCAAGTACAAAGAACTGCGACCACAGCATAATATAATCAAACCAGTTTCCATCCTCTACTATTGCATTTATTCCCAATTCTTTTTTTGCTTCCTGATTTGTCTTAAATTCACCCCTAAACCATCTAAGAACATTTTCTTGCCCCGTCATCTTTTCGTTAATATCCGAAGTTCTGCTTGCCTTCCAAAAAAGTCGCAAGCCCATTGTAAACTCATATCCATATGCTAAAGTTTGTAATTTTGCACAGTCTTCCAACATAAGTGTTTCTGCTATACGTTCGATATTTGTTTCACCATACGGATTCTGAGTCATTTGAGTTGCAGCACGTGCGAACATGTTATTTACCCAAGATTCCAACACCTTTGTCAACGCTCTGCCTGACTGATTTGTCTTATTAGATACATTTGACATTAATTCTCGGTATGTAGCTAGTCCTTTTTTCTTCGTAGAATTACCAATCAACGCCCTATCAGGAGATAAATCTGCCTCTGCAACAATAAAATCATTTTTTACACAATATTCCTTTATGGTCTGGAGCAAAAAAGTTTTTCCACTACCATAATCACCCACTACAAAGCGGAAAGTGGCTCCACCATCTTGAATAATTTCTGTATCACGAAGAAGAGAATCAATTTCTTGCTCTCTTCCTACAGCAATATAACCCAATCCCTCTCGAGGAACAGTACCGCCCCCGAGAGAGTTCATAATGTTTCTATATGTTTTTTTAGGTATATGTCTTTCCATGTCAAAATACACCTCTTTTACACATAATCTTTTGGTCTTCCACAAACCCTGCATTTTTTACTAAATAATCCTTTGAATGAGCCACCACAATACTGGCAAACATTCATCTGTCTATAACGTTTCTTCTGTTGTTCAGCCTGCTGCTTAGCCTTAGCTACTTCTGCCTTTTGCAGTTCTTCTAATTTTCGTTCTTCCTCTGCTTTACGCTGATCTTCTTGCTGACGAAATTTTTCTATAGTCTTTATCAGTTCCTCTTTCAACTTAAAGCTACGTTCCTCTTCTGCCTTTCTCAGTTCTTCCTCTTTTTTTCTTTTGGCTTCAAGTTGCTGACAGGCAGCCCCTGCCTTTTTAAGTTCATCTTCTAAACAGAGTCTCTGTTCTTCGGCGCGCTTTTGTGCCTCAGCTGCTTTCGTACGTTCTGTTTCTTCTAGCACTCGACGTGCTTCTACAACACGGCGTTCTTCTTCAAGTCTCTGCCGCTCTATCTCTGACTTTTTTAATTTATCTTCCAACTGAGCACTTTTTTCCTCGGCAAAACGACGCTGTTCTTCAATCATCAGGTCCGCCTTGTTCCTATCATAATAAGCATCATGCTGTTCTTTTAACTCTGTAAGATAATCTTCTTCAACATAAGGCAACATTTCATCTGAATTAATTACAGTTTCCTCATAGAAGTCCAAAGCTTTTTCATTGATGTGTTCCAAAATTATTTTATAATTTGGGAATGGAGAAACCAACTTCAAAAATGTTGCTACACTCTCTGGCTGATCTGCTACCAGAATATCAAGAACTCTTCTCTCCTCACTCTCTAAAATCATATAGAAGTATTCCTGTTCTTCTTGAATTATCTGTGGCTGTACCTGTGCGCCAGTCTCACTTACCGATTCAGCTTCTTCTTGAAGCTCTTCCCATTCTTCACGTGCAACCAGTTTTTCCTGATTTTTGCGAAGAATATTTCTAATTTGTTCAAATTGATGGAAATCAAGTGTAAGATCATCCAAAGTAAGTTCTTCAATGGATTTTGTATCATTGATACTACTCTCTTTAATCTCAGAAGGACGATTTACCCTTTTTACAAATTGATATTCCTTATAATCAAATGTAGTATTCTTAAAACACTCTTTAAAGAGATTAATCATTATACCATTCGCAGTAGTAAAGAAAATCTGTGTGTCTTGCTCTGCCATAGATTTCAAAATATCTAAGACATTTAATACCTGTGTATCATCCATCGTTGCTAATGGCTCATCCAAAAGCAAGAACTGCGGTGCATTCGGAGCCGCCATATGTAAAGCAAACATTACAGCCATTGCAATAGTAGATCTCTGCCCTGTGCTCATTTCATATGTTCTTACCTCCTGTTTATTTAAACCACGAACTGCATAAATTCCCTTATCATCGATATCTAACTTTTCAAACTCCCCAGAATGATGCATCCATTTAAAGAATTTGCTAATTTGTTGAATATTGCTACGAATCCCATTTTCTACAAATGAACTTAGAGAAGGCATTTTTTCAAAGGCTTGTACTGCTATTGCACAACATTCAACCATAGGCTCAGTTCTCTTAATTGTAGCCTTATACTCTTTCAACATCTGTCTTTCAAATACAATTGAGTTTTCAGATTCCAGACGTTCTACTTCTAATTCACTCTTGTCATACACTGTATGATATATAGATATCCAATCTTCTAGAATCTCTTCATCCTTTAATTCATATTTTGTTTTTAATGTTTCCAGTGCCTGCTCAATATTTCGATTCGTATCCACATCAAGTGCCTCTATCTGGGATTCTAAAGTATGTATCTCATTTCTAAGAAGTTCTTCTGCTTGCTCATTCTGTTGAATCTTCTTTTGCTGATCTGCAATAATACCCTCTGATAATGCTAATTCATTTTGAATCTGCTGTAATCTACTCTGAAGAAATTCTGCATAAGTACCTTTCCCTACATTCTTATATTCTAAGTATGTAGAATCTGTGCTCGTATATTCCCTACATGCATTTATATTTCTAACAGAAAAGCCCTGATTATCAAGTGCTGTCTGTTGCTCAATAATTTCTTTTTTTCTTTTCTCTTTCTCAGTCCTAGATACCACATAGTCATACAATCTATTATAGTCTGATCCACATTTTTCTACCATTGGCACTACTATTTTCAGTTCCAACAGTTCTTTTTTCGCTTTATCAATCAATTGCTGGCGATCTAGAATTTTCTCCAATTCGATAATATGCATACCTAGTTTCTGAAGTTCACTAATTAACGCATCCATCTTATCATCAATAACTACAGCGCTATCAATGATATTAACCAATTGTTGTGTGCTATCGTACTCCTGACCGCAAAGAGGACATTTTACATCGGTCACAAGAGTTTTACCGATTTTTCTAAGTTCAATTGCTTGCTGTTCTTTTTCACCAAATGCTTTTTTCTCTTCATTGTATCTATTTTCAATCTGACGTCTTTTTTCTTTAGTCTCGTTCAGCTCCTCCTCATACTGCTGTTTTTGTTCATCTGACAATTCTTCATAATCGTCAAGCTTAAAAAATTTAATAATGACAGGTTTCTGTTCAATTTTAGAAATATAATACAATTCCTTTTCAATCTGTGTTAATTCGCTTAGAAGGTCATTTACTAATTCAATAGTCTCTTTATGGCTTAGCACATTTTGAACAATTGCCCAGTTATTAATATCTATATTAACACGATCTATCCTCTGCTGAATTTCAGTCTGCTTCTCACCTTCATCAAAAATCTTCTTTTTTATAATTCCATTTTCTTCTGTGAGCTTTGTGATTTTCTCAGATTTATCTTTGCGTTGTCTTGTATAAAGAAGATTTCTTTTCTTTGTCTCAGCTGTCTGCATAGCAATACTCTCAAAAGTCATTTCTTCCAAGTTATGTGCAGATAATACATCCACATATTTACGAATTGATTTCATCTCTTCCAGAATCTTAGAATATCTATCAAATGCTCCCTTTGGTAAACATGAACAACCACGCATTTGCAGAGTAATAATTCCTTTTTCTATCTCTTCCGACTTAGAATTATCTGTTTTATTTGCAAGACTATCCTCATAGATCTGTGCCATACTCCGAGCTTCACTTAGTTCACTTCTCAGTTCTGTATATCGTTCGTTAAATGCTCTTTTAAATCTCTGCCATTTCTTCTCATGATCAACAACAGTTTCACCAAACATGAGATTTCCAAACATTGAAGCAAAGCTATCCTCACTGTTATCAGACTCATGAATAAACTTATAAGCTGCTTCTGAATCGAAAGCATTAAAACGATTAAAATTTTCATTCAGATTGGATTTCGTCCTTCCAATTGGAACACCATACCATACACGCTCTATTTCTTTATTATTCTTCTTTGAGAACCCAGGTGTAAATGTGTGCACTCCAGCCTCTGTATCATATACATGTAACTTAGGATAACTATCAGTTGGCATTTTAACTTTAAAATCCTTCACCCGTCGCACTTCTGATGTAAGTGCATACTCAATAGCTTCCAATACTGATGTTTTTCCCGAACCATTCGCACCATAGAATAGATTAATCTGACCGAATGTCATGCTCTTTTTATCAAAACAAAAATCTCTAAACCCAGTTGTATCCAGAGATTTAACCCACTTAATCTGCGGAACCTCAGAATGATTCATACTAGAATAATCATCATCCTGCACATAATCTGCATCAAATCGCTGACCAGACAAGTAATTCTCTACTTTCTTTGCTGCATAAGATTCGGTTAAACATGCTGTTAAATGTTCTTCTCTTAAAATACGATCCCACTCTTGTACCGGAGAGGCCACTCCAATTTCTTCACCGGATGTTTTCACTATTCCATTAATAAATGTAATTGTTTCATCTTCAGAAAATACATACTTTCTTCCGTAAGTCTTGTTACTCTCAATAATTTGAATTGGAATATTGTCAGAATTATCATCTAAAATATAGACGATATATACCATCGCCTTGCTGTTATCCTGACGTATGTCATCGTAATATAATTCCTTTTGAAACTTACTCCATTTATCCTCTTTATCAATGATTTCATTAATATGAGTTTTATTCTGATATACAATAATGTATTTTTCATCACTAAATTTTGCCTCACAAAAATGGCATTCGAATCCTTGAATATCCATATTCTTCAACTCACGAATACCTGTTTTCTGTACAATACGAGTAAAACCCTCTACTTCATTTTCTTTATGTATAATACTCACATGCTCTCTGCAAATATTCTTCATTGTTTCAACAGCATACATGTATTCTTCTTGAGTTCCGTTATCAAAAGTACTATTTATTTTACTATCCTTAATCAGCTCATCTATAACATCCAGTTCCACATCTGCGTCCCAACCAATATCATCCAGATGTTTTTCATACAATGATTCAACAAATTCATCATATCCTGTCTGCTCATAAAGATTATACATAGAATTTGAATAACTATCTCTTATATGTAATTTATATGATAGAGCATTAAAAAAGCCTACATTAAGCAGAACTAAATAGTTGGAATACGAATTACTTTGATTCCAATATCTATTTAGCATATTTGAACAACACTTAAATAAAGTTTCATATACAACTGTTGTCACTCTACTATCGCCTAGTTTATCAATTAGCTTACAGGAAATTGGCATATATAATTTGTCATCTATATACATTGCCAAATTTTCTAAAACACTTTCCAAATCACAAAGGCTAAACTCTTCCTGTAAAGCACTTACAATTACTTTTTTCTGCTGTGCATTTATCTTAGTATAGAAAGATGCCATAATATTTAGTACATCATATTCCACTATGCTATCAAATTCCGCACGAGTAAATCCAAATAACTGACGAGAATACTCTTGCAACATTAGTGTTATAACCTGTTCTGCAGTTTTGCCCGCATTTTTATCTTTTTCCAAAACACAGTATTCCATCTTCTCTATCGCCTCCATCCAATGTAATTTCACTAGTATCATTTTTTTATATATTCTGATCCAGTAAGTTCCCACCTTCTCATTTGGAACCTGCTGGACTTTAACTCCTCTGCTCTGTCCTCCTGCTGCAAGCTTTGCAACCATACTCACAAGCTTTGCAACCATACTCACAAGCTTTGACCGTCTTAGTTTCGGAAACAGACCATCTATCCGAAAATATAATTCGTTCCGACCTTGTTCTATCTCTTGTGTTATATGTGCTATCAGCTGACTTCTGCTTCTGAATATCAGCTTGTTTTTTCAAAATAATTATCTTTTAACGAAATGCACTTCGGCATCTCATCTTCAGAACTATGCGTTCTGCTTATTATTTCATCTGTTACATTGAAATAATCATATGCAATTTTTTCCTTGGAAGTACCAATCCCATGTCACATCTACCTGATAAGGTTTTCCATCAATATCAATAACATTCCATGCATGATGGATGTTCTTTCTGTCCATTTACCTTTGCTTCTCCGGTAGCCACAATACACTTGATGTATACCGCATTCAGCAGTACTTTTACTGCTTTGCAAAGACTCCTACAATGTTATGCGAGAGAATTACTCTAGCCAGTTCGTCCAAGTCTGAGCCTTTAAAATCATATTTTAAATTTTTGCATAACCAGTCATGGACTCTCATTTCTTTCTCATACTCTGATATCATTTTTTTGTAAATGATATAGTATCCACATTTGCTGGAGATACCTTATTTCTTTTGTATTCATAGACTTTAAATATATTGGGGTTCCATTTTTCAATCTTCGATGTAAGTGCATAATCACCATCACCGCCATACAAATTTAAAGTAAAACACTTCCTAATATTATCAATCAAATAATTCATCAACATCTATTGCTTCAACTCCAGTCATTATTTCATACACAAAAACATAAATATAAGATATATGCATCTGAATCACATAATTATGCTTTAGCATCTGAATCCGGTGATAAAAATAAAATATAAATTGTTGCCTATTCATTTCTGCAAAACAAGGATATGATTTACTAAACGGCACTTCATCTATCTCATGCCCCTCCCATCTTTTATCAGTAATAAACTGCAACTGTCTATAGAAATTATGCTTAAGTGAATTTGAACAAATCATAGCCCATAACATATTTATATTGTCTTCGTAATAATACTGAATTTTTAAATCTTACATTATCAGTCCTACCTATTTATTCAACCCCCAGAGCCTTGTACACAGCCTCTTCCGGTGAAGAATAAAATATCAAACTAAACGCCCCAACTAAATCAGACGGAACAGTACCTAAATCTGCTGCTGATGTGATTGGGAGAAGAACTTTCTTAGCCCCACTATCCAAACACACCTGCAATGTGCTTGCCAAATCTTCTACCTTAATAAGCGTTCCGCCGATACTTATCTCACCAAGTACTGCAAGACTGCTGATTGGAGGCTTACTAAGTGCAGCTGACGAAATAGCAATCAATGTAGGCAAAGCAAGATTACCAGTCATGCCAATTCCCTGCATATCCTGATAATTGATGATATAATCCTTGGTTGTTGTACTAATTGAACACGATATTGCATTTCCGTTTGCCTTCAGATAATTAAATGCTGTATTGGTTGCTTCCTTTGGCTCTTTTCCTGAGCCAATGCCTGTGCATATCAGCTTTCCATTTCCCGGCATCATCTGTGTTTCCAGACGATAGCAACCTATCATTCCAGTTTTTGACTTTGATACTGTGTATAAGCATCCCGGCTTACCCATACCTTCAGGAATCATCTTTCCACCCCCCTGCTCCGGTACAGTTACAAAATGCTCATCAAAGCTGTCATTGTCTATGAAAGAGAAGTTTACATCATAGAACTCCATTCCACCAATCTTCTTGAGCTGTTCTTTTACTCGTCTACGAAGTTCAAGTGAAATATCCATAATCTCTGCAACTTCATCCTTGCTGACTTCTCCATTCGGATAAATCAGTTTTATAAATCCAGAAATCAGCTTGCGAACAGCAATTGCATCTCTTTGATTTAAGTTATTTCCTAATTTGAAATACTTCTCTGCAATGTTGCTGTAATTATCCTTACGAAGCTCACGCATAAACTCTGATAGATAATCTGTGATAAATCCGTAATCATTGGTGAATGAATCTGGTCTATACTTAGGAATCTCCCATCCCGGTATATATGCATGGAAACGATCAAGGAAAGCAGTGTCCGTACCCATTTCAGGAGGAAATGGATCAAAAAGACTTGATGTCTTCTGCAAAGTCTCCACACTCTGATTAATATTTCCCACAAATACCATAGATGCCTTTGCCTGGATCTCAGCCTTGCCACGGGAAAATGCACCGGATGCCATATATCCCTTCATAATCTGGATACCATCTTTATCCTTAAACTTGATACCCGCAACCTCATCAAATGCTACAACATCCCACATACCGACAAGCCCTACTGTATAGTTAGACATGTTATAAAACAGATTTGCAACAGTTGTCTGTCCACCAGCTACAAGGATACTGTTTGGAGAAATCTGCTCATATATATATGATTTACCTGTAGAACGAGGTCCCAATTCACACATATTAAAGTTGTTCTCAACAAGCGGAATCATACGGGCAATCAACAGCCATTTTGCTCTGTCGGAAAGCTTGTCCGGTTCCATACCAGTAGAACGAAGCAGAATATCCAGCCACTCTTCCTTCGTAAATGCCTTACGACCATTCTTTACCTCATCCATATCCACATGTGGCATCTGAATAGGTGTCAGCTTTCTGATACGGATAGGCTGTGTATTCTTCTTATCTTCCTCAATAAACTCATAGTCAAGCTGAAGAATACACCATATACCGCCGCAAAGCAGGCGGTCATAATCCTTCACATAGTCAGCACGGATAGGGATATTCTTAATACCAAGGTTAGAGAATGTTGCCTCGTACCGGTCTTCCTTTGTATTAAGCACTACTGTAATCCTGTCAATAACCGTATAGCTTCCTCTCTCTCGAAGAAGTGACAATATCTTCTGTGCTTCATCTGGGCGAACATAGTTATCACGCAGAATACGCTTTACATTGTCTACTCCCTCGTCAATAATTTCCTGATCATCAGAATTACAATACTGTCCGAGAAGATATTCCATTACATATACCGGAACATTGGCTCCTTCTTGAATTGATTTTGTTAGATCTTTACGGACAATACGACCATCATAATATTGACGGAGCTTTTGCTTTATGATTTCTCGTCTGTCATCGGTTTCTGATATACTGTTGTATTCACTTATTTCCTGCATGATATTTTCCTCACATTCTATTAAAATCTTAGCGGAATGCTCGATTTTTTAATTCTATTATCACCCTTTATTCCATACTGGTCTAATAAACGACTCAATCCTGCTTCTGCCATATCACTGAATAATGAAGGCGAAAATGTTACTCCTAGAATACTTTCCTTGTCAAATGAGCATTTCTGATACGGTATTATGCATCCTCCATGTATTCTAAACTTCTCATTACAAGGTATTCCTTTTTCAGAATTGTCTTGCCCATTAAGTAAATATGTAGAAAAAATAAAGCGATACTCCTCTTCGATTTCAAATTCTTTTGATTTAAAAAACTGACCATAATTCATTGCTTTAGAAACCATATAATGTGCTACTATTGATAACATTTGTTCATCGCCTAGTTCGTTATATTTACTATAGAATTTATTAAATATTGATTCTATAAGCTCTAATTGTCTATTCCTATCATATATAACCTTTCCCTGATATAGCACGAGATGTTTAACTGTATTCCTTTTTATTTGATGCCCTTCATCATCTAAGATTTCAATTTGAATCGTTGATGCCAATTTATCTATATCAAAACCTATATTGTAACCTTGAATAGAATTTCCTTTTGTATAATAATTCCACATTTCCAGCGAATCACCATTCATACTGAATGAGATAGTATAATTATGTACTAGCTCTGTCCACTTTCCAATTTTCAAAAGTCTCAATTCTTTTTCCACATATTTAATTAAGTTTTCATTATTCTGACACAATTGCTTTATATTATCTTGAATAAGCTCAATTACATACATTCCCTCACTTGCATCATTTAGAAAATACATATCTGTTGCAAACAAAGATTTTGTTTCAAATATTCCTTGTAAACTCTCTGGACTAGTATAGTGATATATTGTTCCATGGCATTTTTCTATTCCTTGATACTGAAAACTATTATATAACTTGATAAACGCATCCCATTTATCCATTAATTCACCTTCTTTTTTCTATACATCATTTGTGAAATTCTCATTCCACTTCGTTGTTACCTTCTGCAAATATGTATTCGCATATATATTCTCCACTCTCTGTCTCACATCAGAGAATTTGCTGTTATCCTCAATCTGGTCATATGCATAACAAAACCATCTATAATATAAATCTATCAGGTATAACTCCTTCTGATAATTTGTAATCAATGTCTTAATATCACTTGAAAACTCCATAAGTGGTACCGACTTCATTATCAAATATGCATACTTAACAGTCGTATATTCATTCTTGTATCTTTCGCTATAATGATATACCTTGGACATTCTCTGGTCGGCTACCTGCGCATATAAGATTTCATCATTTAACTGTTCTAATGCACACTCACAAATTTTAAACATTTTATTGTATATTTAATGTATATTAGCCCATTTTATATAGAATAATTATTCATATTTAACTGTATTATTTTAAACTTTAGAAAAACTATTGTCATTTTATTGTCACTTGCAATTATTTGTTTATACTATTTTTTAATTATAAAATCAATTTTTCTTTCAATTTTAGAATAACTTTTCATTACTCGTAAATTACACTTTATTTATTAAAGCATTCTATTTTAA
>ERZ650918.2681-NODE-2681-length-11887-cov-2.520368_pt1 | contig 11887 bp, 10 predicted proteins | sample MGYA00514758_ERZ650918 | MGnify/ENA metagenome assembly ERZ650918 | reverse complement strand
CATTGATGTGAGTGGAACATATTCTAAAAAAGCAAGCAATGGTAAAAAAGAAGATACTAAATTCTCTGTTGTTATTCCAAGAACAGAAACAGAATTAGATTCTTTAATTAGCTTGTTAGATGAAAATGGTACAAAAATCAATGTTGTCAATGATGCTGAAAGAAATCAATTATTGAACTTCATTGTAAGCTTATTACCATACTTGATCTTATTTGGAGGAATGTTCTTCTTCTTGAAGATGATGTCAAATACTGCTGGTGGTAATAATAAAGCCTTTGAATTTGGTAATTCAAGAGCTAAACTAGAAAAAAATTCTAAAACACATTTTAGTGATGTTGCTGGAATGGATGAAGAAAAAGAAGAAGTTAAAGAGTTAGTTGACTTCTTAAAAACACCAAAGAAATTTGCTGATATGGGTGCTAAGATCCCACGTGGTGTTTTACTTGTAGGTCCACCAGGTACAGGGAAAACATTACTTGCTAGAGCAGTAGCAGGTGAAGCAAACGTTCCATTCTACTCAATTTCAGGTTCTGAATTCGTAGAAATGTTCGTTGGTGTTGGGGCTGGACGTGTAAGGGACATGTTCAAAAAAGCAAAACAAACAGCACCATGTATTATCTTCATTGACGAAATTGATGCAGTTGGTCGTCAAAGAGGTACTGGTATGGGTGGAGGACACGATGAACGTGAACAAACACTTAACCAATTATTAGTTGAAATGGATGGTTTCTCTGGAAATGAAGGAATTATCGTTTTAGCAGCTACAAACCGTGCAGATGTCTTAGATCCAGCTTTACTTAGACCAGGTCGTTTCGATAGACAAATCCAAGTAGCTAATCCAGATAAACGTGCACGTAGTCAAATCTTAAAAGTTCATGCAAGAAATAAACGTTTTGCACCAGATGTTAATTTTGATAACATCGCTCAACGTACACCAGGGTTCTCTGGGGCTGAACTTTCAAACGTTTTAAATGAAGCTGCCTTACTTGCTGTAAGACAAAATCATGATTTAATTACAATGGCTGATATTGATGAAGCGGTGGACCGTGTTATGGGTGGACCTGCTAAGAAATCACGTAAATATACAGAAAGAGAAAGACGCTTAGTGGCTTACCATGAAGCAGGACATGCTTTAATAGGTTTAACTTTAGAAGATGCCAATAAAGTACAAAAAGTTACAATTGTTCCTCGTGGACAAGCAGGTGGTTATAACTTAATGACACCTAAAGAAGAAACATATTTCCAAACTAAGAGTCAATTAAAAGCAACTATTTCAGGATATATGGGTGGACGTGTGGCTGAAGAAGTCTTCTTTGGAGATGTAAGTTCAGGAGCACACAACGATATTGAACAAGCAACTCGAATTGCGAGAATGATGGTTACTGAATTAGGTATGTCTGAACTTGGACCTATTCAATATGATTCTGAAAATGGACAAGTTTTCTTAGGTAGAGATTATACACAAAGAAGTAATACACATTCAGGACAAATTGCTTATGAAATTGATGTTCAAGTACGAAAAATTATTGATGCTTGTTATCAAGAAGCAACAAATATTATTGAACAAAATAAAGAAAAACTTATTTGTATTGCAGAAGCATTACTTGAACATGAAACATTATCTGGTGAAGATATTGAATCTTTATACAATACAGGTAAAATGTTAGAACATCATGATGGAACTTTAACTGAAGAACCTGTTCAAGAAGTTAAAGAAGAAAAACCATCAATTGATGATCAAGATGATTTATTAGATGAAATGAAATAAAGCGAATTTCGCTTTTTTTCATTTAGAAAGGGGATAAATATGAGTACACGAACAAAGAGAATTGTAATCATCTTAATCGCTTTAAGCATGATTATTCCGATATTTTCTTCCGTGTTCTTTTTATAGAAAAGAAAAATGAAAGATTATTTAGTAAGAGGATTAGTCAATAGTAAAAATTGTCGTGTGTTTGCCTGCCAAACAACGAATTTATTAGAAAAAGCAAGACAAGAACATGATTTATGGCCAACAGCATCTGCTGCTCTTGGAAGAATGATGTCAGCTACTCTTATGATGGCTGCAATGAATAAAAATAATGAAAAAATGACTGTCACAATTAATGGTGGAGGACCAATTGGTACGATGATGGCTGTTACGCGTGGTGATGGACATATTAAAGGTTTTGTAGGTGATCCACATGTTCATTATACTTATAATGATACTGGACATTTAGCAGTAGGTGTGGCTGTTGGAACACAAGGAACGTTACAAGTGATTAGAGATATGGGGTTAAAAGAACCCTTCTGTGGAACAGTACCACTTCAAACAGGTGAAATTGGTGATGATTTTTCTTATTATTTCATGGCAAGTGAACAAACTCCGTCAGTTGTTTCTGTAGGTGTTTTAGTTGATGAAACAAATGAAATCTTATCTTCAGGTGGTTTTATTATTCAATTATTACCAGAAGCTACTGAAGAAGATATTTCTTATATTGAAGAAAAAATAAAAGATTTCCCTGCTGTTTCTTCATTGATTCATGAAGGAAAAACACCAGAAGAAATCTTAAAAATGATTTTTGATGATGTTGAAATTACAGATCGACAAGATTTATTCTTTACTTGTGATTGTTCAAGAGAAAAGATGATCAATGCTTTATCAACTATTGGAAAACAAGAACTTCAAAGTATGATTGATGAGGATCATGGTTGTGAAATTACATGTCAATTCTGTAATACAAAATATCAATTTAGTGAAGAAGAATTGCAAAATTTAATAAATCGTTTATAATCACATTGAAAAATGTGATTTTTTTAAAGGAGAAAAAATGGAAAACAAGAAAAAGAAATTAATAGCTTTAGTAATAGGAATTATACTTATTATCTTAGTAGGTGGACTTGTTTTCTATCTAACAAGTCATTTAACGAAAACAACGATTTGTAAAGGAAAACTAGATATGATTACAACGGAAGAAGTGGAAATCATTTCTAGTGATGAAAAAGTTAAAGAAACAAAAACACAAGTTACATATGATTACAGTGATTATGTTTCAGATATGTATCCTATTTCTTACTACAAAGATTATATAAAAAATAGTAATAAGTTTTATAAAAATATAAATGGTGTTAAAGCTTCTTTAAAAGTTAAAGGAAATAAAGTGATTTATACAGTTGATATTCAATACGATAGTGATTATATGAAGGATTTAGTAGAAGCAGGACTTGTAAGTACAAATGGTAGTTATAAAGATATTGATTATATATCTTTAAAAGATACAATAGAAAACCAAAAATCAGCAGGGTTAACTTGTAAAGAAAAATAAAGGCAAATGCCTTTATTTTCAAGGAAATCAACTCTTATTTAGATAACTTATATCTATTTAGGGGAGGAAAATAGAGGGAATATATAAGTTATCTATTTATATTATGAACAGATGTTTAAATTATATACAGGAGGAGATAAAATTTGAAAATTAGAGATATAGAAATTAAAAATCCTGTCATTATGGCACCAATGGCTGGAATTACTAATATGGCATTTCGTAAGATTGTAAAAGAGTTTGGAGCTGGACTTGTATATTCAGAAATGGTCAGTGATAAGGCAATCTGTTATGGAAATCAAAAGACAATAGAAATGTTACAAGTAGATGAAGGAGAGCATCCTGTTAGTATTCAATTGTTTGGTGGAGAAGTGGAAAGTATGGTACAAGCTGCCAAGTTTATTGATGAACATTCTAATTGTGATATTATTGATATTAATTGTGGATGTCCAGTGAATAAGGTTTTAAAAGCAAATGCTGGAAGTAAACTTCTTCAAAATCCTCAATTAATTTATGATATTGTCAGTAATATTGTTAAAAATGTAAGTAAACCTGTTACAGTTAAAATTAGAAGTGGTTTTGATCAAGAACATATTAATGCGGTAGAAGTAGCTAAATTAATTGAAAAAGCAGGAGCTAGTGCCATTGCTGTTCATGGTAGAACACGTTCACAAATGTATGAAGGTCATGCTGATTGGTCAATTATTAAAGCGGTTAAAGAAGCAGTTAGTATTCCTGTTATTGGAAATGGTGATATTAGAAGTGTAGAAGATGCTAGAAGAATGCTTGAAGAGACAGGCTGTGATGCAATTATGATTGGTCGTGCAGCACTTGGAAATCCTTGGCTTATTAAACAAGTTGTAGAAAGTTTAGAACATGGAACAGATATACCTGAACCAACTTATAAAGAAAAAATAGCATGGTGTTTAACACATGCTAAAAGGTTGATGACGATTGAACCTGAAAGAATTGCTATGTCACAAATGAGAGGACATGCTCCTTGGTATATCAAGGGTTTAAAAAATTCGTCTGCTGTTAAAAATGAACTTTCAAAAGTAAATACGTATGAAGAATTAGAAAAAATTCTTAAAGATTATGAACAATTTTTAGATACGTTATAAAAGGATGTCACGACATCCTTTTATTCATTAATCAATAAGCGTATTGTTTTATATAAATGAGGTTTAAATTCTTCTATTGGAAGTGGATGACTTTCAACAATAGAAGTAAAAACTGTAGAACTTACAAGTTCAATAATCATAAATAAAGTCATCTCAGGATATTCTAAAGGAATATCCTTTTCTTTTACTTCATTTACAAATAATTCCTTGATTCCTAATTCTTCACTATCTAATAAATCAGTTAATTTTTCACTATATAGTCCTAAAGATAAGTTCTTTTGAATAAACTTAAGAATGTTAGGTCTAACAATTAATTCATTAATAATAGAATCTATAATAAAAACAATCTTATCATCTAAACGATCAAATTGTTGTTGAGTAGCTTCCTTACATGCTTTGGAAAATAATTCATGAGATGTTTTAGCTAATAAAACATCTTGAAGTTCGTATTTATCTTTAAAATATAAATAAAAAGTTCCTTTAGCAATACCTGCATCTTTAACAATATCTTGAATAGAAGTTTTTTTAATTCCTTTTTCTGAAAATAAATGAAGTGCAGTATTAAGCAGTTTACGTTCTTTTTCTTGTTTATTATCATTTATTTTTGATTTTATCTCTTTAATTGCCATAAAAACACTCCCTTTAGCATTTATTTTAGGGTGAAGAATTAAAAATGTCAATGAATTAATTAAAAAAGTGACTTTTAGTCATTTATATATTGACCGATGGTCATTTTAGTGCTAGTATCATTTATGACCAAAGGTCATTTAGGAGGAGAACTATGAAAAAGCTAGGAGAAATCATTGGTAAATTTGTTGTTAAACACAAGATACTTATCGTGATTGCATCAGTTATTCTTTGTATTCCATCTTTATTTGGATATATCAATACTGATATTAATTATGATATTCTTGTTTATTTACCAGAAGACATTGATACAATGAAAGGACAAGATATACTAGCTAAAGATTTTGATATGGGATCTTTTGCGATATGTGTTGTAGAAAATATGTCTTCTAAAGATATCTTAAACTTAGAAGAGAAGTATAAAAAAATAGATGGTGTTGTTAAAGTTATTTCCGCAAATGATTTAATAGGAACAACAATACCTCAAGAAATGTTACCAAGTGATGTGACAAAGCAGTATAAAAAAGGAAACAGCGAACTCATGTTGGTAACATTTAAAGATAGTACAATTGCGATCGATGCAATTACTCAAATGAGAGAAATTACAAGTGAAGAGGTCGTTAAAATAGGAGGAATGTCAGCATCTACATTAGATACAAGTATTGTTGCTGATAGTGAAATTATTACCTATGTTATTGTAGCTGTTATTTTAGTTTTAATTGTTTTAATGGCATCGTTAGATAGTTATGTTGTTCCATTTCTATTATTAGGAAACATCGGACTAGCAATTCTTTATAATATGGGATCTAATATTTTCTTAGGTCAAATTTCATATATTACAAAGGCAATTGCCGCTGTTTTACAATTAGGAGTTACAACAGACTTTTCAATTTTCTTATATCATAAATATGAACAAGCAAAAACAAGAGTTAAAACAAATAATGAAGCGATGACACTTGCTATTGGAGATACACTTGTTTCTATTGCTGGAAGTTCACTTACAACGATTGCTGGATTTTTAGCTTTATGTACAATGCAACTTACATTAGGTTCAGATATTGGAATTGTTATGGCTAAAGGTGTCTTTATTGGTGTTCTTTCAACAGTTACGATCTTCCCAGCATTTTTATTAGTATTTGATAAACTTGTCTTTAAGACAAAACATAAACCAATTATTCCATCATTTAATGTGATTAAAAATTTTGTTATTAAACATTATAAAATTATATTATTAGTTGCATTAGTTATTGCTTATCCAGCTTATTATGGAAATGCACATGTTAAAAGTTATTACAATCTAACAAAAGATTTACCACAGGATTTAAAGAGTTGTGTGGCTAATAGTGAATTAAGTGATGAATTTGATTTAGTTGCTTCGCAAGTTATTTTAGTAGATAAAGGTATTAAAGATAATGATTTAAATAAAATGGTTGATGAAATAGAAAATGTTGAATCTGTTAATCTTGTTTTATCACCATCACAGTTATCTGACTTAGCAATTCCTGATGAAATGATCCCAGACGATGTAAAAGATATCTTTGAAAGTGATCGTTATAAAATGATATTTGTCAATTCAACAGAAGAAATTGCAACCAATAAATTAAATAAAGTCATCGATAAGATAGATCATATTATCAAAAAATATGATAAAAATGCTATAATGGCAGGGGAAGGTCCATGCATGAAGGATTTGGTTAATATAGCAGATGAAGACTTTAGAAATGTAAGTATTGCATCTATAGGAATTATTTTTATCATTATGTTATTTGTTTTAAAATCAGTTTCACTTCCAGTATTGTTAGTTTCTGGAATTGAACTTGCTATCTTTATTAATATGGCGATTAGTTATTATACAGGGGATGTTTTACCATTTGTTGCCTCTATTGTTATTGGAACAATTCAACTTGGAGCAACAATTGATTATGCTATTTTACTTACAACGAAATATTTGGAAAATAGAAAAAATGGTATTGATAAGATTAAAGCAATGGATAATGCAATTAGTAATTCTGCAGGTTCAATCTTTGTTTCTGGAATGTCATTCTTTGCAGCAACATTTGGAGTAGGAATGATTTCTAAATTGAATATGATTGGATCATTATGTAATTTAATGTCAAGAGGAGCACTTATTTCAATGTTTATTGTTATTTGTGTTATACCAGCAATCTTACTTGTATTTGATAAAGTTATTATTCATACTTCTATCGGTTTTAAACAATTAAAAAATAATGTAAAAGGGGAATATTAAGATGAAAAAAGCAAAATTAATCACTTCTTCAGCAGTTGTAATGACAATGGTCATGAGCTCAATTGTTCCTGCCTTTGCCTATTCAAAAGAAGAAACAGTTTATAGTAAATTAAAAACTAATGGTACAGAAAAGACAACTGTTGTCTCTGAACATTTAATCAATGACCAAAATGAAACATCATTAGATGATCAATCATCTTTAAAAAAGATTAAAAATGTAAATGGAAAAGAAACATTTAAACAAGATGGTTCTAGTTTGGTATGGCAAACAACAGATGGACAAGATATTTATTACCAAGGTAAAACAACAAATTCATTACCTGTTTCAATGAAAGTAACTTATAAATTGGATGGTAAGAAAACGAAGTTAAAAGATATGCTTGGTAAAAAGGGTAAAGTAGAAATTCAAATTGATTATACAAATAATGAAAAACAAACTGTTGATGGTAAAGAACTTTATGTTCCTTTTGTTGTTACAACAGGAACAATGTTACCAACAAAAACAGATTCTAATATTGAAGTTACAAATGGTAAAGTAATTAGTAATGGTTCTTCTAATATCATTATGGCAATTGCTGCTCCAGGATTATCAAAGAATTATGATAATAATGAAGAATTAGAAAGATTAAATTCTGTAACTATTAAATATGATACAACTAAATTTAAATTAAATAGTTTAATGTCAGTAGCAACACCATCATTATTATCTGAAACAGATATTAATTTTGATGATTTAAATGATGTTTATGATAGTGTAGATACATTAAATTCATCATTTGATCAAATTATTGCTGGTGGGCAAACATTACAATCAGGCTTAAAACAATATGCTTCTAAATATAGTGAATTTGATCAAGGTGTAGGATCTTTAAAAACAGGTGCAGCTTCTGCTCTTGTAGGATCACAAAAATTAACAACAGGTATTGAAACATTATATAATGGTTTAGTCACTTTAGATGGAAAAAGTGCAACTTTAGTAGCAGGAGCAAAACAAGTATTTAATACTTTATTAACAACAACACAAACACAAATTAATAATCAATTGGCTACTACAGGAATGTCTATTGAATTAACAATTGATAATTATCAAACAGTTTTAAATGGTTTAATGGCAAAATTACCAGCAGAAAATCAACCATCAATCAAAACAGCTTTAGCACAATTAGATTCATATAACAAATTCTATCAAGGATTACAAAGTTATACAGATGGAGTTGCTCAATTAAAAGAAGGAGCACAAAGTGCTGTTGATGGTTCTAAACAATTAAGCGAAGGATTATCTTCATTAAGTGATGGATCTAAATCCTTAGCAAGTGCAAGTAGTCAATTAAAAACGGCATCAAATCAATTAGCTCAAGGTAGTGATGCTTTAGTTGATGGTTTAACTTTATTTAAAAGTAAAGGTTTAGATAAGATTTCTAGTGTTTTAAATGATACTGTGAAAAAAGATGTAGATACAACACAAGAACTTGTTGATTTAGCTAATGATTATAAAACATTTGCAGATAGTAAAGATGGTGTAGAAGCTAAAACTAAATTTATCATGATTATTGATTCAAAATCTAAGAAATAGAATTGGATTTCCAATTCTATTTTTTTACAAATTAAGATAAAAGGTTTGAAGATAAAACAATATTTTATTATTATGATAAGTAGTTAGAGAAAAACGTTGATTTCATGCGCTTTTTCTTAAGAAAAACACTTTACAAATAAAAAAAATGGTATAGAATACTTACCAAGGAGGAAGTAAAAACTGAGGTTTTGAAGTGAGAGAATATGAAAACAATGATCGAAGTACAATACCAAGAAAAGAATGTTAAAGATGGTGATTTAGATAAATACGTTAAAGAAACTTTAAAAGAACAAGGTGTAAAAACAACAGAAGTTGAAACTTTAAATATTTATTACTTACCTGAAACTGCTAAAGTTTTCTTTGTAGCAATTAAAAAAGATGGTTCTGAATTAAAAGGTGAATTAGATGTTAATGCTATGCCTGAATATCCAGAAGTTGTTAAAAAACCAGCTGCAAAAAAAGCGCCAGCTAAAAAAGCTCCTGCAGCAAAAGCACCAGCTAAAGCTGTAGCTGCTAAAGAAGCTAAACCAGTTGTTAAAAAAGCAACAACTGCTAAAAAAACTACTAAAAAATAATAGAGGAGAACCGAGAGGTTCTTTTTTTATGCTTAAATTTTCTAGATAATCTAGAGAGAACAACTTTAGTGAGAAAAAATTTTTTATAAAAGTGTTATAATTTTGTAACAAATCAACACTTAAAAAAGTATTACTAATGAAGGGAGGTTTTTAAATATGGAAGAAGTTATTCAACGGGAAAAAGATCTTGTTTATCGTCTTGCCTTTAGTCAATGTCATCAAAAAGATCAGGCAGATGATATTTTTCAAAATGTAATGTATCGTTATCTTAAAAGAAAGCCTAGTTTCAAATCATTAGAACATGAAAAAGCATGGTTTATAAGAGTTACACTAAATTGTAGTAAAATATCTTTAAAATCCTTATGGAATAATAAAGTAGAAGAAATAGATGAACAAACTTATATTTTTGAAAAGAAAGAAATTGATTTAAAACCATATTTAAATAAACTTTCTAAAAAACATAATGCTGTTCTTTATTTATTTTATTATGAGGGATATTCGACAAAAGAAATGGCTAGCATTTTACATATCAAAGAAAATAATGTACGTGTTTTATTAAATAGGGCAAGAAATCAATTAAGAAAGGAGATAGAAGCTGATGAAAAATAAATCATTTGAAAACTATTATGATGATATACATGTAGATGATTCACTTCTCCAACAAATACCTATAAAAAAACATCATTATTTAAAACCAATTCTTGTTATTTCTTGTTGTCTTTTGTTATTTGTTTGTATTTTTCAAAATAAACAAATAAGCAAAGATACTTTAGAAGTTCTTGCTTATAATCAAAGTTATAATTCTATAACAACTAAAGCGACACCAATGGATTATTATCTAGTTCATGATCAAGTAGATTCTAATGAAACACAAGTAAAAAAGAAATATGAAGATAAATATTTATCTAAAAAAGCTGATTTTAAACAATCTAAATTAGATATTAAAGATTCTTATCTTAATGGTTATCTTACAACAAGTTATTTTACTGTAGATGTTCATAGTGATGAAATTGAAGCAATACGAATAGTTCAAGGTAATAATCCTTTAGAAATACAACTAGGTGATAAAATATATCAAAATAATATAATCATACCTTATAAAACATATTGTAAATATTATCATACAAAAAAAGGCTTAAAGGTTATATGGAAACCTGATGAAAATATCTTTAATCAAGATTTTGAAGATATCTCAGATCAATTTAGAATAGAAGTAGAATATAAATCGAAAGAAAGTAAACTTTTTGAAATTGAAGTATCATTTAATAAAAAAGGACAAATGTTTGTTCAAAAAAGAAAAACAAGACGTACAGAAATAAATACGGAATTAAACAATTCAAAACAAAAATACTTAAAATTTAGTACTTTAAGTGAATCAGAAACAATCAAAGAATTAAAAGAACTCCTTCCTCAAGAAGTTATAGATGAATTGATGAAAAATGGTTATGTTTATGAAAATAAAAAAGAAAGATATTTTAATTTTAGTAATGATAAAGATAATCCAACATTAAGATTAGATGTAACTTATGACAATAATAACAAAATCATTCAATATGTATCAAAAGAATATGGTTTTACAGAAAATATTCTATCAACAACTAAAAAAGATCCAATAGATGTTATCAAACATGCACAAGAGATTCTAATAAACCAACAGTTACCACTTACTAAAGTTATACTTCCAAGTCATTATAGTGGAGGAAACTATGAAGCCTATGTTGATAAATATTATCAATATGTCATTCAAACAGATAATAATATGCTTGTACAAATTGAAAAAAGAAAAGAGAATGATATTACAATCAAAGAGGTAGAATCAACTATTTATGATTATGATGATATTGCATCCGCTATTAATACAATTATTGATAACTTTAAAGATTGGAAAGGATGTACTTTAAAAGAAATCTATTATGCAGGAGATGATGAAAAGTATTTTAAAGAAATCAATCAACAATATGGTGGAAAAGAAGCGATTGTTTTATTATCAAAATTTGATGTTGATGGATCAGGTGGAGATGGATCTTTAAATCCCAATAGTACTTATGATCATTGGAATTGGTTATTAATAAAAGATAAACATGGAAACTGGAAAGAAGTTGATCATGGTTATTAAAAAGAAGAAAAATTATTTTCCAAGAAATGTAGGTGAGAATATGAAAGAGAAAAAAGATAGAATTTTGTTTAATTATTTTATTATTGGTTTTGAAATATTTATATTTATTTGTTTAGAAGGAATGATTTATCCTGTAAGGAATACGGATGAATATTATTGGGGTGGTTATCAATATTTTAGTTTTATTTGCCTTGTACTACTTATCATGATTATTTATAAAATAGTTCAAACGATTTCTTTAAAGAAAGAATGATATTAATTGATGAAAAGGCTTGATTGAATAAAGCCTTTTTATTATACAAAAAATGTATAATAAATGATAATT
>ERZ650918.2680-NODE-2680-length-11887-cov-2.667596_pt1 | contig 11887 bp, 8 predicted proteins | sample MGYA00514758_ERZ650918 | MGnify/ENA metagenome assembly ERZ650918 | reverse complement strand
CGGAGTTACCGGATCATCCAGGGAGAACCATATCATAAGTAAAAAATGGGGACTTGGCAAGGAGGCAAAACGAGTGGCAGAGGAACAGAAAGCCGAGCAGGAAAAACGCGAAAAAGAGCGAAGGCTGCAGGAGGCAATGCTTTCGGTTAATAAAAAATATGGGAAGAACGCAATGTTAAAGGGAACGAACCTTCAGGAAGGGGCGACCATGCAGGAGCGAAATAATCAGATTGGAGGTCATCATGCATAAAAAAGAGTATGAGGATATCATTGGGCTTCCACATCACGTTTCCACAGTACATCCGCAGATGTCAATTTATGACAGAGCAGCACAGTTCTCTCCGTTTGCAGCACTGACCGGGCATGAGGCGGCAATCCAGGAGACTGCAAGACTTACGGAAGAACAGGCAGAGCTGAATGAGGATAAGAAGGAGGAACTGAACGAAAAACTGCAGGAACTGATAGCACATGCAGAGGAACATCCAACAGTGACAGTGACATATTTTAAGCCGGATGACAGAAAAGAGGGCGGCAAATATGAGACAGTGACAGGAACATTTAGAAAAATCCGTGATTATGATAAAATGTTCATTTTAGAGGATGGAACGGGCATTGCGTGTGACATGATTTATGAGTTGGAAATATGTCATTAGAAGATGTGAAGAAACTCCAGAAAAATAAAATAGAAGAAGTAAAAACTAAAATCCACTGCCTTTTGTACAGGTAAGCGGATTTTTGCTTTTTATTCAGAGAAAAAACTTCGTCAGTAAGTTGATTGTCACCGGTATTATCGCCAGTTTTGCTAAATATATGGCGAATCAGTAATTCTCTGTGTTATAATAGATTGAGCTATTTATGCTTACACTTAAACAGGGAGAAAGGCAAAATTATGAATAAACAGCAACTCGCACAGAAAATATGGGCATCTGCAAATCAGATGAGATCAAAGATTGAAGCTAGTGAATATAAAGATTTTATACTTGGATTTATGTTTTACAAATATCTTTCTGACAAAGAAGTAGAGTTTTTGAAAGAGAATGATTACGACGACGAACTGTTAAAAACAGTGACAGATGATGATGAAGAAACAGTCAGATGGATTCAGGAGAATATAGGTTATTTTATTTCATATAAAGATTTATTTTCAACATGGCTAAGTATGGGAAAAGATTTTGATGTTTCCAATGTGCGGGATGCACTTTCAGCGTTTAGCCGGCTGATATCGGTAACCCACAAAAAAGTATTTGATAAGGTATTTGATACATTACAGACAGGACTTTCAAAATTAGGAGACAGCTCGGGAACACAGACGAAGGCTATCAGTGGATTACTCACTTTAATAAAAGATATTCCGATGGATGGAAAGCAGGGATATGATGTTCTTGGGTATATTTATGAATACTTAATAGAACAGTTTGCAGCAAATGCCGGAAAAAAAGCAGGAGAATTTTATACACCTCATGAAGTGTCACTTTTAATGTCAGAAATTGTGGCGAGTCATCTTCATGGAAAAAATGAGATAAAGATATATGATCCGACCAGTGGCTCAGGATCATTGCTTATCAACATAGGACACAGTGCGGCAAAATATATGTCAGATGCAAATAATATCAAATATTATGCACAGGAATTAAAAGAGAGCACGTACAATCTGACGCGAATGAATCTGGTTATGCGAGGGATTAAACCAGATAACATTGTAACCCGTAATGGGGATACATTGGAAGAAGACTGGCCGTATTTTGACGAAAATGATCCGGTAAATTCTTATGATCCGCTTTATGTGGATGCGGTTGTTTCAAATCCACCTTATTCACAGGCATGGGATCCAAGTAATAAAGAAGCAGATCCTCGTTATGCCAGATTTGGGTTAGCACCGAAGGGAAAGGCAGATTATGCTTTTTTGTTACATGATCTGTTTCATGTTAAGCCAGATGGAATTATGACGATTGTACTTCCGCATGGAGTTCTGTTTCGTGGTGGAGAAGAGGGAGAAATACGGAAAAACTTAATTGAGAGCAATCATATCGATGCAATCATTGGACTCCCGGCAAATATCTTTTACGGAACAGGAATACCAACGATTATTATGGTATTACGTCAGAAACGTGAAAATACAGATGTATTAATAATAGATGCATCCAAAGGATTTATAAAGGAAGGAAAAAATAATAAACTCAGACAGTCCGATATTAAGCGTATTACAGACGCCTATATCAAGCGTGAAGAAATTCCACAATTTTCAAGAAAGGTTACCAGAGAGGAAATACGCAGCAATGACTATAATCTGAATATACCACGCTATGTAGATTCTTCTGAAAAAGCGGAACATTGGGATATCTATGCATCCATGTTTGGTGGAATTCCAAATGCAGAATTAGAAGGAATGAAGGATTATTGGGATGCGTTCCCAAATCTGAAAAGTGAACTTTTTGAACAGGATGGTTCTCCATATGTTTCTATCGCAATTGAAGATATTAAAGATGCAATAAAAAACAGTAAAGATGTCGTAGCATTTGAAGAGGCATATTGTAAGGCTTTTGAAACATTCCCGATTGATTTAAAAAATATGTTGATTGATCAGATGGAGAAAATTGATATTTCAAAAACCGAGAGTCTTCTAAGTGACAATATTTTTGGACGACTTTCGGATATACCGTTAATTGATAAATATGAGGCTTTCCAGTTATTAGATAATTGTTGGAATGAAGTATCTATTGATCTTGAAATCATCCAGACAGAGGGATTTTCTGCCACAAAAAAGGTGGATCCACACCTGGTAACAAGGAAAAAAGGGAATGAAGAGCAGGAATTACAGGATGGCTGGGCAGGACATGTGCTCCCATTTAATCTGGTGCAGGAAACTATTTTAAAACAGGATTTAAACGAGATCAGAGAATTAGAAAGCAGACTTGCAGATATTCCGGGAGAATATGAAACACTTCTGGATGAGTTTGGAGAAGAGGATAAAGATGCTTATAGAGAGTGTTTTTCAGAAGAGGGAGATGCATTTGTTACAAAAGAGATATCAAAAAAATTAAAGGAATTAAAAAAAGATACTTCGCCAGAGGCACAGAATACATATCGTATTTTTTCAAAAGTGTGCGATCTGACACAGGATGAAAAAACATTGCGTACAGACATTAAAAACAAAACGCTAAAGTTGGAGACAAAGACGAAAGAAACCATTGAAAATCTTTCAGACGAGCAGGTTCTGAAACTTTTGGAAGAAAAATGGATCAGTCCACTGAAATCAGAATTAGACAAACTTCCAGATGTGATAGTAGATACTCTTGTAGCGGGAATCCAGGCATTACAAAGCAAATATGCTACGACCTTCATGGATATTGAGAATGAAATCCATGAAACTGAAAAGCAACTTGTTAAGATGATCGATGAACTTGATGGCAGCGAATACGATTTGAAAGGACTTGGCGAATTAAAAGCGCTATTGATGGGTGATTAATATGGAAAAAAAGAAAAAACCTGCAATTCGGTTCAAAGGATTCACTGATTCTTGGGAACAGCGTAAGTTGGGGGATGTGGTCAATCGAGTAACAAGGAAAAATCAAGATTTAGTCTCTGAGTTACCGCTTACGATATCGGCTCAATATGGACTTATTGATCAGAATGAATTCTTTGATAAGAGAGTAGCAAGTAAAGATGTCAGTGGTTATTATTTGATTGAGAATGGAGAGTTCGCTTATAATAAGAGCACTTCAACAGATGCTCCTTGGGGAGCTGTTAAAAGGCTGGATCATTATGAAAATGGCGTATTATCAACACTTTATATCGTATTTGGAATAAAAGAAAATAATCCAATAGATTCCAATTTTTTAGTATCATACTACAATACAAATTTGTGGCATAAAGGTATTCGTGAGATCGCAGCAGAGGGAGCAAGAAATCATGGACTTTTAAATATTGTGCCAGCAGATTTTTTTGAAACAGAGCTGATGATACCGCAAGATATTGAAGAACAAAAACAGATTGGAAAGTTTTTTAAAGAGTTAGAAGCACTTATCACCCTTCATCAGCGTAAGTATGACAAGTTGCAGATTATTAAAAAAGCAATGTTAGAAAAAATGTTCCCACAAAATGGTAGTTGTTTTCCTGAGATAAGATTTAAGGGCTTTACGGACTCTTGGGAACAGCGTAAGTTGGGGGAACTTGGCGAAATAATGACAGGCTCGACACCATCAACGTCAAAGTCAGAGTATTATTCAGAGGATGGAATACCTTGGGTAACACCAACTGACATTAACTCTCAAACAATATCTGATACGCCAAGAAAACTTAGCGGAGAGGGGATAAAAGTAGGACGTGTTGTACCGGCAAATACAATTCTCTGTACTTGTATTGCAAGTATAGGAAAAAACACACTTTTAACGGTAAAAGGAAGCTTTAATCAGCAGATAAATTGTCTTACTCCAAATGAATATAATGATGCCTATTTTCTTTTGACGGAGAGTGAAATTTGGTCGAATATTATGAAGCGTATGGCTGCGGCAGGAACCATGCAAATTGTAAATAAAACAGAGTTTTCTGAATTAACTACAATGGTTCCTAAATTAGAAGAACAAAAGAAAATCGGACAGTATTTCCACACCATTGGCCACCTTATCACCCTTCATCAGCGTGAGGTAGAAAAATTACAAAATATAAAGAAATCTATGCTGGAAACCATGTTTGTGTAGGAATGAGCAGGGAAAATGGATAAAATTATACTTTATCATGGCACTCCGGATAAAATCGTGACGCTGGTACATAGTTGGCGCAGAGAGAAGTAACCAGCTTTTTGATCCGTTGGCAGAGTATCAGCAGATAGTCTTAGACGCTATCAATATCGGACGAATGGAATCACAGGTCAAAACTCCACAGGAGATACAAAAAGCTATTGGTCAATTTGCAGTAAAGTATGGTTTGCTTGGTCTTATGACAGCTTTGCCGACCACACCAACATTTATGGACTACGAAGCAGTTTATCTGCCGAAAAATCACTTTATCAAAGAAGAAACCATGTCCACTAAGGATTATCTGCATCTGTTCTTTCCGTTTCACAATCCGGATGTGGTAAAGCGTGGCGTGGAATCCATGTGGAACATACAGAATGACCGTGTGATGATGGCGCTTGCTATGACCATGAGCGATAAGCCGATGGCAGTCAATATGAGCTTTCAGCGGGAATATGCCGAGCCATACGAATGGATGAAACAGCAATTTATTGATTTGGCGTTCACTTTCCTGACTTCTGTTATTTTTTACGAAGATTACGATGATATGACACCAGATCAAAGGCTTCTGATGCGGGAAGGAATGACAGCCTTTGGCGGTATTGCACCAACTTACCGGATTGCACTGCTTGACAAGTCGACGATTATCTGGGATTTCCACTCCCTTATGCTTGGGATTCAGATGATGTTCAGCTTTATGCTGACAGACAGCGAAAACCCGGTTAAGCTTTGCAAACATTGTGCGAAAGCCTTTTTTGCAAGCAGACCAAGCGCTGTGTTTTGCAGCCCGCAGTGTAAGAATAAGCATAATGTTTACAAAAACAGAGCGAGAAACAAAAGTGAAGAATAGGAAGGGAATGGATATGAACGAAGAATATGGGCTAACTCCTTATGAAACGAGGGAAATCCTGTTTTATAAAACTGATAATGGTGAAGTTCGGGTTGAAATCCTTTTATATCAGGAAAACTTGTGGCTGACGCAGGCAAAGATGGCAGAATTATTTGAAGTGCAAAAGGCGGCTATTTCAAAACATTTGAAAAATATTTTTGCATCCGGCGAATTGCAGGAAGAAGCAGTTGTTTCCAAAATGGAAACAACTGCGACAGACGGCAAGCGGTACAATACAAGCTATTACAATCTAGATGCCATTATTGCTGTCGGATACCGTGTTAATTCTAAAAAGGCTACGATGTTCCGCATTTGGGCAAATCGAGTATTAAAAGAATTTATTATTAAAGGTTATGTGATGGACGATGCACGACTGCGAGAACCAGAAAACCTCTTTGGTAAGGACTATTTTGAGGAACAGTTGGAGCGTATTCGTGATATTCGCTCCAGCGAGCGCCGTTTTTATCAAAAAATCACGGACATTTACTCCCAATGCAGTGCTGACTATGATGTGAACAGTCTTGTTACAAAAGAGTTTTTTGCCACAGTACAGAATAAACTTCATTACGCTGTCACTCATCATACGGCGGCTGAGATTGTTTATGGACGAGCCGATAGCACAAAACCAAACATGGGCTTGACAACTTGGAAAAATGCTCCGCAGGGGCGTATTCGCAAGTCGGATGTTTCAATCGCCAAAAACTACTTGAACGAAGAAGAAATGATAAATCTGAATGAGATCGTGACAATGTATCTGGACTATGCCGAAAGACAGGCACGGCGGGGAAATATCATGTATATGCGGGATTGGGTTAATCGTTTGGATGCGTTCCTCCAGTTCAACGAAGAAGATATTTTACATGACAAAGGCAAAGTGACCGCTGCCATCGCAAAAGCGTTTGCAGAAAGTGAATTTGAAAAATTCCGTGTTTTGCAGGACAGGACATATCAGAGTGATTTCGACCGTCTTGTTGCAAATATCGAAGAAAACAGCAAACAAACAAAATAAATCAGGAAACCCCATGTTTCCGATTTTATTGCCAGAAGTGAGGGGCTTTTGTATCAGGTTTACAGATTATATAAAGAGGTTTTCTGGGAATATGCAAGGTTTAAACATCCATCACATCAGATTAGCTTCCATAGTATAAGGGCTTTGGAATGTTTGAAATATGAAAGGAGTATAGCAGTCGAAAATGATACAGTGGAATAAAGATGATTTGTTTTATGTATGCTCTATGATTGAATTTGTTGCACGAAAAACACATAACAGGGACAAAGATATAGTGTCGAAATTATCTGATAATGCATTAAAGCACCAACTCAAAGCAGCTAGTGTAAATCACTGCCTTTCATTTGAACAGGTAAGCGATGAGTGGATTGAAGAATATCAGTTACCAGAAGGAATATATGATAATATTTCTACGTGCAGATATGAAGTGCCAACGGTAACAGCTATAGGGCGAGTATATCAGACATTAATTTTGGATGTTATGGATTTATATGAAAATATTATTGAGACAATAAGAAAGGTATATAGTTCGTTTATTAGTGAAGAAATATCCAACTATAATTCCAGTGTGTACTATAGTAATCCAGATTATTTAAGATGTTCATATGAAGAAGGTAGTTTGTTAGATTAAAAAATGTTAATTTCTGATAAAAATTAGTGAAGACGTTATCTTAAAAAGTTTGGGAACAGCGTAAGTTTGATAAGTGGGGAGATTTCTACTATGGACACAGTTGTCCGAAGTGGTCTGTGACAGAAGATGCAACTATTCCATGCATCAGATACGGAGAATTATATACGAAGTTTGGAGCGAAAATTGATAAGGTGTATTCATATACAAATATGCCCACTGAAAAACTTAGATTTAGTAAAGGAACAGAGGTTTTGATTCCGCGAGTTGGCGAAGATCCAATGGACTACAATCACTGTACATGGCTTTCTTTAAAGGATGTAGCGATTGGTGAAATGATTTCCGTTTTTAATACTGATCAAGATCCGCTGTTTTCTGCAACTATGTTTAATGCTACTCTTCAGAAAGAATTTGCTATAAGAGTTGAGGGAGGAAGTGTTACAAATCTGTATTTTGATAAGTTACGAAATATTGATATTTCATATCCATTGTTAGCAGAACAAAAGAAGATTGCAGCATTTTTTGAAAATCTTGACCACCTTATCACCCTTCATCAGCGTATGCAGAAAAATAGCAAACAATACATTATCACAATGAAATGTATCTTAAATAATATCAAGTATTAATACAAGAAAATTACACTATATATTTTGGACAAGGGAGACAAATATCATGACATTCAAAAGTGAAGCAGATTTTGAAGAAGCATTGATTCGCGTTTTACAACAAAATGCATGGGAAAAAGAAGTTATAAAATATCCAACAGAGCAGGATCTGATTCGGAACTGGGCAGATATTCTTTATGATAACAACAGAAGTATTGACAGATTAGGTGATAATCCGCTGACAGATGGAGAAATGCAGCAGATTATAGAACAGATCAGGGAACTGCGGACACCACTGAAATTAAATGGTTTTATTAATGGAAAAACAGTATCAATAAAGCGAGATAACCCGGAAGATAAAATTCATTATGGAAAAGAAGTCAGCTTGAAAATCTATGACCGGCAGGAAATAGCAGCAGGGCAGAGCAGATACCAGATTGTGGAACAGCCTATTTTCCCCGGAAAATCGAAAATGTTAAATGACAGACGAGGCGACTTGATGCTGCTGATTAATGGTATGCCACTGATTCATATAGAGTTAAAGGGAAGCGGGATTCCGGTTAGTCAGGCCTATCGCCAGATTGAGAAGTATGCGTATGAGGGTGTTTTTACAGGATTGTTTTCGTTAGTGCAGGTGTTTGTAGCGATGAATCCGGATGAGACAGTATATTTTGCTAATCCTGGTCCTGATGGAAAGTTTAATGAGGATTATTATTTTCATTGGGCAGATTTTAATAATGAACCTATGAATGACTGGAAGGCAATAGCAACATCATTGCTATCTATTCCAATGGCACATCAGTTGATCGGATTTTACACAGTGGCAGATGATTCTGACGGTGTATTAAAAGTGATGCGTAGTTATCAGTATTATGCAGCCAATGCTATTTCGGATGTTGTTTCAAAAACAAAATGGGATCATTCAAGACAGCGTGGGGGATATGTCTGGCACACTACAGGCTCAGGAAAGACGATGACATCGTTTAAATCCGCACAGTTAATTGCAAATTCGCATGATGCGGATAAAGTAATCTTTCTCACTGATAGGATTGAGCTTGGAACACAGTCATTAAAGGAGTACCGTGCATTTGCAGAAGAAAACGAATCCGTGCAGGCAACAGAAAATACATATGTATTATTGTCAAAATTAAAGAGTAATGCAGCAGCTGATACGCTGATCGTTACATCTATTCAGAAAATGAGCAATATACGTGACGAGGATGGCGGGCGGAATGCGAGTGATATAGCATTAATCGGGAAAAAGCGTCTTGTATTTATTGTGGATGAAGCACATAGATCAACGTTTGGAGATATGCTTGCGGTGATTAAGGATACTTTTCCGGGAGCTATTTTCTTTGGATTTACCGGAACACCAGTTTTTGAGGAGAATGCGAAGAAAAACAATGCACAGACCGATGTATTTGGAAATGAATTGCATCGCTATAGTATTGCAGATGGAATCCGGGACAAAAATGTATTGGGATTTGATCCGTATAAAGTGCTTACTTATCGGGATAAGGATGTGCGAAGAGTGGTTGCACTCGAAAAAGCACATGCAAAAACGGAAGAAGAGGCAATTGCAGATCCGGAAAAGTCAAAAGTTTTTTACCAATATATGGATGCTTCAAAGATTCCTATGGCAGGTTTTTCGGGAGAAGATGGAAAATGGATAAAAGGCATCGAAGACTATCTTCCGAATAGCCAGTATTTATCGGCGGAGCATAAGAATAAGGTTGTGGAAGACATAAAAGATAACTGGCTGACATTGAGTCATAATGGAAAGTTTCATGCGATATTTGCAACAAGCAGTATCCCGGAAGCAATTGATTACTATAGACTGATTAAGGATAGCATGCCGGAATTAAAGACAACGTGTCTGTTTGATCCTAATATCGATAACAATGGTGGAATGATGTATAAAGAGGAGGGTTTGATAGAAATCATTGAAGATTATAATAAGCATTATAGTCAGGACTTTACAATTCCTACCCATGCGAAGTTTAAAAAGGATCTCTCATTACGTCTTGCCCATAAGGAACAGTATAAGAGAATTGAGAGAACACCGGAATTACAGTTGGATTTACTGATTGTGGTAGATCAAATGCTTACTGGATTTGATTCAAAATGGGTGAATACTTTATACATGGATAAGGTATTAGAATATGAGAATATTATTCAGGCATTTTCACGTACAAATCGTTTGTTCGGACCGGATAAGCCGTTTGGGATTATCCGCTATTACCGAAAGCCACATACAATGGAACAGAATGTGCTTCGGGCAGTAAAACTTTATTCGGGTGACAGACCAATAGGGTTGTTTGCTGAGAAATTACCACAGAATCTTGAAAAATTAAATCAGGTATATGAAGAAATCGCAGATGTTTTTAAAAGTGCAGGGATTCCGGATTTTGAAAAACTCCCGGAAGATACATCAGCAAAAGCAAAATTTGCATCACTTTTCCGTGATTTTAATTCTTACTTACAGGCGGCACGAGTGCAACGGTTTCAGTGGGATCAATTATCTTATCAGGTGAAAGATGAGAAAAGCGGACAGGAAATGACGATAGATATGAGATTTGACGAGAATAATTTCCTCATAATGGCACAGCGATATAAAGAGTTAGCTTCTACACCGGCAGATGCCGGAAAAAGTACAGATGTTCCATATGATCTTGCAGGTTATCTGACAGAAATTGACACAGGAAGAATTGATGCAGATTATATGAACAGCAGATTTGTGAAGTATATGAAATTACTGAAACAGGAGGGAACACCGGGAGATTTAATTGAAGAAGCTAAAGCAGAACTTCATAAAACTTTTGCAACTCTATCACAGGAAGAACAAAAATATGCGAATATTTTTCTACATGACATTGAACGAGGAGATGTGAATCCTGAGGAGGAAAAGACATTACGGGATTATATTACAGAATACCAGTATCGTGCAAAAAATAATCAGGTTCATCAGTTTGCGGCAGCTTTAGGATTAGATGAAGAAAAACTGCGGAATATGATAAATCTGAAATTGACAGAAGAAAATATTAATGAATTTGGCAGACTGGATGAATTAAAGAAAACAGTCGATAAGGAAAAGGCAAAAGCTTTTTTTGAAGAACGGGAAAAGACAAAGCTGATCCCACCGAAAGTTAATATGAAAACAGATCGTATGTTACGAACTTTTATTATAACCGGTGGTATTGAAATATAATTCCCCAAAATATGTTTCGTGGATTTGTTTGTCATCAACGTAAGCCATTTGTACAAAAATGGAGGAAGTGAATTATGTTAGATGAAACAAAGAAAACAGACTTATTTTATGATTATTATTCAAAGTGGATTATGGTTTATAAAAAAGGTGCCATAAGAAAAGTAACGATGGATAAGTATCTTATGACTCAGAAATGGCTGGAAAAATTAGTACCTGAATTGAAAGTATGCGATATGAACCGTATTGCATACCAGCAGTTATTGAATGATTATGCGGAATTTCATGAGCGGCAGACAACAATGGATTTTCACCATCAGTTAAAAGGTGCAATTCTCGATGCAGTTGATGAGGGACTTATTGACAGAGATCCGACAAGAAAGGCTATTATAAAAGGTAAAACACCGGTAGCAAAAAAGATAAAGTACCTGAACCAATTTGAATTACATACATTACTTGTTTCATTAGAACTTAAAGATAAGGTAAACTGGGATTATTTTATTTTACTGGTAGCTAAAACAGGAATGAGATTTTCAGAAGCATTAGCATTAACACCTAAAGATTTTGACTTGTCTCATCAAATGTTAACTGTTTCTAAAACATGGAATTACAAAGGTAACGGTGGTTTTCTTCCTACAAAAAATCTTTCTTCTATGAGAAAAATCCAACTTGATTGGCAGACAGTAATGCAGTTTTCTTCACTTATAAAAGATTTACCTGAAAATGAACCAATTTTTGTTAAAGGAAAAGTATACAACTCTACGCTAAATGATATTTTAGCAAGACATTGTATTAGTACCGGTATTCCAGTAATTTCA
>ERZ650918.2657-NODE-2657-length-11956-cov-3.205865_pt1 | contig 11956 bp, 8 predicted proteins | sample MGYA00514758_ERZ650918 | MGnify/ENA metagenome assembly ERZ650918 | reverse complement strand
GGGATGAAGGTCAGCGCCCCGGCCAGATGGCTGTAGCGGAACTTGCGGGCATCCTTGCCAAAGAAGCCCTCGGCCCAGGGCCAGGCCAGGAACTCCATCGACATCGAATGGACCTCACAGCCCTCCATGCTGGGCCATACGGTGGAGTAGGGGATGCGCTTGCGGTTCATATAGGCGGCAAAGGCGTGGCCGGCCTCGTGGGTGACGACCTCGACATCGTGCTGGGTGCCGTTGAAGTTGGCAAAAATAAACGGCACTTCGTAATCATCCAGGCTGGTGCAGTAGCCGCCGCCCGCCTTGCCGGGGGTGGAGAGCAGGTCCATCAGCTGGTCGTCCAGCATCTTGTGGAAGAACTCGGCGGTTTCGGGGGACAGCTCCTCGTAGAACTTTTTGCCCTGAGCCACGATGGCATCGGCATCACCGCAGGGTTTGGGGTTGCCGCTGCGGAACATCAGGGCGTTGTCGGCGGCGTTCATCGGGTACTGCTTGCCCAGGCGCCTGGCCTGCTCGCGGTAGATGCTGTCGGCCACGGGGACGAGGTATTTCACCACAGCAGCGCGGAATTTTTCCACATCGGCCTTGGTGTAGCAGTTGCGGCCCATGCGGTAGTAGCCCAGGGTAGTGTAGCCTTCGTACCCCAGTTTTTTGCCCATGGTGTCCCGCAGGTGGACCATCTTGTCGTAAATGGAGTCGAACTCCTCCTGATGCTCCTTATACCAGGCACCCTCGGCTTTCCAGGCGGCCAGGCGGCGGGCATCGTCGGGGTCGTTTTTGAAGGGAGAGAGCTGGCTTAGGGTGTAGACGCCGCCCTCAAAGGGGATCTGAGCCGAGGCGATCAGCTTGCCGTACTGGGTGGAGAGGTCGTTTTCCTGGGCCATCTCGTCCAGGATCTCCGGCGAGAAGGCTTTCTGGGCGATCTCGGCGTTGAGGAACATCAGCTCGCCGTATTCCTCGCCCAGCTGTTTGCGGTAGGGGGACGCCAGCAGGGCGGCGCTCCAGGTATTCTGGCACTCCTGGATCTGCGGGGTGGCAGCGTTCCAGAAATTCATCTCATCATCGTAGAATTCATCCCGGGTATCGATGGTGTTGCGGATGCTGGCCAGGTTGGCCAGCGTGTCCACGTGCTTGTTCAGGGTCTGTTCGTCCAGAAAGGCGGCCTTGGCGGCGGCGTAGTCTGGCGCGGCGGCAAAGCGCTGGGTCACAGCAGCAAACTGCGCCTTGATCTCGTCCAGGTTCGGGCGCTGATAGGGCATCTCAGAAAATTTCATGAGCGTATTTCTCCTTTGTGCGTTTTGTAGGCATTATAGCATAGAAGCGCAAAAAAGGCAAAGATATAAATAGATACAAAAAAGCCTCCCTTGTGCAAAGGGAGGTGGCACGGGCGAAGCCGTGACGGAGGGATTGTAACCTTACGTGGCAGACCGATTTGCAACGCAGACAGGACAATCCCCCACCGCTTCGCGGAGCCCCCCTTTACACAAGGGGGCCTTTATGCGTCGTTAAATCCTGCGGTATCTCCGCTTCAAATTCTGCAGCAGCGTATGCTTGGGCCGGCTGCGGATCAATTTCCACAAAAAGCTGCTCAACGCGCGCTCCTCGCAGGCATCGAGAGCCTGGCCGCCGTAGACGCAGCGCGCCGGCGGTAAAGGCGCGCAGGTAGAGTGCCTTTTCCTGCTCGGTGGTGACGGTAATCATATTACGCTTACGTATAACATCCGGTCCGTGATCCCGCAACAGAAAATCCGCATTTTTCGCTACTTTGTCTTATACTTCGACAGTTGTGCACATGTGTTGGAATTTAACAATGCCACTTTTTTGGCAAGTTGCCGCAAATTTTGAAAACGCACGGTTTTCATGTTTTGCAAAACGCCAATTTATGCCCACACAAGCAATTCAAAATTGACCACAGTAACTGTTATATGGTAGAATATATCTATATATTATATGCTGCACCAGTGCCATTTTTAGGAGGGCCTTATGCAGAAAAATTTCACCCTAAAACGTATCGTCTGCCTCCTGGCAGCCCTTTGCCTGGCCGCCGGGCTGGTGGGCTGCGCCGATATGCCCGCCAGCAGCAGTGAGGAAAGCAGCCTGCCCACGATTTTGGTGGGCAGCGATGTCTACCCGCCCTTCAACTATATTGGCGAGGACGGCGCCCCCACCGGCATCGATGTGGAGCTTGCCAAAGAGGCATTCCGGCGCATGGGCTACCGCGCCGAGTTTACCATCATCGACTGGGAGCGAAAGACCCAGCTGCTGGAAACCGGCGACATTGACTGCGTGTGGGGCAGCTTTACCATCAACGGACGGGAGGATGACTACCGCTGGGCCGGCCCCTACATGGCCAGCCGCCAGGTGGTGGCCGTAATGCCCGGCAGCGATATTGAAACCATTGCCGACCTGGAGGGCCGTACCCTGGCTGTGCAGAGCACCACCAAGCCGGAGGAACTGTTTCTGACCGACGCCACCCTGCCCGCCCTGCGGGACCTCTGCTGCTTTGAGGACCGGGAGCTGATCTACACCGCCCTGGGCAAGGGCTACGTGGACGCCATCGCCGCCCACGAAGTCTCGATCCTGCAGTACATGCAGGACTACAACACTGAGTACCGCATTTTGGACAAGCCTTTACAAGTGGTGAGGCTGGGCGTCGCCTTTGACAAAAACGACGTGCGCGGGCTGGAAACGCAGCTGACCGCCACCCTCGATGAGATGCGGGTGGACGGGACTTTGGTCGCCATCATCGGCAAGTATCTGGCAAACCCCGAAAAATTTTTGGAGGTGGACGGCCTTGTCGAATAGAAAAGTATCTTCCTTCACCGTCCGCTTTTTCTGGCCCCTGATGCTCTGCCTGGGGCTGGGGCTGATGGCGCTGGTGGGGCTGATGTCCTACCGCAGTGACCTGCACCTGGCCAGCCAGAACCTCACCGATGCCACCCAGTACGTCAAACAGCAGCGTACAGCCTACGACCGATTCAACGATACCTCCGTAACCAAAAGCCTGCTGCGCGTCATCGAGAACGCCCAGCAGATCGACCGCGAGATCCAGTACAAGATTGCTCTGACCGGCGAGGCCACGCTGAACACCGACGACCTGCGCCGCTATACCTACGAGCAGTGGCTGACCGGCATCGTCCTGATGAACGAGCATGGCGTCGTCCAGCGGGAGTACAGCACTGACGGGCTGGACTACGCCGCCCTGCGTGAATACGTCACCAAGGACACCGTGCTGGAAACCGCCCAATTCCCCATTAAGACCTACACCGCCCGCATCCGGCTGGACGATGGCTCCTACGTGGACCTGGCTGCCCACAGCCGTACCGACGAGCCGGGCGTGATCGTCGTTTATTATCATACCAGCGCTGAATATGTTACCGACTACAACCTGATCATCCAGAACTTGCTGGAAGGCTACGATCCCGGCACCGAGGAAACGCTGGTGGTCACCAGCGGCGACAGCATCATTGCCGCCAACCGCAAAGGCCTGGCCGGGCAGAACATCGACGACGTGCCGGTGCTGCGCAGCATCCGGGAGAACGCCCACGGCGGCGAGATGACCCGCGTGCGGGCCGGTTCCGGCGACGGCGAGTGGGTCTACTGCATGCTGGAGCGCGGGCGGGACTACTACGTCTACGCCTACATGCCGCTGACCCGCGCACTGGACACCACGCCCAAGAACCTGCTGTTCACGCTGCTGGCCTACGCCATGGTGCTGTTCATCGTCATCATGATCCGCTGGCGGCTCAAGCATGTCTACCAGGAGGAGCAGCTCCGCCGGGAGCAGAGCTACCAGCAGCAGTTGAAAGACGCCGCCCGCAAAGCCGAGAGCGCCAACCGCGCCAAGACCGAGTTTTTGCAGCGCATGAGCCACGACATCCGCACACCTATCAACGGCATCCGCGGCATGGTAGAGATCGGCGACCATTACAGCGAGGACCTGGCCAAACAGGCTGAGTGCCGCCGCAAGATCTGGGATGCTTCGACTCTGCTGCTGGAGCTGGTGAACGAAGTGCTGGACATGGGCAAACTGGAATCCGGCGAGATCTTGCTGGAAAGCTGCCCGTTCAACGTGATAGAGCTGAAAGACGGCATCTGCCAGACGATGGAGCGCGCCGCCGCCGAGCGCGGCATCACGATGACCGACCGCACCGAGGTCAAACACACCACACTCATTGGCAGCCCGCTGCACCTGAAGCGGCTGCTGATGAACATTTTGAGCAACGCCATCAAGTACAACAAGGACAACGGTTCCATCGACCTGACCTGCCGCGAGGTGCGCAGCGACGGCAAGACCGCGTGGATCGAGTTCATCTGCGCCGACACCGGTATTGGCATGAGTGAGGAGTTCCAGAAGCACCTCTACGAGCCGTTCACCCAGGAGCACAGCGACGCCCGCACCTCCTACAACGGCACGGGACTGGGCATGGCCATCACAAAAAGTCTGGTGGAGAAGATGGGCGGAACGATAGAATGCCGCAGTAAGCTAGGGGAGGGCACGACCTACTGCATCACGATTCCCTTTGCCATCGACTCCAGCGCTGCCCCGCGGGTCGAGGAAACCGCCGCCCTGCCTGCCGCCACGCCGGAGGGCATGCACGTACTGCTGGCCGAGGACAACGAGCTGAACATAGAGATCGCCGTGTTTGTGCTGGAGAACGCCGGTGTCACGGTGACAAAGGCCGTCAACGGGCAGGACGCGCTGGACCAGTTTGCCGCCAGCGCCCCCGGCACCTTTGATGCCATCATCATGGACGTGATGATGCCGGTGATGGACGGCTACCAGGCCACCCGGGCCATCCGCCAGCTGGACCGCCCCGACGCGGGCAGCATCCCCATCCTGGCCATGACTGCCAACGCCTTTGTGGAAGACCGCCGCCGTGCCTACGAAGCCGGCATGAACGAGCACCTGACCAAACCGCTGGAGCCGGAGGTAGTGCTGAGGACATTGGCGAAATATCGGAGTAAATAAGCAGGAAGGCCCCCTCACAGAGGGAGCCTTTAACGCAAAAAAGCCGCACATCTGTGCGGTTTTTTTGCGTATTATCATTATTTAGTCCCGGCTATACAAATCTCTCGTATACACCTTCCCGGCCACGTCGGCCAACTCGGGGGCGGCGCGGTTAGCGAGGATCACATCACACTCGGCCTTGAATTTGTCCAAATCTTTCTCCACGCGGTCGCCGTAGAAAGTATCCTCTTTCAACGTCGGCTCATAGATAACCAGCGGCATGCCCTCGGCCCGCAGGCGGCGCATAACGCCCTGGATGCTGGACTGGCGGAAGTTATCACTGCCCGCCTTCATCGTCAGGCGGTAGATGCCGACGGCCTTCGGCTCGCGGGAGAGCACCTGCTCGGCAATAAAGTCCATGCGGGTGGCGTTGGAGTCCACGATGGCCTGCATCAGATTCTGCGGTACATCGTTATAGTTTGCCAGCAGCTGCTTGGTATCCTTGGGCAGGCAGTAGCCGCCGTAACCAAAGGACGGATTGTTATAGTGGTTGCCGATGCGCGGGTCCAGGCAGACGCCGTCAATGATGTCACGGGTGTTCAGGCCGCGCACCTGGGCGTAGGTGTCCAGCTCGTTAAAATAGGCCACACGCAGGGCCAGGTAGGTGTTGGCAAACAGCTTGATGGCCTCGGCCTCGGTCAGACCCGGGAAGAGGGTATCCACATTCTGCTTGATGGCCCCCTGCTGCAAAAGCCCCGCAAAGGTATGGGCACGGGCGGCCAGTTCCCCGTCCCCCGCCGGGCAGCCTACCACGATGCGGCTGGGGTAGAGGTTATCGTACAGCGCATGGCCCTCCCGCAAAAACTCCGGGCTGAAAAGGATATGCAGGTCGTGGAATTTTTTCCGTACCGACGCGGTATACCCGACGGGCACCGTGGATTTGATGACGATGGTCGCCTCCGGCGCATACTGCCCGGCTAGCGTCAGCACAGCCTCCACGCTGGAGGTATCAAAATAATTTTTCTTGGGGTCGTAGTTGGTGGGGGTGGAAACCACGATGATGTCCGCGCCGGTGTAGGCAGCGGCAGCATCGGTAGTCGGGTGCAGGTCCAGCTCTTTTTCGGCTAAATACTTCTCGATCTCCTTATCGGCAATGGGACTTTTGCGGGCCGCCAGCAGGGCCACTTTCTCGGGCAGAATGTCTACAGCCCATACCTCGTTGTGCTGGGCCAGCAGCACACTGATGCTAAGGCCCACATAACCGGTACCGGCAACGGCGATTTTCATAAACAGGCGCTCCCTTAACAGTGATATTTATTGTAAGTATACCATGGTGCGGGGCCAGCCGCAACGGTTTTTACCGGATTTCCTTTTCTGTCCTCTTGTACCCCGGCCCAAAATGCGATATAATACCTATGTTTACTTTGAGTTTTGAGTATCCCCACGGAGGTTTATTAAAATATGAAACGTACCCGTACCCTTGCCCTGCTGACCGCGCTGGTCTGCCTGTGTGTGTCGCTGACGGCCTGTTCCCCCAAAGAAGTGCTGAAAAGCGCCATCCTGAAAACCACCACTGCCCTGGGTCTGCGCCAAGAAACCAGCGATGAGGACGAGGTCGACAATCTGTCTTACGCCACTGGCGGCGGCGACGTGACCTTCCCCGAAACGATGGACACCACTGCCTCCAAGCTGGTGTCCGAGGTGGACGGCGACACCCTGTATGTAGCCTTTAACGGCATCCAGAACCGCAGTACCGACTACTTTGTGGCGGGTTCCGACAGCCTGTCCATCACCGGCTATGCCACCACTGAGTCCACCAACGAGAACTTCCAGACTTTCAAGATTGCCTTGTGGGAGCTGTCCGACGACAAGACTTCCACCAGCTATGTCATCGGCTCCACCGTTTACTACACCACCGACGGCACCTGCTACCAGTACAATGTTTCCGGCCTGACCCCCGGCAGGCAGTACAAGGTCTACATCAGCTATGACTCCACCCGTTACTATATCACCGGCGGGCTGAAGGTCCAGGGCTTGGGCAGCGAGGAGCTGACCACCATCGAGAACGAGAACACCGTCCAGTAACCACAAAACAGCACTGCCCGCGCCGCGCCAAGACGGTGTGGGCGGTTTTGTTGTAGAGGAATTTTTAGAGGAAAAAGTAACGTAAAAGGGGAAGTTTATGCCAAACGTACAATTACGCAATACCCTGCTGCTGATGGGGGCTTCCTTCATCTGGGGCACCGCTTTTGTGGCGCAAAGCGTGGGCGCTGACCACATGGGCCCTTACAGCTTTCTGGCGGGCCGCAGCTGGCTGGCCTGTGTGTTTCTGCTGGGGCTGATGGCCGTGCTGCGCAAAGCCGGCAAGACCAACTCCGCCGCCGAGCCGGGCTTTTGGCAGAACCGCAAGGTGCTGGTAAAGGGCGGCACCTGCTGCGGCATCGCGCTGTTTGCGGCATCGGCTGCGCAGCAGATGGGCATTGGCACCACCAGCACGGCCAAGGCCGGGTTCATGACCGCTTTGTACGTAGTGCTGGTGCCGGTGTTCGGCGTGCTTTTTGGCCGCCGCCCCGGTGTAAAGCTGTGGTGCTGCGTGGCCGCCAGCGTGGTGGGCCTGTATCTGCTGTGCCTGGCCGGGCACGACAGCCTGGCCCTGACCGGCGGCGAATGGCAGCTGCTGGGCTGTGCCTTTTTGTTTGCTACCCAGATTTTGCTGGTGGACCACTTCAGCCCCAAGCTGGACGGCATCCAGCTGAGCTTTGTGCAGTTTTTGACGGTGGCGGTCATTTCCACCGTGTTTATGCTGATTTTTGAACAGCCCACCATCGAGCAGTTCCGCCTGGCGGCGGTGGCCATCGCCTACTGCGGCATCATGTCCAGCGGCGTGGCCTACACGCTGCAAATTGTGGGCCAGAAAGCGCTGGACCCCACCATTGCCAGTTTGGCTATGTGCTTGGAGAGTGTGTTCAGCGCCTTGGCCGGTTGGCTGATTTTGGGCGAGACGCTTTCCACCACCGAGTTGTGCGGCTGCGGCCTGATGTTTGCCGCCATCGTAGCCAGCCAGCTGCCGGACAAAAAGAAAGTTTAAGTAAAGGTCCCCTCTGCGAGAGGACTCCCGCGAAGCGGGTGGGGTAGAGACTTTCCCAAGGCGCTCTCCCTCAGTCGCCTCCGGCGGCAGTTTCCTCCCAGAGGGGGCCTTTATAGGAGTATCTATGAATGACTTGCGCTTAATTTTCCGCTATGGCAAGCCCTACCGCCGGGACCTTTGGGCGGCTGCCGGGCTGATCTTTATTGAATGTATCTTTGAGATGGTCATCCCCGTGCTGATGTCCACCCTGGTGGACGAGGGTGTGCCCAGCCACAACATGGCGATCATCCTGCGGCAGGGCGAGTTGATGGCACTCTGCGCGGTGCTGGCACTGATCACCGGCCTGCTGTATGCCCGCTATGCCGCCCGGTTCGCCAACGGCTTTGCGGCCGAGCTGCGCCTGGCCGAGTACGCCGCCGTGCAGAAATTCGACTTTGCCAACCTGGACCATTTTTCCTCTGCGTCCCTCGTCACCCGCATGACCACCGACGCCACCGTGCTGCTCAACGCCATCAACGCAGGCCTGCGCCCCTTTGTGCGCAGCCCGGTCATGCTGGCCATGGGTCTGGGCATGGCATTTCTGCTCAGCCCCAAGTTGACGATTGTTTTCCTCATCACAACGCCTATTCTGACCATTTTGCTGGCGCTCATCGTGTGCAAGGTCGGCCCGCTGTACGGCCGCCAGCAAAGCGCTGTTGACCACCTGAACAGCCGCATCCAGGAATCCCTCACCGCCATCCGCGCCCTTAAAGCGTTCGTGCGCGGCGATTATGAAAACGAGCAGTTCAACGCCGTCAACACTGAGCTGAGCGACGCCAGCACCGAGACCTTCCGTTACGCCGTGCTCAACCTGCCTGCGTTCCAGACCATCATGTACACAGCCATCGTCTGCATCATGTGGTTCGGCGGCGGGTTCATCCTGCAGGGCGACATGAGCGTCGGCCAGCTGACCGCCTTTTTGAGTTACGTTTTGCAGGTGCTCAACTCGGTCATGATGTTCTCCGGCGCGTTTTTGCAGATGACCCGCTCGCTGGCCAGCGCCCGCCGCATCCGCGAGGTGCTGACCGAGCAGCCCGACCTGGCCAATGCCGCCGATCCGTTGGAGACTGTGCCGAACGGCCAGATCGACTTCGAGGGCGTCAGCTTCAAGTATAACGCTGCGGCACAAAAAAGTGCCCTGTCCGACATTACGCTGCACATCCCCGCCGGGGCGACCGTGGGCATCATCGGCGGCACCGGCTCGGCCAAGACCACGCTGGTCCAGCTGATCCCCCGCCTGTACGACGCCACCGAGGGCACCGTGAAGGTCGGCGGCCGCGACGTGCGGGACTACGACCTGACCGCCCTGCGGGACGCCGTAGGCATTGTGCTGCAAAAGAACCTGCTGTTCTCCGGCACCATCCGGGACAACCTGAAGTGGGGCAACCCCGACGCCGCCGAGGAACAGCTGTGGGCCGCCTGCCGCGCCGCTCACGCCGATGAATTTTTGGACCGCATGCCCGACGGCCTGGATACCGACTTAGGGCAGGGCGGCGTCAACGTCTCCGGTGGGCAGAAGCAGCGCCTTTGCATTGCCCGTACCCTGCTGAAGCACCCGAAGGTGCTGATTTTCGACGACTCCACCAGCGCCGTGGATACTGCCACCGAGTCCGGCATCCGCCGCGCCCTGGCCGAACTGACCGACGTGACCAAGCTGATTATCGCCCAGCGCATTTCCTCGGTGCAGAGCGCCGACCTCATCGTAATCTTGGAGGATGGCCGCCTGCACGCCGTGGGCACCCACGCCGAGCTCCTGGAAAAAGATACGATCTATCAGGAAATCTACTATTCCCAGATGAAGGGAGGCGACCCCGATGGCGAGTAAAAAGAAAGTCACCGGCGGCAAGCGCCCGCAGAACCTGCGCCGTACGCTGGGACAGTTCAGCGCCTATCTGGGCCGCCACCGCATCATGATCGGCCTGGTGGCGCTGCTGGCGGCCATCAGCGCCCTGGCCGCACTGTTTGGCACCTACATGATCCGCCCGGTAGTCAACGGCCTGCTGGAAAACGGCAGCAAAGCCTACCTGGCCGGGGCCGTGGGCCTTACCGCCTGTATTTATATCATTGGTGCGCTGTCCACCTTGGGCTATACCCAGCTGATGGTGCGCGCCGCGCAAAAAGTACTGCAGGAGATCCGCCAGGATCTGTTTGCCCACCTGCAGACCCAGCCGCTGCAGTACTTTGATACCCACCGCAACGGCGATTTGATGAGCCTTTTCACCAACGATGTGGACACCATCTCCGATGCACTGAACAACAGCTTTGCTGTCGTTATCCAGACCTTTATCCAGGTCGTGGGCACCCTGCTGATGCTGTTTATCCTCAACTGGCGGCTCTCTCTGCTGGTGGCGGTGGGTTATGTGGGCATGTTCTGGTACATCAACTTTTCCACCCAGCACAGCCGTGCCTACTATGCCAAGCAGCAAAGCAGCCTGGGCGAGCTGGACGCTTACATTGAGGAAATGATCGCCGGGCAGAAGGTCGTGAAGGTGTTCAACCACCAAAAGGCCGACCTGGCCGAGTTTGCCGCCCGCAACGAAAAGCTGCGCCTGGCCGGCACCGGCGCGCAAAACTATGCTGCCACGATGGTGCCCGCCGTCGTCAGCATCGGCTACATCAACTACGCGGTCATCGCGGTGCTGGGCGGCCTGATGGTCATGAAGGGCTGGACCGACCTGGGCAGCCTGGCCAGCTATCTGGTGTTTGTGCGCCAGACCACCCTGCCCATCAACCAGTTTACCCAGCAGGGCAACTTCCTGCTGGCGGCGCTGGCCGGTGCCGAGCGAATTTTTGCCGCCATGGAGCAGCCGCCCGAAGTTGACGAGGGTACGGTAGAGTTGGTGAACGTGCGGGAGAACGCCAACGGCACCCTGACTGCCTGCCCCGAGGTCACCGGCCGCTGGGCCTGGCGTGATTCCGCCCACCCGGACGTAGCGCTGGAGCCATTGCGCGGCGATGTGCGGTTCCATAACGTCAGCTTTGGCTACACGCCGGAGCGGCTGATTTTGCAGGACCTTTCGCTGTACGCCAAGCCGGGGCAAAAGATTGCCTTTGTCGGCTCTACCGGCGCGGGCAAGACGACGATCACTAACCTGATCAACCGCTTTTACGATGTCACCGCCGGGTCCATCACCTACGACGGAATCGATGTGCGACTCATCCGCAAAAACGCGCTGCGCTCGTCTCTGGGCATCGTGCTGCAGGACACCCACCTGTTTACCGGCACCGTGGCGGACAACATCCGCTTTGGCAAGCTGGATGCCACGCAGAAGGAAATCGAGAAGGCCGCAAGGATTGCCAACGCCGACTCCTTCATCCGCCGCCTGCCCCAGGGATACGACACGATGGTCACCTCCGACGGTGCCAACCTGAGCCAGGGCCAGCGCCAGCTGCTGGCCATTGCCCGCGCCGCCGTAGCCGACCCGCCGGTGCTGATTTTGGATGAAGCCACATCCAGCATCGATACCCGCACCGAGGCGCTGATTGAAAAAGGCATGGACGGCCTGATGGAGGGCCGCACGGTGTTTGTCATCGCACACCGGCTTTCCACCGTGCGCAACGCCGATGCAATTATTGTGCTGGAACACGGCCGCATCGTAGAACGCGGCACCCACGATGAACTGCTGGCCCAAAAAGGCGAGTATTACCAGCTGTACCACGGCATGTTTGAACTGTCGTAAACGGACGCGGCGGTGGTTTCTCCAGCTTTCCCAGCTTTTGGAACACGCCGCGGCCCCGTGGCCCGGATTTTTGAAAAAAATTCTGCAAACCTGTTGACATATGTCCACGGTTGTGCTATTATACTATAGCACTCCGAAACACGGAGCATATATCGCGGGGTAGAGCAGATGGTAGCTCGTCGGGCTCATAACCCGGAGGTCGCA
>ERZ650918.2645-NODE-2645-length-11995-cov-8.928476_pt1 | contig 11995 bp, 8 predicted proteins | sample MGYA00514758_ERZ650918 | MGnify/ENA metagenome assembly ERZ650918 | reverse complement strand
GCTGCATAGCAGCGACTGACAGCTTGCTGGCAGGTTTACGAATGTAATAAATGAGGGGCTGAACTGTTACTTTTTATGATAATGGCAAAGAAGGCAAATCCAGTGTTTTGCTAACAGAAATTGCTTCGCAATTCTCGTTGGCATCCACACTATATTACGAGTATTTTCCTATGCAGCAAAAAAACGGAGCAGTTATATCTCTGCTCCGTTTTTTCAAGTCAGCATATCGCCGCTCATTATTTTTCAGCAAGTCCGCCAGTCATCTCTTTTACATAATCATAGATATACTTTCCTGCATCTCCGCCGTATTTTGCAACTATCTTTATGATGGCACTTCCGACTATCGCTCCGTCTGCTATCTTTGTATATTTATTTACCTGTTCAGGTGTGTTTATTCCAAAGCCGACTGCTGCCGGTGTGTCTGTCACTTCTTTTACTGACTTTACAATGCTTTCAATATCCGTCTTTATCTCGCTTCTGACACCTGTTACGCCAAGTGAGGATACGACATATATAAAGCCCTTTGCTTCTTTTGCTATCATCTGAATACGCTTTTCTGAGGTAGGTGCTATCATTGATATAAGATACATTCCGTATTTTTCCGCTATCGGTGCAAGTTCATCTTTTTCCTCGTATGGAATATCAGGTATTATAAGTCCGTCTATTCCTATCTCCTGACATTTTGCACAAAATCTCTCATAACCGTACTTGTAAAGTGAGTTTGCGTACCCCATAAATACAAGAGGTATATCCGTTTTTTTACGAAGTGAGCTTACCATATCAAAAATCTTGTCTGTAGTGCAGCCACCTGAAAGCGACCTTATATTAGCTTCCTGTATAACCGGTCCTTCTGCTATCGGGTCTGAAAACGGAATTCCTATCTCAACAAGTGCAGCTCCCGCCTTTTCCATCTCAAGGATAAACTCCTCAGTCTTTTCAAGATTTGGATCTCCCGCCGTTATAAATGGTATAAATGCTTTTTTATCTTCAAATGCCTTACTTATTCTATTCATGTAAATCAATCCCCCTGTATCTTGCTATTGCTGCCACATCCTTGTCTCCTCGTCCTGAAAGACAACAGATGATTATCTGGTCTTTATCCATCTTCGGTGCTATCTTCATAACATGGGCTACTGCGTGTGAGCTCTCGATAGCTGCGATTATTCCCTCTTCTTTTGCAATATATTCAAATGCGTTTACCGCTTCCTCATCTGTCACCGGAACATATTCTGCCCTGCCTATATCTTTAAGATATGCGTGCTCAGGTCCTACTCCCGGATAATCAAGTCCGGCTGAGATTGAATATACAGGTGCTATCTGACCATATTCATCCTGACAGAAATAAGATTTCATACCGTGGAAGATTCCCTCTGTACCGGTTGCCATTGTTGCGGCTGTCTTGTCAGTATCAACTCCAAGCCCCGCCGCTTCGCATCCGATAAGTTTTACATCTTTATCATTGATAAATTCATAGAACATTCCCATAGAATTGCTGCCGCCGCCGACACAAGCCATTACCACATCAGGAAGTCTGCCCTCTTTTTCAAGTATCTGTGCTCTCGCTTCACGGCTTATGACACTTTGAAAATCCCTTACTATTGTAGGGAACGGATGTGGTCCCATAACCGAACCGAGTACATAGAGCGTATCGTCAACTCTGTTAGTCCACTCTCTCATACACTCGTTTACTGCATCTTTAAGTGTCATAGTGCCGGTCTCAACAGGGTGTACCTTAGCACCGAGAAGCTCCATACGATATACATTGAGAGCCTGACGAATAGTATCTTCCTTACCCATGTATATCTCACATTCAAGGTCGAGAAGTGCTGCTGCTGTAGCTGTTGCAACACCATGCTGGCCTGCTCCTGTCTCTGCGATAATCCTTGTCTTTCCCATCTTCTTTGCGAGAAGTGCCTGACCGAGTACATTATTTATCTTGTGAGAACCTGTATGGTTTAAATCCTCTCTCTTAAAATAAATCTTTGCTCCGCCTAAATCCCTTGTCATCTTCTCTGCATAGTAAAGAAGTGAAGGTCTGCCCGCATATTCTTTGAGAAGTGTGTCGAGTTCTTTATTAAACTGCTCATCTTTCTTGTAAAATTCATATGCTTCTTCAAGTTTCTGTATCTCGTTCATAAGTGTTTCAGGTATGTACTGCCCTCCATGAACACCAAATCTTCCCTTACTCATTCTGTTTATCCTCCATAATCTGACTACATCATTAAGTTATATTCTCATCATAACCGCAATCATAAAATAATGTTACGAATTGCCACATCTATACACATTTTGCAAACACTTCAAATTTTCTTTCAGCATTTATCAAATCTGTCCTGCTTTTATAAGTGATTTTAAAGTCTCAATGCGGCTCTCTCCGGCACGCATCATAGTCTCACCGATAAGCACACCGTCAACTTTTCCCTGTGCAAGCTCTCTTATCTCTTTCTCACCTTTTATCCCACTCTCTGAAACAAAAGTAATATTATCCGGCACGAGATTTCTAAGTCTGAGACTATTATTTATATCAACAGTAAAATTTCTTAAATCCCTGTTGTTTACACCGATAAGTCTTGCTCCCGCTTTGACCGCTCTATTAACTTCTTCTTCGTCATGCGTTTCAACAAGGGCACTGAGACCAAGTTTATCTGCTGTCTGCATATATTTTTTAAGACTATCATCATCAAGTATCGCACATATGAGAAGCACCGCATCAGCTCCGATAACCTTTGCTTCATATATCATATACTCGTCAACGGTAAAATCCTTTCTTATTATAGGAATATCTACCGCAGCCCTTATCTCTTTTAAATATTCGTTGCTGCCCATAAACCAATACGGCTCAGTCAGTACTGATATGGCACTCGCACCGCCTTTTTCATATTCCTTTGCTATCTCGACATAAGGAAAATCCCCGGCTATAAGTCCTTTAGACGGTGAAGCCTTTTTCACTTCACATATAAATGAAAGACTTCCCTCTTTAATCGCATTTTCAAACGGAAAACCAGTTTCAGTGTTAAGACTTTCGGCTTGTTGTTTCATTTCTTCAAGAGAAACTTTATTTTTCTCCTCGGCTACACGCTCCCTTGTCTTTGCCGCAATTTCTTCTAATATGTTCAATGTTTTCTCCATTTCTATTTGTTGCTGTCCTCTATAAACTGTTCAAGTTTTGCCTTAGCTTTTCCGCTTGTTATCATTTCTTTTGCTTTTTCAATTCCCTGCTCTATTGTAATTCCGTCTGTTGCGATATAGATAGCCGCTCCGGCATTGAGTAATACCGCATCCATCTTTGGTCCCTCAACTCCGTCAAGAATTTCTCTTGCTATCTGTGCATTTGCAGCAGGTTCTCCACCGACAAGGTCCTCTTTCTTGCAGCGTGTAAATCCAAACTGCTCCGGTGTTATCTCATAACTCTTAAACTCACCGTTTCTGTACTCACAAACTTTTGTCGGTGCTGAAAGTGAAATCTCATCAAGACAATCCATTCCATAAACTACCATAAGTTTTTTAAGTCCGAGATTTTTAAGTACATGAGCAAGCGGCTCCACAAGTTTTTCATCATATACACCCATAAGCTGCATATTTGCCCTTGCCGGATTTGAGAGTGGGCCGAGTACATTAAACATTGTGCGTATTCCCATCTCTTTTCTGACTGCACCTACAAAACGCATTGCAGGATGATATTTCTGTGCAAATAAGAAGCATATTCCATCCTCTTTTAAAAGTTTTTCGCTGTGCTCCGGCTCAATATCAATCTTAACTCCGAGTGCCTCAAGACAATCGGCAGTTCCGCATTTGCTGGACGCCGCCCTGTTTCCATGCTTTGCAACATGGACTCCTGCTGCTGCGGCTACGATTGCCGAGAGTGTAGATATATTAAATGAATTTGCCTTATCTCCGCCCGTTCCTACAATCTCAAGAGCATCACCCTCATTGTTAAAAGGTGTACATTTTGATGACATTACCTTTGCTGCCGCTGTTATCTCGTCGATAGTTTCACCTTTTATCGAAAGAGCAGTAAGAAATGATGCTTTCTGTGCGTCTGTTGCTTCCCCCGTCATAATTTCTTCCATTACCTGCGTCATGACCTCGTCAGTAAGGTCTTTGCCATTTACAAGTGTATTTATTGCTTCTTTTATCATGTTCAAACCCTCCATTTTTATATTAATATCTTAATATTTCCATACAACATCTACAAAATGAGTTTTGTCATATCATAATGTTGCCTTTATAATCATCCTGCCTATATCTAATACTATATGTAACTAAATCGTTACTCAAAGAAATTCTCTAACATTTTCATGCCGTCAGGTGTCATTATTGATTCTGGATGGAACTGAACACCATATATTTCATAATCCCTGTGCTTTACCGCCATTACCTCACCGTCATCTGTGACCGCCGTTACAATAAGCTCATCAGGTATTGTATCTTTTTTTGCGATAAGCGAATGGTATCTCGCCACCTTTGCCCTGTCACCTATCTCCCTAAAAATCTTACAGTCCTCATCAAGTTTAACCTCTGACTGCTTACCGTGCATAAGTTTAGGTGCATATGTAACTTCTGCTCCAAATGTCTCACATATTGCCTGATGACCGAGACAAACACCAAGAATAGGTATCTTTCCTTTAAAATATTGTATAACATTCTCGCATACTCCCGCATCAGCCGGCTTTCCGGGACCGGGTGATATAAGAATATGACTCGGTGCAAGTTTTTCAATCTCGCTTACCGTCAGCCCATCATTTCTTATCACCTTAATATCAGGATTTATCGTTCCCACAAACTGAAACAGATTGTAGGAGAAACTGTCATAATTATCTATAAGTAATATCATATAAGCCTCCTTTTATATGCTTTCCTGTCCCATCGAAACCGCGTTCATAACTGCTTTTGCTTTATTGATACATTCGTTGTACTCACTCTCAGGCACGCTGTCTGCAACAATTCCTGCACCTGAACGAACAAATACTTTTCCGTTTTTCTTAAATGCCGTTCTTATCGCAATACAGGTATCAAGATTTCCCGTAAAGTCAATGTAACCTATCGCACCACCGTAAATTCCACGCTTGTTATTTTCAAGTTCATTTATTATCTCCATCGCACGGATTTTTGGTGCTCCCGAAAGTGTTCCTGCCGGAAGTACCGCATCTACGGCATCAAGACTTGTTTTATCATCCCTTATCTCACCTTTAACCGTTGAACCGATGTGCATTACATGGGAATATCTCAAAATATCCATATAATTTTCTACTTCAACCGTACCGAATTTGCTTATCTTTCCTATATCGTTTCTTCCGAGGTCAACAAGCATATTATGTTCGGCTCTCTCTTTCTCATCGGTAAGAAGGATTTTTTCAAGTTCATCATCCTCCTCTTTATTCTTTCCCCTAGGCTTTGTGCCTGCAAGTGGAAATGTATGGAGTACACCGTCCTCAAGTTTTACAAGCGTTTCCGGTGAAGCACCCGCCACCTCTATATCATCACTGCTAAAGTAGAACATATAAGGTGATGGATTTATCGTTCTGAGCACTCTGTAAGCATTAAGCAGACTTCCCTCATAATCAGCCTCAAGCCTGTTTGAAAGCACAACCTGGAAAATATCTCCTTCATATATATAATGCTTTGCTTTTTCAACCATCTCACAATACTCTTTTTCGGTAAAGAGAGGTCTGAACTCTGATGTAATCTTTCCCGGATTAACCTCGACCATCTCTCCCGTTCTTATAAGCTCTATTATCTTATTTATCTCATCAACACATCTGTCATAATCTTCTCTTAAATTTTCAGTCCTTGCATTTGCGATAACGATTATCTTCTGGCTGAAATTGTCAAATGCGATAACCTTGTCAAAAAGCATCAGGTCAACATCTTTGAAGCCCTCCTCGTCATTCGCATCAAGATTTAATTTAGGCTCACTGTATTTTATATAATCATATGAGAAGTAACCCACCAGACCGCCTGTAAATGTAGGAAGTTCTTTTATCTTAGGACTTGTGTATTCCTTTAATATTTCTTTTATCTTCTCACCCGGATGTTTAACTTCACTTACTTCGGTCTTTCCATTCTTAACCGTCATCACTCCGTTAGTGCAGGTAATCTCTAACTTCGGATCGTATCCGAGGAATGTATATCTTCCCCATTTTTCCTGATTTTCCACACTCTCTAACATATAGCAGTGTGAACTTACGCCTTTCAGGATACGAAGCACCTGCATCGGTGTTCTTATGTCTGACATAATTTCCATGCTTATAGGTACAACTTTGTACCCTTTCGATAATTCTTTTGCTTCTTCAAATGTTATCATGCTTTGCCTCCTTAATAGCTTTCTAAATGAATCAGGTAATTGCGAAACTGATTATATGTTGTGTTAATTGTAAAATGGCAGGATATAATAAACTTTTGTTTACCTTGAATGAACCGGCTCGAAAACATAGTTTTCTCGCTGTGGTTTCACTCACCTAAACTCTTATAAAAAATACTTTGTATGTAAACATACAGTAATTTTTTATAAGAGTTTAGGTTCATTCAAGGTAAACAAAAAGTCCTTGAACATTATCATACTTATATAATAATGTTCAAGGACGGTTATACAATAATAATATACCGCGGTGCCACCTTGTTTTATGGTCTGCCCACACTCTTAGCGAAATACTAACATATTCCCGGCAACTAACGCATGCCTGCGCGTCATAGAATACTCGGAATGAAATTCCTTTGACTATGCCCTCAGTGGTCCATTTAATAAACAGCTTTCTGCGGGTTCTCAGCATCCCCTGCTCTCTGTAAGCGCCTCTTTTATTTTTATCTCCACTTCAACAGTTTCAATTTATTTAACTGGTTAAAAGTATATACCCTTGCAAAATGATTTGTCAAGGATTTTTTATCCAAATCTTTTATATCTGAAAACAAACTGCAACAGATTTTGGCATTGCTTCTCATCCTTAATTGCCGTCTATCAACACCTCTTTACTTTTAAACGCAAATCCGTAATGATGTATGTTTTCCTTGTTTACTCCACGGTTTATCAGTTCTGCATCATAGTTCCTATCTTCTATCTGTTTTAGTGCAGCTTCAACAGTTTCTTCAAGTGAGTTCTCTTTTCTTGGATTTATCACTTTAAATTCTATAACTATTCCCGGATATTTTTGAGTCTGTTTGTCTTTTGGTTCAAGCATTATATCATAGCGTCCGAAACCGCTCTCACGGTTTGAAGTTATGATATAGTTTTCTGACTGGTCTACCATAAGCCCTAAAACAAATCCATGGAAAAAATTTTCAGGTGCTTTTTTCTCAGATGTATGTTTTCCTGAGTCAAATGAACTGAATGTGCGTAATGCAACATCATTCATATATTCATTCATGCTCTCTATATCTCCACTTATAAGTGCCTTTATGAATTCATTTGTCTCACTTTTTGCAGGACTGAACCATCGGAGTATCATTTTTTTGAACATAAACAATATTTCACGGTTTGTCAGAGCAAGTTCATACTCATTATCACTTTCTCTTATAAGATTTAATTCTTCTGACGAAACAACTTTCAAATAACCGCTTGCAAGCATAAGGCTCCATACGGCATCCTCCGAATAATCAAGTTCTGAAAATACTATCTGTTCATCTATCGGCACATTGATTGTTGAGCCATTTATAAGTTCTTCAACCATCATTTTTATATTTGAACTTCCCTTTTGCACTAAGCTGTTTATCAAACCATTTGAACTTGACTCCGCCCAATACAATGCTATTTTTTTCTTATCCAGACAATTTATTATCGACCACGGATTATAAATATCATTTTTACTGCCAAATCTAAAACCGTCATACCATATCTTAACATCGTTTTTTTTGTCAGAAAGTCCCTGTTCATCTAATGCCTTAAACACTTCTTCTTCTGTAAATCCAAATGCAGTTTCATACTTTGGAGTCAGTGTCGTAACTACCTCAAGATTGTTCAAATCAGAAAAAATACTCTCTTTAGACATAGTCTCGGCTTTAGCCGAGCCATTAGAAGTTTGCTTAGCAAACTTCCTAACAGCTGAATATTCAGCTGTTGTTATACCGGTCATTATCGCTCGCTCTAAATACGGATTTGTCTTAAATGTTGAATTAAAAAGGCTTCTTGTAAAAGCAACAAGTTCTTCCCAATATCCATTTACATATGCCTCCTGCATCGGAGTGTCATATTCATCTAGAAGAATTATAACCTTTTTTCCATAGTATCTGCTTAAAAACAGTGAGAGATTATTTAAAGCCCTATATACAGTTTCATTTGCAATTTCTTTATCTACACTTATATTGTTTGCATATCTGTCAAAACTTTCAAATATTTCTTTTTCAGCATCCGATAATACATCACTGTCTAAAAGATAACTATGACTTCTGAAAGCACCGTTTATAACTGCTACTATATCATTTTTTGTATCTGTAAAATTATTCGATTTAATGCTGGCAAAACTCAGAAATATAACCGGATATGTTCCCTGTATCTCACGATATTTCCCATCTTTCCATATCTCAAGTTTCTCAAATAACTCCCCTCTGTCCGCATACTTATTTGAAAAAAAACAGTTCAGCATACTCATGTTTAATGTTTTTCCAAAACGGCGTGGTCTTGTTATAAGTGTAACCTCATCTTCACTCTCCCACCATTCTTTTATAAAACCTGTTTTGTCCACATAAAAACAGTTTCTCTGTATCATTTTCTCAAAGTCCTGAGTTCCTATACTTACCGTTCTTGCCATATCCATCCTCCTGTTATTTTGTTATTGTCACTGTAAATCCCTGCCATTGTCCAATGTAATGCTTTCTTAATACAATTAAGCAGCTATTTGCAATCCGCTCTGCTGCCTACCGATAACACAAACAAAAAACTCATTTTGTTTAGCTACATTCTAACATTTGGACATATTTCTGTAAAGAATAAGCCATCTTGATATACTCAAAATGACTTATTTTTCAAACTTTATTTAAATCTATATCCCATAAATTCAACATACCTGCTCATATCTTTAAATGTCAAAAATTCAATTTCCTCATCACCTTCTCCCGCTGCCGCCTGTATTCCCGTTAATACTTCAACCGCATCTTTCCCTTTTGCAGCCGATGATATAACCGTATTATGAGCCTTATTCAAATTCCCCCGTAAACAAATATCCGAAACATCTTTTCCAAGTTTTAAACTGCTTATATTAAGTGTTTCCGCCGCTTTTATCCTGAATGTATCTACACCATCTTTCACCGTAATCTTTTTAAGAGCCGCACATCCCGATATATCCATATAAATCCTGTCACAATTTTCAGAAATCGTAAGTCCGGTAAGTCCTCTTGCCTCTGTAAATGCAAACATATCCATCAATGTCGTTTCATCCGGTAATGTATAATTACCTTTTTTCTCCTGCGGATAAACATAAAGCTTATTCATGTCCTTACTAAATAATACTCCGTCTTTTGACACATACAATAAATTTTCTTTTTCTACGCTTATGTCCGAAAGACTATTATTTGCAATATTGTCCTCTGTCTCTCCAAAAAACCCATTTAAAATTCCTGTTATATCATTGACTGTTGCAGGCATCTTATAACTTGTCATTTTACCCGGTAATAACATTATCTTTGTTATATCCTTGTCATATAAAACACCGTCAACTGTTACAAAGTATTGATTTTGTGAAGATATATTTATCTCTGAAAATGAATTTTTTGTCAGAACATTTTTATATCTGTCATTTATCATATCCAAATAAACTATGCTCTCGACCTGCGGTGCAAGTTCTAAGCTGCTTTTTCCAAAAGGCATTACATAAAGTGTCTTGTAATCTTTTGAATATAATGTATCATCATATATTGAAAAATATTTATTACTTTCAGACAATGTCACTTTTTCAAGAGATTCTAATCCACTATACTCCACATATGAATCAACACTCTGCAATTCCGGTGGCATATTTATCCTTTTCAGATTTGCACATTTATCAAACCACCCCATATCAACAGCATAAATATTTTTTCCAAATGTTATTTCTGTCAATCCTACGCTATTACTAAATGCTCCCGCACAAATATCGTCAACCGTATCAGGTAATATATATCCGCCCTGTTTTGTGCCGGGATATGCAACCAGTCCTGACATATCTTTTGTAAACAATACACCTTTATTAGATGAATAATCTATATTGTTTCCTGCTACAAAAAATTCCTTTCCGGCACCGCTAAACGCATAATCCTCTATTTCACTTACACCTCTTGGAATGTAAATCCTGTTCAGACTGCTGCACTGCTTAAATGCTCCTGTCTTAATGTTTTTCACATTATCCCCTAGTTTAATGTTTTTCAGACTATGGCACTTTTCAAAACATCCGGCAGGTATAGTCTGTGCCTTGCATTTCCATGTAATATTTTTTAATCTGCTGCACTCTGAAAATGCTTTGGTACCTACATATTTTACATTTTTTCCCATGTTTAACTGCTCAAGAAAATTGTTATTTGCAAATGCATATCTTACTACCCTTGTCACTGTTGATGGAATAGTAAATTTTTTGTTTTGTTTCATTGCCGGATAATAGTACAGTATTTTCATATCTTTACTGTATAAAACTCCATCTTGTGCTTTTAAATATTTATTCTTTTTTGAAACTTTTACTGAAGAAATATGGTTATTAAAAAAATAAGCATTATTTTCGGCTACTCCCTTTGCTTTACTGCCTATTTTTAATGTACCTTTTCCTCCAAAATTTATATACCGGCTGTTTTTATTCTGCTTTGCCACCACTGCTGCATCGGCATTTTTTGCTCCTATGTCGTCAAATAAACCTGTTGCAGCGACAGAAATACTTAATGATAATGCTAATAATTTTTTTAATCTCATACTCATAATAATTCCTCCCTCCCAGTGTGTTATCATTGATATTTCGCCAAATAGCTTATATAAATTTCAATCTACGTTATTTAACTGAAAATCATTGATACAGTACACTAAATAAAATATCTGCCTTATATTTTTATAATTGTTCTTATAATATAAGACAGATATTTTCTGAGGTTGTTGCAATTATTTCAACTTTTACAACCTTTTCATAACACACTTACGGTCGGGCAGTTTTTACGATTCGCTCTGCTATCTGTCCTTGCTGCCCTTTTTATTACCAACATTCAGGTATCTCATAATCGGTAACAACATAATTTGAAAAAACAATTCCAGCCCAAAGATTATGGTTATCTAGTCTTTTTATATTAGGAACTATACCATTTTTACTTGAAATAAATTCCACCTTTAAATTATTATCAAAAAGCAAATACATATTTTCTATATCTTTTTCTGTCTTCTGCTCCATGTTGATTTTCAATGTATCAAATTGATTGCCACCAACACACACTTTATCTAATTTCGTATATTTTTCTAAAGCTAAACTTTCTAAAGCTGTTTCTTTCACAACAATCTCTTTTAAATTATCTGTTTCCGGCATTTTCAGTTGTTTTAATCCTCTAAGACCTTCTAACCCTAAGCTGTTAAGTTTATCATTTGATGATAAATCAAGCTCTGTAAATTTCTCTCCTGCCTGCTCAATATCTATTACTCGTAAATTTTTACATTTTGAAACATTTATCTCATTGAGATTTTCAAAAATTGTATCATCTTCCACATCTACATTTTTGAGAAAAACACATTCCAATGTAGGGTTATTTCCCAAATCGAGCTTTTTCAGTTTACTCATTCCCCAAAAAGAACCAAAATATTTTATTTTTTTAAACCGCGGCAAATCAATTTCTGTAAATGTATCTGTAGACTCAAGTGACATTCCTCTAATATATCCATAATCATCCCATTCTATCCATTTGTCATGCAGAAAATCATCACCGTCTGCATACCAGTTATTTCCCATCTCCTTTGAACTTTTTATAAAACACTCCTTATAAAATTTCGTGAGCTGTTTTACTTCTGACTTTTTAGGTGCCTGTTTTTTTACTGTTATATCATAAGTAGTTTTTTTCTTCCCCT
>ERZ650918.2643-NODE-2643-length-12007-cov-2.218708_pt1 | contig 12007 bp, 20 predicted proteins | sample MGYA00514758_ERZ650918 | MGnify/ENA metagenome assembly ERZ650918 | reverse complement strand
CCCTCTGCATTCTTAAGCAACTTAAGGTAAGCTGGTGTACAATAAAGAATAACTCTGTCAAGTGGAACACCTGCATCTGTCATAGCTTCCAAGTTATCATCAAAATCTGAAAGAACATTTGCTGTTGTAAGAGCTGTTGTCTTAATCTTTGCACCTACTCTTTTAGCTTCTGAATAAAGTTTACTAAATGTATAGCAGTCTGCTTCAGGAATAGCCTGAGTTGTTTCAAATCTCTTCTGAATGTTTGCAATTGTTACTACTAAATTAGTTTCATCAACATCTACCGGGTCGATTACAAACTCAATATCTCTGTCGTGTTCTAATGTCTTTGTTTCATACTCATTTGAATATGAACCTGTGTTAAAACCTAAACTACCTCTTGTATGGTCCTTATATCCACTTACTGATAATTTAGGAATCTTTAAGTTTTTACCATTCACAATCTGAATGTCTGAATTTGAATTATATAAATCTACAGAAACCTGTGACTGACCATATAATTCGATTAAAATGTTGCTGAAAATATCAGCGTACTGTAATGCTGCCATGTATTACTACCTCCTATTTTTTCTTTATTCCAAAGATGCCTCTTAACAAGTCATCCTGGTTTTGCTGATTATTACTATTTGGAGCTCCAATCTGTGTAAATCCCTGATTATTATTTGCTCCACTATCTGCCGGTTTCAAGGCTGGTACATCTTCTAAAACCTTGTTTATTGCTGCTTTTACTTTTTCAGCATCAACTGTTCCATCTGTATTCATTACTTCCTTAAAATCAGCCATTTTTATTACATATGGAATAGATTTTGCATCAATTCCTAACTCCACAGCCTGTATTGTTGCTGAATTTTGAACCATAAGCTGCTGATTCTGACTTTTAGTCTGTGCAAGCTCTGTCTGCATTCCTGCAACATCAGGTGTATTCTTTGCTCTCTGCGCTTTGTAACTGTTAATTGCCTGTGTCACTTCATTTTCTGACATTCCCTGCTGTTGAAAGAACGACCTTAAAGCCGACTGCTCAGCTCTTGCAGTTCTGCTATTAACAATTCCGTCTAACTGTTCCTGGGTATATGTTGCACCCTGATTACTGTTTCCAGTATTTTGGTTACTGTTACCATTACCGGTATTACTCTGGCCATTGTTACCATTACCGTTTCCATCTCCACCATCACCTGAGCCTTCTGCAAAAAACTGAATGTTCATTGGTATTAATGTTGTTTTCTTCATCTTATTTATCCTTTCCGTTTTAGCTCGTCAGCATATTCCGAGAGTTTTAAGCCATCACGTTTTGGGCATATAAAAAGCACCTACTTACTTGTAGATGCCTTTGGTTCGTCTTTTTCAATTACTGCGCCAATTCTTAATAAATAATCCTTTCGCTCTTTTGTTTTTGCCCTAACTTCATCTCCGGCTTTTACCAAAGAAAGGTTGTTTTCCTTGTCATAAAAATTGATTTTTGCGATTAACATTTGTTACCTCCTTTATTTCATTGCATAAAAAAAGCACCTTTTAGATGCCATTATCTATCTTTATTCTTTAACTAAATTCCTGGAACTATTTCCTTAATTCCCTTTGCCATTTCAGCAGCTCTCTTCATTAAACTGTTTTGTTCTAAATATTCTAATCCCTTTATTGTTATCTCTGGCCTAGATAATGCTACTTTAGGATATCCACAATCGAAGTTGTTCCATATTTCTATTCCAGTCAAATAGCCTTCATTTGCAAGCATTGCAATAATTCTACTCCATCTTGCTTCTGTTAATCCAAATGCCTCTTTAGATATTGACTTTGTGTCAAATTCTTCTAAATCCATTGCTACTTCCATAGCTTTCAGAATTTTGTATATAATTTTGAAATTATCCATAGAACCTCCTTAAAAATAAATACCACCTAGTTTCATAACTGGGTGGTATCTATGCCATTGGCCATTCTTTCATTCTTTCCATTTCTTCTCTGGATTTCTTTATTGCTTCTTCAATTTCTTCTGGACTTCTGTCTGTCTTTACAATATAATCCTTTTCCTTGATTATGTCATTATCTCTCTCCATTCAATAAGTCCCTCCTCTGAAAGTTCGTCTAATGCCTTTCTCTGCGCTTCTAATATAGGTAGATTGTAATTCTTTCCCATATATTTGTCAACTTTATTATCTAAATAAGTAGCTGGAAAAGGTCTGTTTCCTACTTTATATTGAAAAACTTTTAAATCATGTGTTATTACTAGTCCAAAATCATATTTTCGATATCCAGCAACTACAAAATCACTGCCTGTTGGTAATATATTTGTGGGATGATTATGTATTCCTATTTTTAATGGCATTTGCCTTATCAATTCAATTTCTTCTCTATTTAATTCTACCCCTAAAATATTATTGCTATTTGTTTTAGAAAATAATTTTTTTCCTGATTTCTTACTAATAATATAAAGGTCTTCTCCATCAGTTCCGTTTCTATGAATCAACATAGCCTTTGCATACTTTCTTAAAGCATCATTTGTTGCAGAATCATTAGTTAATTGATTAAATTTCTTCCCAAATTCTTCCTTCATTTTGTTTAAGTCAACATTATTATTTCCTACCCTTTTATTATTAATATTTCCACTTTCTAAGGCTTTTCCAAAATTTATACCCTTCTGAGATTTTTTTATATTATTCCAGGCATTTGCCCTAGATACATATATCTTCTTGTTTTCTTCATCCAATGAATAATTTGATAACCTATCAAACTTATCTATGTTTCTCTGTATTAAATTTTCCCTGCTTTCCTGTTTTTCTGCAATTACTGCCTGCTTCATTTCTTTCTTTGTTACCTTTTCAGGCTTGTCAGAAATTCCTGGAAAATATGTTGTATGTCCATCTTTGCAGTTTGGATGATATAAACCGCCTGCCATAGCCTGAGACATTAACGGATATGGTCCATCACTTGCTTTTCCACCACTCCATACATCATCTATGAGTATCTTTCCAATCCATCTTCCACATTTAGGACAAGGTAAACCACGTTTATTTACTATAACTGTTGTTATGCCCCATTCCTGACGTTTAGCGCCTTCGCCCTGACAATATGCTCTTGTGTTGGCTGTTCTTAGTGCCATTCCTGCATACGAAGCAATGTTCACTCTGGCACCATTTTTATACTGAATGCAGTTAATGCCACGGCTTAAGAAGTCCTTTGTAGCCATATCCACTGCTTTTTCATATGTACCTGCTCCAGAGTTATAATAAACCTGCGAATTGAATATGACTTTTCTGTACTGGTCATTTGCCATTCTGAGCATTGCAGTTTCTGCTTTTCTCATGCTGCTATTAACCTCATTTAGCAATGCATCTAACTTTCTATCGTTAATACGAAAAAAAGCACCTTCTATGGTGCTTCCTGCCTTATGTGTTAACTTTGCTCCCTTTTTTATTGCTTCAAGAATGGCTTTCTCCTGTTCGGTTTCTCCTGTTCTTCTATGTAGCAATATGGACTTTTCAATATTTCTGTTAATATCTGCAAATATCTTGGTGAACTTCTTTTGATTCTTTTGCTTGTATACATTAAGAGCCTTAAGCTGTTCTGCCTGCCATGAAGTCCAGTTCAATCCTTCTTTCATTTCTTCTGCTCTGTGATGTGACAAATTGCGCATCATAGAATTTATAAGTTCATTCTCAATTGCTCTGAAAGCCTCTTCAACGTCATAATCCTTTGGCATATCTTCTAATCAACTCCGTTAGCATATACTTTAAAACCAGCCTTTTTAAACTGTCTTTTTAAACTTTTTACCTGAGTAGCTGAATTACATTTATCATTTCTCATTTCAATTACTTTGTCTTTCTCCAATGCATATATTCCTCTTGGAACCTGCTCACTTGCAAGTCTAAGAAGATTCATAGCCTTATTCTTTGACATCTGATATACTTTCTTTCCCACTATTACCTTCATTAATCAAAACTCCTTCCATGTTCAAAGCAGGTTCCTGTTCGTCTGCTATTCCCTGCTCTGCCTTTAATCTTGCAACTTCTTCTTTTTTCCACTCTTCATCTTTTGTATCACCATACAGTTCCTCAACGGATGCTTCTACACTCATAATTCCCTGTGTCTTAGCTTTTCCAACTGTCTCTACCTGACTTTCAAATGATGGATTAGCATACTCACTAAAATCAATTGTGCATTTAACTTCTGTTAATGTTTTATTTTGACTTATATTGATAACATCAAATACTTTCTGAATAAATAAAGGTATCTGGTCCTGTAAGATGTCTACTATGTTTCCTCTTGTATAAAGAGTAGTCTTTTCTTTTTCTCTCTGTGCTTCTGCATTGTCCAACTTCTTTACATCAATTCCCAACGTGCTAGGACTTATAATACCCTGCAGGCACAAGTCCAGGGCAGTAATGTACGTTGCCAGATACGATTCGTGCGGAATTGCTGGCTGTGTCACTTCAATTTTGTTTTGAGAATTTTCGGACATATCATCACCTTTTGCAATATAAGAATTGTCAAAGGCATTTGGCTTGATAATTGCTCCGCTTTCAGGATTTCTTGGAAGTAATGATTCAGGAATCCACTCCTTACTTCGTCCTTTTCTTAAAGCGTCCATCCATTGACTCCACGCTTCATCTAACGCATCAAAATCATCCGTCTTTTTATCAAAGATAGACTGACCTCTTCCCTCCCATTTTGCACTTTCTCCAAACTTTATTGGGTGTGCCATCATTACTGATTCATCAAATGCAACATCGGTTAATCCACTCAACATTGGAATTGTATTAACAGCAACACTTACCTCATCCATTTCTCTGTAAAGTTTGTAGGCAATATAACCATATCCATAATGTTCTTTTAAGTAGTAGCTTGTATCGTTGTATCTATATTCAGTAGTAAAAACTACTTCCTGTATTCGTCCTCTGTTATACACATAATCAACTTTATCTGCTCCATAAAACTCTATAATCGGATATTGGCTTATTTTTGTATCGAGTGATATTTTAAATGCACCATCACCTAATACAAGCATCTTAGACGTTGCCTTTTTAAGTATTTCTTTAAAGTTATTATCTTCTGCTATATCATCCCATGTCCTTTTGTCTGTATCTTTTGCAAATGTAATCTGGCTAAAATCATTAATAATAATGTCAGTCAATCGGTCAACTATAATCCCTGGTAAGCCTGTATGTATTTTTCTTATCTCTCTTCCAACAGTTGAACGTGCAGCCCAAAACTTCACACCATCAGAACCACCTGGAATGTTTTGATAAAGCTGTGTCAGTTCGTAGCTATCACCACGATACCAAATAAGATTTTTTACACAGTTTCCATCATAATTAAGTAATTCCCTAATGTTAAACGTCTGTTTTGGAGCGTCCTGTATTCTTAAAAAATGTCTTATTCCATCTCTCATTTTATCTAATAACCTCATTCTTTATTTACTCCTATTTTCTTTCTGTATGGAATCCAATTGTACTGAACTGAGTTAACCATATGATCATTGCCGTCTTCCGGTTCCTGGTCCTTTTCCTCTTTCCACGAATACTTATCTAATTCCTTTTGATATTCCTTACAGGTTTCAACAATTAAAAAACTTGACTGAATGTCTTTATCATCATTAAAGTTCATCCAACCAAGTTGTAATATAATTCTATCTATAATTTTCACACCCTTATATGCTTCATTGAACACATATAAGCATTGTGCGTGTTCTCTTTTAAACTTTTTTAATTCAGTTATAGTTGCCGCATCAGCAGAATCAATAAATGTATGCTTTGCAAGCCCCCATTCCTTTCTGTTTCTTTCCAAAAAATCATAATAATTCTTTGCAGTATCAGATGGAGCTACCGGAGTTCCGATTTCAGCATTGTTATATACTCTTTCATCCAAAAGTATATATCTGCCTCTATTTGTAATTCCTGCAAAGCTCATTGCAATGGTATCAGGGCTTTTTGTTGAATATGCTGTATCTAATCCACTTGTAAATATCTCAAACCATTCTTTCTGTTCTTTATTGGACCTGTTTCTTATAAATTCTTTTGCTTCATCAACAGTAATAACGTGATGTTTTCTATCAAATATGCTAAATACAAGACCTGTAGCTTTTCCTCTAAGACCCTGTATCTTGTTTTTATACATCTTGGTTCCTACCGGGACTGCATCTATTTTGTCCTGAATATCCTGCTCTGTTAAACTGGCATTGTCATAAAATGTAAAATACCAGTGAACCCAGCCTTCTTTTATGGGTTCCTTCAATTCTGACAACAATTCTTCCGGATAATCCTTAATATACTTTTTCAAAGGCCTGCTATGATTAATAAACTCTTTGTATACATCCAAATCAGGACTGTCAGGATTTGATGTAGTCATCATATACTTGCATCTATGGGATATTTCTCTTAAAAACTCCATATCTGCCGTATTAACTTCATCAATGTAAACACATCCCTGCTGTGAACCCAATACCTTTTTCCAACGTGCCTTATTATCATAACCACACACGTAAATTATCTTTTCACCATTTGGTGTTTGGTACTTAATATGAGATAAACCAATTTTGCCCTGACCTTTAGGATAATATTCAGCTAAACCATCGAACTGATCTAAAAGACCTCTTTCATTGTTAATTACGTTCTTCTCAACAGTCCCAAGGTCTGCTCCTGCAATAACATGATACTTAATATCGCTCTTTGCCACCATAAGCATAAACTTAAATATACCTACAGTAGTTTTTCCTGCTGCAGTAGTACCTTCAAGATAATCTCGCTTAGTTTCTGTTAATATAAATTCTTTAAATTTAGGTGATAGTATTAACAAATCTACTCACCCTCTCTTACAGGTGTCATTTGAGCTAAAATACTAGCAATGTTATCCAACTTCTCTGCTTTCTTTTCCTCTGCTTCGTTATTTACGTCTATCTTGTCAGTATATAAACCATATCTCTTACCAAGAAGCTCAGCTGCTTTATTTGCATCTGAAACTCTTGTAGGTATTTCAACTATTTGGGGTATCTCTTCCTTAACTGTTTGCTTTCTCATTGTCCCTTTTTCATCTGGAACATATGTAGATGTTTCTCTGCTCAAAGTAACTACAACATTTTCTTTATGTTCCCTTCTCATTACTGATGTGAGATACTCCAATACTTCCTGTGCGTCTGCTGTTTTTTCATTGTGCAATTCAGCTAACTGCTTTTCTATATATTCTTTAATCTCCGGCTTATTCATAAGCCTGGAAGCAGCTGCAGCCGCAACGTTATCATTTTTGACATTTTGATATGCCTTTTTGTATGCCATTGTTTTGTTAAAATCTGGATCCGACAAAAGTTCATCACAAAATTTCTGTTCCTTAATTGTCACTGCAACCACTCCTTTCTGATTTATTCAAAAAAATTATGTATAACTTATTACGCTTTTTATTTATGCATTAAAAAAGCACCCTAATAAGGATGCTCTTTCATTCTTCGATGACTCTATAAATACTTAATTTCGGAGGAGGAACTTTAGTTCCCTTTGGGTATTTATCATATTATAACAATATCATATGTTCAATGTGAACTTCTATGAACACTTTAAAAATTTTTCAATTTCTAATAATGCTCTTCCATGTAATTTCAAAATCCATCTGTAACTGTAATCTAATTCACATGCTATCACTTCCCATGTCTTAGACTGGCAATACCTTTTATATAATATTTCCCTATGGTCTGTATTTTTTAACTTTGAAATTGTTGTCATAATCTCTGCTCTAATCTCAACTAATTTACGAACCTCTGTATTCCACTCTTCTATTCTTTCCTCGATTGTGCAAATTGTATCTGCCATCTTGTCCTGCGATGTAGAAGATATAACTCTTTCGCCCTGACTTATTGCACTTGTACTTGTTACCAGTTCCTGCAATGTCTGTATTTCTTCTTGAAGTCTCTTTATTCTATGTTCTGCTCTGCTTACCTGGAGCAAATACTCTTTAGCTTTGTTTGTTTCTGCCACGTTATCCATCCTTTCTGTTTTATGCAAAATAAAAACCAACCACCGAATATTGGTAGTTGGTCTGTTTGGTTATTTAATTATTTTAACAGTTACATCATATGATTTCTTTTGTTGCTTTTCAAGCTTAATCATATCCATTTTTCGATTAATTTCCATTTCATCGCATAACCTTCTCAACTCATCCACTTCGTCTTTCAAATCAGATAATTGTTCTTCATCGTTTTTAATTTTGTATGAATGAGCAATTTTCCTTGCTATTTCAATCATAGATATTATAGAGTCAGCTATTTGAATGATTGCTAGAACTACAACAAACAGTGTTGCTATCGAAATTTTATTTTGTTTATATAATTCATAAACAAACGCACATGTTGCAATCGATGTAAAAAACTTTACAATTTCAAATGCCATTTTCCCTATTAATTCCAATGAGCCATTACATAAATCCTTTTTACATTTGCCAGAAATTATAATTACTAAGCAAAATACACATGAAAATATAGTTGCCTTAATCACCCCCATATACATATCTGCATTTAATAAATTGTCATTAAACAAATCTCTAACCTGTGTTCCCATGATTTTTGTCTCCTTTCTTTAGTTTTATACTTTGATTATATAACACTATTTTACCTGAAAGGATTTTGGTGCAATTTTTGCAGACATTTTGCAAACAAACCTTCTACCAATATTCAATTATCAATGTACCTTTGCTCTGTTAATCATCATCCCATTTTCTTGCGTCACGTTCCCTGCGTCTGTCGTCTCTGGATCTCATAATACATAGTGAATATACTGCTGCTATCACTATGATTACTATTGCTATAATTAATATCTTAATCATTCGTTTCACCTGCCTTTACTATTTCTATAACAGTCTGATATAATGCTGAATTTCTACCAACAAGTTTAGTGATGTATATATCCAACTCTTCCACAACCTTATCCACGTTATAAGTTGTTGGTATTCTATTAATTTCATCAATAACACACTGACCCAAATCATTGTCTTGTATTATTCCAGTTTCTTTAAGTATATTAATCACTTCATCTGCGTCTATTAATCTCATTTCTTTCCTCCACATAAAAAAACTACCAACCAAATACTGGCTGATAGTTTTCTCAATTACTTATTCTGTTCAATAAACTCGTTCATCATTCTTGTGAGCTGGCTTGCCTTACTTACTCCTAGCTTGTCGCAGGTTTCTGCAAATGCATCTGCCACGTCCTTTTTTAACTTGTATGTCTTTGCAACATACCCAGCTTTGGCATTCCACTTCTGGGATGCAATCGTCTGACTATTTGGCTCTCCCTTAGGCATCTTATTGTTCTCCTTTACCTATTTTCTTCAATAAATTGTTGCATTAACTTTGTCAATTCAGGACCCTGAGATAAATGCAATTCCTTGCATACCTTTTTAAATTCTTCTGCAACAGCTGTATTGACTTTGTATGTCTTTGCTGACACTCCTGCTTTCATATCCCATTTGTCCTGTGCTCTAATCTTCTTTTCGTCCATTTATAATCCTCCATAATTGCGGTATCGTCTCAATTAGCATATATAACGATGCACATATTACAAATACGCATCCTACTATAGACCATTCCGTTGCTAAAGCTAATATGATGGTAAACAAAAAAAATGCTGTAGAAAAGTTAAACTTCTTCATTTTATTTTCTTTCCCAATGTGCTAATATACTTGTAAGAGATTGGGAGATTTCTCTCCCTTTCTCCTATGTAAGAGCCTTTATGAGTTCGGCGATTGATGTAATCAATGCTGCTATTGCTATTAACGACTTGATTACCAAATCCCATATCTTAAGGCTCTTTTTGTCTTTTCTCTTGCCCATTGGTTTTACCTCCTTCATTTGATATATTTATTGTATCATACGTGTACGTATATGTCAATACTTTTACCAAACAAATTAAGTTTTTTGAAATTTATCAGCCAATATTTAGTTTTCAATGTACATTTTACTTCTTAACATTTCTTAACATCTATTCATTCTGTCTTATGAATGTATCAATACCACATTCTTCTTTTAAAATTGCTATCTGATCATCCCAGCAGCTCCAATCAGGATTCATAATACATTCTGTTTTATTGTTGAATATTTCTCTAAACTCTAACAGTCTTTTTTTACCAAAGCCAAATCCGTCCCTTAAAGATACCATTGCCAGGATTCCCACACTGTCTACTGTCTGATTTTTCATTCCATCACACCATTCTTCAACATCTTTTTCTTTAATAGCAACTGGAAGTTTTGTAATGTTTCATAATATTACTCCTCAATTTTATATTTGAACGACAATGGGCAGCCAAAACCTAATTCGCCACCCAAACATGGATAATCATTCTCATCACCAGTTATAAAACTGCAACCATATTCACAATACCCAGTGTCGCTTTCATAGTATGTCGTTTTACAATAGTCACAGTTTTCATAATTGTTTTCGTAGATTTCTTCTTCCATAGGCTATACCTGCTTGTCTGCAATGCACTTAATATTATTCTCTATCTGTCTGTAAGTTTCATTTGCACCAAGAATACTAAGCACTGCATTTGATAACATACTCTTTGTTGAGTTATCAAAAGTCTCTTTCATCGTCTTATTAACCTGTTTACGAATATCATTCATAAACTTATCAAGATCCTTTTTAATCATGTCATCGAAATCAAACTGTCTATTGATATATTCCTCAAATGATACATTTTCAAAATCATCATTATACGAACTTGTGTGTCCTTTCTTCTTGGCTCTAAGCTTTTTAGAATCAAGTCTTTCCTTTAATTCTTTCTTAATATACTGTTCTACTGTATATTCCTTTTCTTCCGTATCGTCCCAATAATCTCCACCAACTTTGATTTTGGTATTTGCTATGTATTCATCAACAAAACGCTGAAAATTCTCAGAAACCTTTTCTTCAATGGTTTTCTTAGCAAGATTATCAGCAACCTTTCTAACAGTTCCCTCAATCTGTTCTTTCACAATGTTTTCGATATTTGTCTCCATTGTATTCTGTACAAGAGACTCTAAATTTTCTAAATCAATAGTTACTTTCATATTGTTATTCTCCTTCAAATTCGTCCCAATTAATTAAAACCTACTGCTTATAACATGGATAATATGTAGTAGTTCCTGATGTGCTTCATGTTCGCGCAGTTTCGCATCTCTCCATGCTCCATCTCCTATGTAATATTTGGCTTTAAGTCTGCCGTTTGACCTAACCTCAACTTCTATTTCAGCAATGCAGAAATTTAATTCCACCAATTCTTTTATTGTCACTATTGTTCACCTCCTCAAATAAATGCTAACTGTTCTTTTGATGCATCTATTCTCATATTTGGCATTCGCTTTCCAACACACAATTCTGGCAAATTGGCTTTTACAATTGCTTGTGCAAATGGTGGTGGAACTGCATTACCGCATCTTTTTACTTGTTCTGTACGGCTATATGTCTTTCCCTCAAAATCGTGGTCAATAATGTAATCATCCGGGAATCCTTGACATCCATATAACTCTTTAGGCTCCAGCATTCTCAATCCAATATCCACAATTTGATATTCAACACCTTCAATGGTTACTAGTCCGAATCTGTCTTTTGATGTAATTGTGTCCAATGGCTCTTTTATGTCTTGTCCTGTTCCTTCACCATAATACTTAATCAGAAACGCTCTTACTTCTCCAAAATGCCCAGCTGATGTTGTAATTGTGTGTAGAGGTTCTCTTATATCTTGACCTGTACCTGATTTATAAAACTTACTCAAAAAGGAAGTTACAAGACCATATCTATTGCTTCCGTCAACTGTCATCAATGGCTCTTTTATCATCTGCCCTCTCACATCATCTTTACTCGTCTCTGAATGATACTGAATTAATGCTGGAGCACATAAATAATGTTTTCCACTTGATACTATTGTTGGAAGGGGTTCTCTTATGTCATGTATTCTTGGTGCTTGTCCTTGTCTTTCGCCGTATCCTATAGGTACTATGAACGGTTCCTGATTATCAATTACAAATTTCTTTATTCCTCTTGCTATTCTCTGCATTGTT
>ERZ650918.2638-NODE-2638-length-12030-cov-57.242839_pt1 | contig 12030 bp, 8 predicted proteins | sample MGYA00514758_ERZ650918 | MGnify/ENA metagenome assembly ERZ650918 | reverse complement strand
CAAATCCGAGTTGAGCAATAGCGCTGTAGTTGTCATGTTTGCTTCCCTAATTATAGCTATAGTGGTATTTGCGATGGACCAGTGTTTTGACCATATCATGCAGTTCATTTATAATAAAATGTTCTAATCGGGGGAGATAAAAATGTCTGAACAAAAAAGAGGATGGTACGTTTTGCGTGCCATTAGTGGTAAAGAGAACAAGGTCAAAGAATATCTTGATGCAGAAATCAAGAATACTGATCTTGGTGATTACGTGTCTCAGGTTTTGATCCCAACCGAAAAGGTTTATTCTGTTCGTAATGGAAAAAAGATCACAAAAGAAAAAAATCTTTATCCGGGATATGTTTTTGTTGAGGCACTTCTTGTAGGAGAGGTGTCACATCGTTTGCGTAATACTACTAACGTTATCGGTTTTTTGGGAGGGACTACGAATCCCGATCCTTTGAGACCTGCGGAGGTTAGCCGGATGTTGGGTGCTGTAGATGAACTTCAGGAAAGTGGGGAAGAGTTGAATATCCCTTATTTTGTGGGAGAGACCGTAAAAGTAAATTATGGTCCGTTCAATGGTTTCAGCGGCGTGATCGAAGAAGTAAATAACGAAAAGAAGAAGCTGAAAGTTATGGTGAAAATATTCGGGCGTAAAACACCGCTCGAATTGGGTTTTATGCAAGTAGAGAAGGAGTAGCAGAGTGGTTACGCACTATTGTTATGCCTGTTTTATAACAAATCAAATTATTAGACAAAATGGCTAAAGAAATTGCTGGACAGATCAAATTACAGATTAAAGGAGGTGCAGCAAACCCATCTCCCCCTGTAGGCCCTGCATTGGGTTCTAAAGGGATTAATATTATGGAGTTTTGCAAGCAATTCAATGCCCGCACTCAAGACAAAGCCGGAAAGGTATTGCCTGTTGTAATTACTTATTACAGTGACAAATCTTTCGATTTTATCGTTAAGACTCCTCCTGTTGCCATTCAATTGCTCGAAGCAGCAAAAGTAAAGAGTGGATCGGCAGAGCCTAATCGTAAAAAGGTGGCTTCGATTACTTGGGATCAAGTCAAAGCAATTGCTGAAGACAAAATGGTTGATTTGAACTGTTTTACTTTAGAATCAGCGATGACGATGGCTGCTGGTACAGCTAGAAGTATGGGTATAACCGTAAATGGGGAATTCCCGGTAAATAATTAATAAACTTCAATTGAAATGGGTAAACTGACAAAAAATCAAAAGTTAGCTGCAGAAAAAATTGAAGCAGGGAAAGCATACTCACTGAAAGAAGCTGCATCTTTGGTAAAAGAAATCACTTTTACTAAGTTTGATGCTTCACTGGATATTGATGTACGTTTAGGTGTTGATCCACGTAAAGCTAACCAGATGGTGAGAGGTGTTGTTTCACTTCCTCATGGTACTGGTAAAGAAGTACGTGTGTTGGTACTTTGTACACCGGATGCTGAAGCTGCTGCAAAAGAAGCTGGTGCTGACTATGTTGGTCTTGACGAATATATTGAAAAGATCAAAGGTGGATGGACTGATATTGATGTGATTATCACTATGCCGTCCATCATGGGTAAGATTGGTGCACTCGGTCGTGTGCTCGGTCCTCGTGGATTGATGCCTAACCCCAAGAGTGGCACTGTAACTATGGATGTTGCTAAAGCTGTAAGAGAAGTAAAACAAGGCAAAATCGACTTTAAGGTTGACAAGAGCGGTATTGTTCATACTTCTATCGGTAAAGTTTCATTTAGCGCTGAGCAAATTCGCGACAATGCGAAAGAATTCATCTCTACTTTGAATAAATTGAAACCGACTGCAGCCAAGGGTACATATATTAAGAGTATTTATCTTTCTAGCACGATGAGTGCGGGCATCAAGATTGACCCGAAAACAGTAGAAGAAATCTAATAAAACGGAGTAATAATGAGAAAGGAAGATAAAAGTACGATTATTGAGCAGATTGCTGCTACAGTGAAGGAATACGGTCACTTCTATTTGGTGGATACCACTGCCATGAATGCTGCTACAACCAGCATGTTGAGAAGAGAATGTTTCAAGGCTGACATCAAATTGATGGTAGTTAAGAATACATTGCTTCACAAGGCATTGGAGAGCCTGGAAGAAGACTTTTCTCCGCTTTATGGTTCTCTGAAAGGTACAACTGCCGTAATGTTCAGCAACGTTGCTAACGCTCCGGCCAAGTTGATTAAAGATAAGGCTAAGAACGGTATTCCCGGACTGAAGGCTGCATATGCAGAAGAAAGCTTCTATGTTGGTGCTGACCAGTTGGATGCTCTCGTAAGTATCAAGAGTAAGAATGAAGTTATTGCCGATATCGTTGCATTGCTGCAGTCACCGGCCAAGAATGTTATTTCTGCTCTGCAATCAGGTGGTAACACCCTCCACGGAGTTCTCAAGACTCTTGGTGAACGTCCCGAAGCGTAAATTTCGGAAAAAGAATTATATCAATTTATTTAGTATTTAAACAATTAAAAATCATACAAAAATGGCAGATTTGAAAGCTTTTGCAGAACAATTAGTTAACTTGACAGTAAAAGAAGTTAATGAACTTGCAACTATCCTTAAAGAAGAATATGGTATTGAACCTGCTGCTGCAGCTGTAGCTGTTGCTGCTGGTCCTGCAGCCGGTGGTGCTGCTGCCGCAGAAGAAAAGACTTCTTTCGACGTAGTATTGAAGAGCGCTGGCTCAGCTAAACTTCAGGTAGTTAAAGCCGTTAAGGAAGCTTGCGGTCTTGGCTTGAAGGAAGCTAAGGACATGGTAGACGGTGCTCCTAGCGTAGTAAAAGAAGGTTTGGCTAAGGACGAAGCAGAATCATTGAAGAAAACATTGGAAGAAGCTGGAGCTGAAGTTGAACTTAAATAACATTAGCCTGTAAATCAGGTAATTCGGTTAGGAACCCTTCGTGAAAAGGGTTCTTAACCTTTTTGTGTATATATTTAAAATTAAGTTCTACAAATCCATTAACAGATGTCTTCAAATACTGTAAATCAAAGAGTTAATTTTGCTTCGACTAAGAATCCGCTTGAATATCCGGATTTTCTGGAAGTACAATTGAAGTCATTCAAAGACTTTCTACAACTGGACACCCCACCCGAGAAACGTAAGAACGAGGGACTGTATAAAGTATTTGCTGAAAACTTCCCCATTGCCGATACAAGAAATAATTTTGTTCTTGAGTTTTTGGACTACTATATTGATCCGCCGCGCTATACCATTGATGAATGTATAGAGCGAGGGCTTACATATAGCGTGCCTTTGAAGGCAAAATTGAAATTATATTGTACCGACCCCGACCACGAAGATTTTGACACGGTCATTCAGGACGTGTTCCTCGGTCCTATTCCTTACATGACGGATAAGGCAACATTCGTCATCAACGGTGCGGAACGTGTGGTTGTATCCCAGCTTCACCGTTCACCGGGCGTATTCTTCGGACAGAGCGTACATGCCAACGGTACCAAGTTGTACTCAGCCCGTATCATCCCGTTCAAGGGTTCGTGGATTGAGTTTGCCACCGACATCAACAACGTCATGTATGCGTACATTGACCGTAAGAAGAAATTGCCGGTTACCACTTTGCTGAGAGCCATCGGATTTGAGAATGACAAGGACATTCTCGAGATTTTTAATTTGGCGGAAGACGTGAAGGTGAACAAGACGAACCTCAAGAAGATGGTGGGACGTAAGTTGGCCGCACGTGTGTTGAAAACATGGATTGAGGATTTTGTAGACGAAGATACCGGTGAAGTTGTTTCCATCGAGCGTAACGAAGTCGTTATTGACCGTGAAACTGTAATCGAGCCGGAACATGTTGACATTATATTAGAGTCGGGCGTTCAGAATATCCTCGTACACAAGGAAGAACCGAACCAGTCTGACTATTCTATCATATATAATACTCTGCAGAAGGATCCGAGTAACTCGGAAAAAGAAGCTGTACTCTACATCTACCGCCAGTTGCGTAATGCAGACCCTGCCGATGATGCCAGTGCACGCGAGGTTATCAATAACCTGTTCTTCTCAGAGAAGAGATATGACCTGGGTGATGTAGGCCGTTATCGTATCAACAGAAAGTTGAACTTGACGACCGATATGGACGTGCGTGTCCTTACCAAGGAAGATATTATCGAAATTATCAAATATCTCATCGAGTTGATTAACTCGAAAGCGGATGTGGACGATATCGACCACTTGAGCAACCGTCGTGTGCGTACAGTGGGCGAACAGTTGTCCAATCAGTTTGCCATCGGTCTGGCACGTATGTCGCGTACTATCCGCGAGCGTATGAACGTCCGTGACAATGAAGTCTTTACTCCGATTGACCTGATTAACGCCAAGACAATCTCTTCCGTTATCAATTCATTCTTTGGAACGAATGCTTTGTCACAGTTCATGGACCAGACCAACCCGCTGGCCGAGATTACTCACAAACGCCGTATGTCTGCCCTGGGTCCCGGCGGTCTGTCACGCGAGCGTGCAGGCTTCGAGGTTCGTGACGTACACTATACTCACTACGGACGTCTTTGTCCTATCGAGACTCCTGAAGGTCCGAACATCGGTTTGATTTCTTCACTCTGTGTGTTCGCGAAAATCAACGAGCTTGGCTTCATTGAAACTCCGTACCGCAAGGTGGCAGAGGGTAAGGTTGATCTTTCTGACGAAGGTTTGGTTTACCTCACCGCAGAAGAAGAGGAAGCCAAGATTATTGCTCAGGGTAATGCTCCTTTGAACGATGACGGTACTTTTGTACGTGATAAAGTAAAATCCCGTCAGGATGCCGACTATCCGGTGGTTCCTCCTTCCGAGGTGGAATTGATGGACGTATCTCCCCAGCAGATTGCTTCTATTGCGGCTTCTTTGATTCCGTTCTTGGAGCATGATGACGCCAACCGTGCATTGATGGGATCAAACATGATGCGCCAGGCTGTTCCTTTATTGAAGAGCGAAGCTCCGATTGTAGGTACCGGTATCGAACGCCAGCTGGCACGCGATTCTCGTACGCAGATTACTGCCGAGGGTGACGGTGTGGTTGAATTCGTGGATGCAACGACTATCCGTATTCTGTACGACCGTACGGAGGAGGAAGAGTTCGTAAGCTTCGAGCCTGCATTGAAAGAATATAATATCCCGAAGTGGCGCCGTACCAACCAGAATATGACGATTGACCTCCGTCCGATTTGCGAGAAGGGTCAGCGCGTGACTGCAGGTCAAATCCTGACGGAAGGTTATTCAACCGAAGACGGAGAACTTGCACTGGGTAAGAACCTGCTGGTTGCTTACATGCCGTGGAAGGGCTATAACTATGAGGATGCTATCGTACTGAATGAACGTGTGGTTCGTGAGGACCTTTTGACCTCTGTACACGTAGAAGAATATTCTTTGGAAGTTCGCGAAACGAAGCGTGGTATGGAAGAGTTGACCTCTGACATTCCTAACGTAAGTGAGGAAGCGACTAAAGACCTTGACGAAAACGGTATTGTTCGTGTGGGTGCCCGCATCGAACCGGGTGATATCCTTATCGGTAAGATTACTCCGAAGGGTGAATCGGATCCTTCTCCGGAAGAGAAACTGCTCCGTGCCATCTTCGGTGACAAGGCCGGTGATGTGAAGGATGCTTCTTTGAAAGCCTCTCCTTCTTTGAAGGGTGTTGTTATCGGTAAGCGTCTGTTCTCCCGTGTTGTCAAGACCCGCAGCTCCAAGCTGGCCGACAAGGCTCTGTTACCGAAGATTGACGATGAGTTCGACGCTAAGATTGGTGACCTCAAGAAAGTGTTGATAAACAAGCTGTTGAAGCTTACAGAAAATTATACATCGGAAGGTGTGAAGGATTACATGGGTGCCGACATTATTTCCAAAGGCGCCAGATTCTCTGCTTCCGACTTCAGCGATTTGGACTTCACCGCTGTTCAGTTGAGCAACTGGACGAAGGATGAACATACCAACGGACTGATTCGTGCATTGGTGATGAACTTCATCAAGAAGTACAAGGAACTCGATGCCGAGCTGAAACGCAAGAAGTTCGCCATCACTATCGGTGACGAGTTGCCCGCAGGTATCATTCAGATGGCCAAGGTATACATTGCCAAGAAACGTAAGATTGGTGTCGGTGACAAGATGGCCGGTCGTCACGGTAACAAGGGTATTGTTTCCCGTGTGGTACGCCAGGAAGACATGCCGTTCCTTGCTGACGGTACTCCGGTAGACATCGTGCTGAATCCGTTGGGTGTGCCTTCACGTATGAACATCGGTCAGATATTCGAGGCCGTTCTCGGGCGTGCCGGAAAAAACCTGGGCGTGAAGTTTGCCACTCCTATCTTTGACGGTGCATCTTTGGACGATTTGAACGAATGGACCGATAAGGCCGGCTTGCCTCGCTACGGCAAGACAACGCTGTATGATGGTGGTACCGGTGAAGCATTCGAGCAGCAGGCTACGGTAGGTGTGACTTACATGCTGAAGCTCGGTCACATGGTTGAAGACAAGATGCACGCACGTTCCATCGGTCCGTACTCACTCATTACGCAACAGCCGTTGGGTGGTAAGGCACAGTTCGGTGGTCAGCGTTTTGGAGAAATGGAAGTTTGGGCACTCGAAGCGTTCGGTGCCGCACACATTCTGCAGGAAATCCTGACTATCAAGTCTGATGACGTTGTAGGACGTTCCAAGGCTTATGAAGCAATCGTGAAGGGTGAACCGATGCCTGCTCCGGGTATCCCCGAGTCACTGAACGTATTGCTGCACGAGTTGAGAGGTTTGGGCTTGAGCATCAACTTAGAATAATGGATAATTGATAATTGAGAGTGGATAATGCAAGTTACCATTCTCAATTATCGGTTTTCAGTTTTTCAATTTCAATTTTCCATTGTCAATTATCAATTAAATAAATTTATGGCTTTTAGAAAAGATAACAAGATAAAGAGTAATTTCTCGAAAATCTCTATCGGTTTGGCTTCTCCTGAGGAAATCCTTGAGAATTCGAGTGGTGAAGTTTTAAAGCCTGAAACCATCAACTATCGTACGTATAAGCCCGAACGCGACGGATTGTTCTGCGAGCGCATCTTTGGTCCTATCAAGGATTACGAGTGCCATTGCGGTAAGTACAAGCGTATCCGTTACAAAGGCATCGTCTGCGACCGTTGTGGTGTGGAAGTGACTGAAAAGAAAGTGCGCCGTGAGCGTATGGGACACATCCAGCTCGTTGTGCCCGTGGCTCACATCTGGTACTTCCGTTCACTTCCCAACAAAATCGGTTACTTGTTGGGCTTGCCCACCAAGAAGCTGGATGCCATTATCTATTACGAGCGTTATGTTGTCATTCAGCCGGGTGTACTGTCCGATGAAGTGGCACAGTATGACTTGCTTGAAGAAGGAGAATACCTGGACTTGCTGGAAAAGTTGCCGAAAGACAACCAGTTCCTCGAAGATTCAGATCCCAATAAGTTCATTGCCAAGATGGGCGCGGAAGCTATCTACGATTTGCTGTCACGCCTCGACCTTGACTCTTTGTCTTACGAACTGCGTAACCGTGCCGGAAGCGATGCTTCACAGCAACGCAAGACCGAAGCTCTGAAACGTCTTCAGGTAGTTGAGTCGTTCCGTGCATCACGCGGACGCAACAAGCCCGAGTGGATGATTGTACGCATTGTACCGGTTATTCCACCCGAACTTCGTCCGTTGGTCCCATTGGATGGCGGCCGTTTCGCAACTTCTGACTTGAATGACCTTTACCGTCGTGTCATCATCCGTAACAACCGTCTGAAGAGATTGATTGAAATCAAAGCTCCTGAAGTGATTTTGCGTAATGAAAAACGTATGTTGCAGGAAGCTGTCGACTCTCTGTTTGATAACTCCCGTAAATCGAGTGCAGTGAAGACCGACGCTAACCGTCCGTTGAAGTCACTTTCCGACAGTTTGAAGGGTAAGCAAGGACGTTTCCGTCAGAACTTGTTGGGTAAGCGTGTCGACTATTCCGCACGTTCTGTAATCGTTGTAGGTCCGGAGCTGAAGATGGGCGAATGCGGTATCCCTAAACTGATGGCAGCCGAGCTTTACAAGCCGTTCATCATTCGTAAGCTCATTGAGCGTGGTATCGTGAAGACGGTAAAGAGCGCCAAGAAGATTGTAGACCGCAAGGAACCCGTTATCTGGGACATTTTGGAACACGTGATGAAGGGGCATCCGGTGCTGTTGAACCGTGCCCCGACACTTCACCGTCTGGGTATCCAGGCATTCCAGCCTAAAATGATTGAAGGTAAGGCAATCCAGCTGCACCCGTTGGCATGTACGGCGTTCAATGCCGACTTCGACGGTGACCAGATGGCCGTGCACTTGCCGTTGAGCAACGAAGCGATTCTGGAAGCACAGATGCTAATGCTCCAGTCACACAATATATTGAACCCTGCCAACGGTGCTCCTATCACTGTGCCTGCTCAGGATATGGTACTTGGTCTGTACTATATTACGAAGCTGCGCAAGGGTGCCAAGGGTGAAGGCCTGACATTCTACGGTCCTGAGGAAGCGCTGATTGCCTACAATGAAGGTAAGTGCGACATCCATGCTCCGGTAAGCGTAATAGTGAAAGACGTTGACGAGAATGGTAACATTGTGGACAAGATGATGCACGATACCTCCGTGGGCCGTGTCATTGTCAACGAAATTGTTCCGGCAGAAGCAGGATATATCAATACGATTATCTCCAAGAAGTCACTCCGAGACATCATCAGTCACGTAATCAAGGTGTGTGGTGTTGCCAAGGCAGCCGACTTCCTCGACGGAATCAAGAACCTCGGTTATTACATGGCCTTCAAGGGTGGTTTGTCGTTCAACTTGGGCGATATCATTATCCCGGAAGAGAAGGAAGCATTAGTACAGAAAGGTTATGATGAAGTAGAGCAGGTAATCAATAACTATAACATGGGTTTCATCACGAACAACGAGCGTTACAACCAGGTAATCGATATCTGGACGCACGTGAACTCTGAGTTGTCCAACATCCTGATGAAAACCATTTCAAGCGACGACCAGGGTTTCAACTCTGTATACATGATGCTGGATTCCGGTGCCCGTGGTTCTAAGGAACAGATTCGTCAGCTCTCCGGTATGCGTGGTTTGATGGCGAAGCCCCAGAAAGCAGGTGCCGAAGGCGGTCAGATTATCGAAAACCCGATTCTTTCTAACTTTAAGGAAGGTCTGTCCGTGTTGGAGTACTTTATCTCTACCCACGGTGCCCGTAAGGGTCTTGCCGATACCGCTTTGAAGACGGCCGATGCCGGATACCTGACCCGTCGTCTGGTTGACGTATCGCATGATGTGATTATTAATGAAGAAGACTGCGGCACGCTCCGCGGATTGGTTTGTACGGCACTGAAGAACAATGATGAAACCATTGCCACTCTGTATGAACGTATCCTGGGTCGTGTATCCGTACATGATATTGTTCATCCTACAACTGGCGAACTGATTGTGGCCGGCGGTGAGGAAATTACCGAGGACATTGCACAACGCATTGAAGACTCTCCAATCGAGAGCGTTGAAATCCGTTCTGTATTGACCTGCGAATCCAAGAAAGGTGTTTGTGCCAAGTGTTACGGACGTAACCTGGCTTCCAGCCGTATGGTTCAGAAGGGCGAGGCAGTCGGCGTAATCGCTGCACAGTCTATCGGTGAGCCGGGTACACAGTTGACACTGCGTACATTCCATGCCGGTGGTACGGCAGCCAATATTGCTGCCAACGCAAGCATCGTGGCCAAGAATCCTGCCCGTCTGGAATTCGAAGAACTCCGTACGGTAGACGTTATCGACGAAGCAGGCGAACCGGCAAAGGTAGTGGTAGGCCGTTTGGCCGAAGTGCGTTTCGTGGATGTCAACACAGGTATTGTGCTTTCCACTCATAATGTACCCTACGGTTCTACGCTCTATGCAGCCGATGGTGAAATGGTAGAGAAAGGCAAGATGATTGCCCGTTGGGACCCGTTCAACGCGGTTATCATTACCGAAGCTACCGGTAAGATTGAATTTGAAGGCGTTATTGAAAACGTGACTTATAAGGTAGAGTCTGATGAATCTACCGGTTTGCGCGAAATCATCATCATTGAGTCTAAGGATAAGACGAAGGTGCCTACCGCACACATCATGACAGAAGACGGCGAACTGATCCGTACATACAACTTGCCAGTAGGTGGCCACGTAGTGGTTGAAGACGGTCAGAAGGTAAAGGCCGGTGAAGTTATCGTGAAGATTCCGCGTGCCGTAGGTAAAGCGGGTGATATCACGGGTGGTCTTCCCCGTGTCACTGAGTTGTTCGAGGCACGTAACCCGTCTAATCCCGCTGTGGTTTCAGAAATCGACGGTGAGGTTACCATGGGTAAGGTGAAACGCGGTAATCGCGAAATCATCGTTACTTCCAAGACCGGTGAAGTGAAGAAGTACCTCGTACCGTTGTCCAAGCAGATTCTGGTTCAGGAGAACGACTATGTACGTGCCGGTACTCCGTTGTCTGACGGTGCTATCACACCTGCGGACATCCTGGCTATCAAAGGTCCTACGGCCGTGCAGGAATATATTGTGAACGAGGTTCAGGACGTTTACCGTCTGCAGGGTGTGAAGATTAATGATAAGCACTTTGAAATCATCGTTCGTCAGATGATGCGCAAGGTGGAAATCGACGAGCCAGGTGATACCCGCTTCCTGGAACAGCAAGTTGTTGACAAGATGGAATTCATGGAAGAGAACGACCGTATCTGGGGAAAGAAGGTGGTAGTGGATGCTGGAGATTCCCAGAGTCTGCAGGCTGGCCAGATTGTGACGGCCCGCAAGCTGCGTGACGAGAACTCCATGTTGAAACGCCGCGACTTGAAACCCGTGGAAGTGCGCGACGCTGTACCTGCGACTTCTACTCAGATTCTTCAAGGTATCACCCGTGCTGCATTGCAGACTTCAAGCTTCATGTCGGCTGCTTCCTTCCAGGAAACGACGAAGGTACTGAACGAGGCTGCCATCAACGGAAAGGTGGACCGTCTGGAAGGTATGAAGGAGAACGTAATTTGCGGTCACCTGATTCCTGCCGGTACCGGACAACGCGAGTTCGAGAAGATTATCGTTGGCTCCAAAGAAGAGTACGACCGTATGCTTGCCAACAAGAAGACGGTACTTGATTATGCTGTAGACGAGAAAGTAGAGGGATAGCCTTACAACGTCAATATAATTCTATTAAATAGAGAGGGAATATCCTATAAGAAGGAGTATTCCCTCTCTGTTTTATCTTTGCCTCTTCCTTCTGTACTGCAATGCTTCTGTATGTTTGTTACAGTGCTACTGCAAAACGGTTGCAGTGGCTTGCTCCTTTTTCAGAACGGATTATTATGTGTCTTTTTGAACTTAAATGTATATCATCCGAAAAAAAAGAGTACTTTTGGTCTATCTTTTAAGAACATTTTAAAAACAATTGTGCAACATGGAAAATCAAGAAAACAACAACGGTCAACTCCAGATAGAATTGAAGGAAGAAGTGGCGCAAGGTACATATGCCAATTTGGCTATTATAACTCATTCCAGTTCGGAATTTATTCTCGACTTTATCCGCGTGATGCCTGGAATGCCAAAGGCTGGCGTGCAATCGCGCATAGTTTTGGCACCCGAACATGCCAAGCGTTTGCTGCGTGCACTCGAAGAGAATATTGGGAAATATGAACGCGCTTTCGGACTGATTCGCATGCCGGACGAACAAACATTTCCGCCTCTTCCCAACATCAAGGGTGAAGCGTAAAATCAAAAAAAAACTTGTAGTGCATTGATTATTCAAAACTTATTAGTATCTTTGCAGCCCAAAAGTGTATAGTTTTGAATTAATATAAACAATAATATATAACTAAAAACAATTAAAATGCCTACAATTCAGCAATTAGTAAGAAAAGGACGCGAAGTGCTGGTGGAGAAATCAAAGTCTCCAGCCTTGGACTCTTGTCCTCAAAGACGTGGCGTTTGCGTGAGAGTGTATACAACCACTCCGAAGAAGC
>ERZ650918.2634-NODE-2634-length-12051-cov-6.367956_pt1 | contig 12051 bp, 10 predicted proteins | sample MGYA00514758_ERZ650918 | MGnify/ENA metagenome assembly ERZ650918 | reverse complement strand
CACTCTGATATACGTGGATTGGTTACCTACAGGTCAATGGTCCGCCGTGAGCTCTGACTGTCTTCGCGCGTGGATCACAGCTTTTGCTGTGCCAACAAAGTTTGATCGCAGATAGCTCGAACCTTGAAACGGCCGAAACCCTTTCAGGATGTCTTCAGTTTTATGGTATAGTGCCATGTGTATGCGGCGTAAGCTGCCTTACACATGCTTAACTAACAATTATAACTGCACGGTGTTTAAGTCAAGGCTGCGTCAGCAACGCTGTACAGCGGCCCGGCCTTGACTTAAACAGGCTGCTGTTATATAAGTATCAGGCGATACGGTCAGTCATCATGCCCCATATGAAACAGACAAGTTCTCTTGTGATCGCTGTTTTTGCTACGTTATGTGTTTTTCTTTCCTGAAGAACCATTTTATAGTATTTACGCCTCAGTCTTTCGTTTGCTTTATCGGCATATGCGATTATCTCTGGGGGATTTCCGGACTGCCGTGCTTTTAATGCCTTAGATTTATAACCGATCTGTCCGCGAGCGTAACATTGTGCAGCTTCTGTCAACAGCAGGCGGAGATGCCGGTTTCCGGCCTTTGTGATGCCAAGTCTCGTCTGATCATCACCGCTGGAATCTTCACCGGGTACAAGCCCAAGATAGGATGCAAATTTTGAAGCAGCGGCAAAGCGGTGAAAATCACCAACCTCCACAAGTGTGGACAATGCAGTATGTGTTTTGATTCCAATGAAACAGCTTAGTTTTTTGACCGATTCATTGTATTCCGGTTTTGAAGCGATCTCCTCGATCCGGCTGTCCAGACGTTCCAGTTTATCTGTCAGCGTGGTATAGGTCAGCAGATACTCATCAAGAATCTCGCGATGCATACTATTTAGTTCCAGTTCCTTCAGCCATTTCAAATGAGATATTGTCCAATTGCTTTTTCCTCCATAAATATGACCATGACGCAGACAAAACGCAAGGATCTGCTGTTTTATCCTTTTTAATGCCAGCTTATGATCATTTCTCATTCTGAGATATTCTTTGGTTTCTTCATCTGTTGCAGTCGGTATATGCACTGCGCTGTAATTATGCTGTGTCAGGCATCTGGCAATGACCTCTGCGTCCCGCTTATCCGTTTTGATCCGTTTCCTGCTTCGCTGTTCCAGCATTGTTGTTGGTGCCAGGATCACACATTCCACATGATGTTCTGTAAGCTGGTGGTACAAAGTGTAGCCCAGACATCCGGCTTCATAGCCGCAGACAAATCGTGCATCATCCCCATAAACAGTACGGAGAAATTCAAGATACTTTAACACTTTTTTGTAATCCACTTCCGTTCGTTGGAAGTGTGAGGCTTTTTCTGCCTCGATTGTGTACGAGCAAAGTGTAAAACTTGATTTGTGAACGTCCATTCCCACATAAATTGTGTTATAATACATTTGGTGACCTCCTTTTGTATGCGGTAATCCCTGTTACCATTGTTTTTTTCCAATTCATAGTATACAGGTAAATCCACGATGCTACAAATTGGAGGTCATTACATATTGTCTTCGCACAATCCAACATGTGGTATGCAAAATTTAATTTATTACAGTTCCCCCGTCTTACGCCTGTGCGAACAACTCCTGTTCAACAGCTTCCAGCTCGGTTTCAGAGTAATCCATGGAAAGAATCATTTCTCTGGATATCCCGCTTTGAAGCATTTTGCGTATTGCATTCATTCTTTCCTCGGAACGTCCTTCTGCCAATCCTATTGATCGTCCTATTTTTTCACGTTCTTCCGCATAATCTTTTGCATAATTTTTCGCATAGTCTTCTACCGTTTTGCACATTTCTCCCAAACCTCCCTCCGTCTCTTTGAAATACTTTACCGCTTTGCTTAATTTATGGAATCCTGTATCCTTTTGATGATTTTTTGTACTTGTACAATCAATACAGATATGCTAAAATAATAGGCGAGAAAATTCAAGAACATAACAGGTGTACCACCCACTGTTGCTACCAACAACAGTGGGCAAAGTATGGTAACGCAACTACCACACAATACAGACAATGTCTGCGATACACACAGCTTTATTATACAAAAATCAGAGCGTTTTTACAATACTCTTTTGTATATGTAGCGTTATTTGTATTGCCAGACAGCGTCTGTGCCTTTCAGATACGATAATGACGAGGTGTTAGTGTGGACGCATACTAACACCTCGTTCTTGGTTTTCTCACTGAAATTCCTCCGGCATTGTTATTTGCATTGTCGGAGGAGATTGGTGAGAAACCAGAGTTTTAGAATAAGCTATGGTTTTATTTGTGTGCCATGGCTTTTTCTTGTATTCCGGATTTTCATATAGGTACCATCTCTGTTATCTATTCATTTCTTCTGAGGATGGTACTATCACTTTACATTATCGCACTGAAAGGAGAAAACAATGAAGAAGAAATTTATCGCGTGGCTGTGCGCCACATCACTACTTGTCTGCGGAACAACTGCCCCGGCAACTGCAGATGCAGCCAAAAAGCCGGTCTCTCTTTCAAAGACCAGCCTTACCATGAAGTCGGGTGCTTCTAAGACACTCAAATTGAAAAAGACTTCCGGGGTAAAGATTCGTAGCCAGAAGTTTATCAGCACCAATAAAAAGGTCGCTGCTGTTACCGCGAAGGGTAAAGTAACTGCAAAAACAGCCGGAAAAGCTGTCATTAAAGTAACCGTAAAATTCACTTCAGCCAAAGCAACCAAAAAGACCACTTTAAAATGTAAGGTGTCGGTAATTGCAAAGAATGCAAATGACTGCGTTTCAACCACATCTGCGTCTCCAGACGTTAAAGCAACCAATGCACCTGGAGCAAATACCACTACCACTCCGGGATCCTCTAATAAACCAAAAGCAACGATAACTCCGAGCGGCAGCAACGGTTCGAACTCTACTAATACTTCGGATAACAACAATGAACCAGCAGATTTCCGAGCACCGGGACTGTATAGTTCTAAGGATCATACAACACAACTTAAATCCTGGGATCAGCTGGTGAGCGACGGTGATATAAAATTGGTCAAAGTAGTTAACAGTGGTTATACATGTATACATACATGTGCAAAAGATTTATCAGGCGAACTTGTCATTTCAAAGGATATTTCTTCCATTGGAACTTCTGCATTCGAAGACTGCTCTGGTCTAACCTCTTTCACAATTCCGAATAGTGTTATTTCCATCGGAAGTTCCGCATTCAAAAACTGTGTCAGTTTGACCTCTATCAATATTCCAAATAGTATTACTTCTATCGGAAATTATGCATTCGAAGACTGCGACAGTCTGACCTCCATCAATATTCCAAATAGTGTTATTTCTATTGGAATTTCTGCATTCTATGACTGCGACTCGCTGATCTCTTTTAATATTCCGGATAGCATTTCTACAATTAGAGATTATACATTCGGTCACTGTTACAGACTTACTTCTATCAATATTCCAGATAGTATTACTTCCATCGAAGATTATGCATTCTGTGACTGTTCAAATCTGACTTCCGTGAAACTTTCCAAAAACAACATATCGTTCACTCGCTATACCTTTGATAACACACCATGGTGGAATAATTTTTGTAAAGGAAAGGATTTCGTAATCTTTAATAATATTCTATTGAAATACAACATAAATGATAACACAGATTCCTCTTCTGTTAATATTCCAGACAATATTTCTGTAATTGGAGAATATGCATTCAAAGACTGCGACGAATTACACTCTATTAATATTCCGAATAGCGTTTCTAAAATTGAATACGGTGCTTTCGCTCACTGTAACAAACTGACCTCCATTAATATTTCGAATAGCATTTCTACAATCGAAGATTATACATTTAGTTACTGTGACAGTTTAACCTCTATCAATATTCCAGACACCATTACTTCCATTGGAGATTCTGCATTTTACGGTTGCTCTGGACTAACCTCTATCAATATTCCAGATAGCATTACTTCCATTGGAAAATCTGCATTCTACGATTGCTCTGGTTTGACTTCTATCAATATTCCGGATGGAGTTTCTAAAATTGAAGATTCTACATTCAGCTACTGCTCCAGTCTAACCTCTATCAATATTCCAGACACCATTACTTCCATTGGAAATTCTGCATTTTGCGGTTGCACCGGTCTGACCTCTACCACTATTCCAAATAGCGTTATTTCCATTGGTAATGAAGCCTTTTACAACTGCTCCGAACTGACCTCTATCAATATTCCAGACAGTGTTTCTAAAATTGGACTTTATGCTTTTACAGCCACACCATGGTGGAATAATCTTTGTGAAGGTAAAGACTTCGTCATTTTTAATAATATTCTATTGGAGTATAACATAAAAGATAACACAGAATGTTTTTCCATAAACATTCCAGATGGCGTTACTGCAATTGGAGATTTTGCATTCACTGGTTGCACCGGTCTGACCTCTATCACTATTCCAAATAGCGTTACTTCCATTGGTAATGATGCTTTCACTGGCTGTTCCGGGCTGACTTCTATCACTATTCCAAATAGCGTTATTTCCATTGGTGATGATGCTTTCGCCAACTGTTCCAGACTAACCTCTATCACTATTCCAAGTAGCGTTACTTCCATTGGTAATTCTGTATTCTACCGCTGCTCTGGACTGATTTCTATCACTATTCCAAGCGGCGTTACTTCCATCGGAAATTCTGCATTCTACGGTTGTTCTGGACTAACCGCGATTAATATTCCGGATAGCGTTACTTTCATTGGTGATCATGCTTTCGACGGTTGCTCCAATCTGACTTCTATCACACTTCCAAATGGATTTATTACGATTTGAGAGTAACAGATGTTGTCAAAAGCAACGGTACCGCTCTCTATCGTATTGCTTAAAATAAAGATTGTAACCATTTCCCTGTCTATTTACCACCAAACATAGTTTCGTTCTTACACTAGAAGCTTATCTGATATAATTTATTTTTTAACAAACGTCAGATGTTCTGCAGAACACAGACATCTGGCGTTTCTAATCTTAAAACTCTCTTCATTATAGATGTCCTTCCTTCTAAGGTTCCTATATGGCTGCTATATCTGATTTTTCTTGATTCAGACATGTGAACACATCCACATACCGGATTTGTTCCTGCTCTCCTGCTTTTGCAATCACATTTCCATTGCCAATCTTGATTCACTCTACTGTTTCGACCGTCTTTTTTACACTGTTCCCGCTTCTTCAATCAGCTCCTCCAGCTTCTCGAGTGCATCATGCATCCCCCCCACCTGCTGGAACAGCCCACACTCTACTGCCTGCTTTCCCACCAATATCGTCCCCAGATCCCTTGTCAGGATCCCCGGCTTTACCATCATACTCTCGAGCCTGTTCTGATCCATACCGGAATGGTCTGCAATAAAGCCCGTAATCCGGTCCTGAATCAGTTGAAAATATTCATACGTCTGCGGTGCCCCAAGAACCTGTCCACTCATGCGTACCGGATGGATAATGACCGTTGCAGACGGTGCAATGACCGTATAGTCAGCAGCGACAGAAAGCGGCACGCCAATAGAATGACTGTCTCCCATAACAAGTGCTACAGACGGTTTCGACAGAGACGCAATCATTTCTGACAGGGCAAGTCCGCAGGATACATCTCCACCGATGGTATTAATCACAAACAACACCCCATCCACCTGCTTCGTACAGTCCAGCGAAGCTAACATCGGAAGCATATGTTCATATTTCGTTGTCTTTGTTGTATTCGAAGAACTCTCATGCCCTTCAATCTCTCCGATAATGGATATCATCTGTATCTTATGTCCCTTTTCATCCTGCAGCATCATATTGCCATATTCCTTGATATTTTCTTCCATTGCTTCCTCCCTTGCGTCTCTATATAAAAAGACAGAAAATGATATGATATTTCATTATCATTTTCTGTCTTTTCAGGGTTATTTATTCAAAAATATCTCTTATTATCAAAATATGCATTCTACATTTTATTTTTAGAATAAAGTGGGCTTGTCCACTTTGCGCGTCACCGCACAATTGCTTATGCAATCTTCCTCTGTGCGGTGATCGCATCCTCGCGGAGCGTTATTGCATTATAGGAAACGAGAAGTTTCCTATAATGCAATGCAAAAAAATGTGAAGCCCCCATAATTAGAGTCTTCACATTCTATTTGAAATTATTCTATATAATTATTTAACATCCTTAATGCTGAAGCTCATTCTGCCCATCTTGTCCTTGCCAAGGCATACTACCTTAACATGGTCGCCGAGTGTCAGAACATCCTCAACATGGTTGATCCTCTCTTTAGCGATCTTGGAAATGTGTACCATTCCCTCCTTGCCGGGAGCAAACTCAACGAATGCACCAAATTCCTTGATGCTGACAACCTCGCCCTCGAGGATCTGTCCCTGATGGAAGTCTGTTGTAATGATCTCGATCAGGCGCTTTGCCTCATTCATCATTGCTTCATCCTCACCACAGATAGAAACCTGACCTTCATCGTTGATATCGATCTTAACGCCTGTTCTCTCGATCAGTGCATTGATCGTCTTACCGCGCTGTCCGACAACATCACCGATCTTGGTTGGGTCGATCATGATCTGAATGATCTTCGGAGCAAATTCGCCAACCTTCTCACGAGGCTCGCTGATTGCAGGCTTCATACAGGTATCCATAATGAACATTCTTGCCTCACGGCATCTTGCGATCGCACCCTCAACGATTGGTCGGGTCAGTCCGTGGATCTTGATATCCATCTGGATTGCTGTGATACCATCCTCTGTACCGGTTACCTTAAAGTCCATATCACCAAAGAAGTCCTCAAGACCCTGGATATCGGTCAGAAGTACAAAATCATCATCGGTATCTCCGGTTACGAGACCGCAGGAAATACCTGCAACCATCTTCTTGATCGGCACACCGGCAGCCATAAGAGACATGCAGGATGCACAGGTAGATGCCATGGATGTAGAACCGTTGGACTCGAAGGTCTCGGATACGGAACGGATTGCATATGGAAACTCTTCCTCGCTTGGAAGTACCGGAAGAAGTGCCTTCTCAGCCAGCGCACCATGACCGATCTCGCGACGTCCCGGTCCACGACTTGGCTTTGTCTCACCAACAGAGTATGAAGGGAAATTGTAATGATGCATATATCTCTTCTCTGTCTTGTTGGCATCCAGACCGTCGATTCTCTGCTTCTCAGAAAGAGGAGCAAGTGTTGTAATATTACAGATCTGTGTCTGTCCACGGGTGAACATTGCAGAACCATGTACTCTTGGAATCAGATCAACCTCTGCTGCAAGCGGTCTGATCTGTGTGATCTCACGACCATCCGGACGCTTATGATCCTTTAAGATCATCTTACGGACTGTCTTCTTCTGGTACTGATATACTGCCTCATCCAGAATCTCCAGCCAGTCTTCCTTGTCCGCAAATGCCTCAGCAAGCTTCTCTGTTACCTGACGGACATTCTCTTCTCTTGTCTGCTTATCATCAGAGAATACGGCCTCCTCCATCTCAGCAGGAGGGACGATCTTCTTGATCTCCTCAAACATCTCCTCCGGGATCGCACAACTTGTATACTCATGCTTTGGCTTACCGATCTCCTCTACCATCTGATTGATCAGCGCAATGATCGTCTGGTTGACGTCATGACACTTGTAGATTGCTTCGATCATCTTGTCCTCAGGAATCTCATTGGCTCCTGCCTCGATCATGATAACCTTCTCAGCAGTAGATGCAACAGTCAGACGAAGATCACCGTTGTCCCATACCTCCTGGCTTGGGTTTACGATAAACTCACCGTCTACCATACCCATCTGGGTTGTTGCACATGGACCGTAAAATGGAATATCTGAAATACTGGTTGCTACGGCAGAGCCGATCATTGCAACGAGCTCCGGACGACACTCCGGATCTACAGAAAGCACCAGATTGTTCAGAGAACAATCATTTCTATAATCCTTCGGGAATAAAGGACGCATCGGACGGTCAATAACACGGGCGGTAAGCACTGCATTCTCAGACGCCTTACCCTCACGCTTATTGAAACCTCCCGGAATCTTTCCTACTGAATACATCTTCTCTTCAAATTCAACTGACAGAGGGAAAAAGTCGATTCCCTCACGTGGCTTCTCTGATGCGGTTGCGGTACACAGAACCGTTGTGTCTCCATAATGCATCAAAGCTGCACCATTTGCCTGCTTTGCAACTCGTCCGATATCAATTGACAGAGTTCTTCCGGCAAGCTCCATGGAATATGTTTTGTATGCCATCGATAATCTCCTTTCCTATGCCCGGCGGGCTTTGCAAAACAAGGCACCCTTGCAGGTGCCTCATCCCTTATTGTATCATGATTATTTTCTAAGACCAAGCTTCTCAATCAGTGCACGATATGCATCAAGATCTTTCTTCTTGAGGTACTCAAGAAGGTTACGTCTCTGACCAATCATCTTCAGCATACCACGTCTTGAGTGGTGATCCTTTTTGTTCTCCTTCAGATGCTCAGTGAGCTCACGGATACGGAATGTAAGAATTGCTACCTGTACCTCTGGAGATCCTGTATCCTCTGGTGTACGTCCATACTCTTTTACGATTTCTGCTTTCTGCTCTTTGCTAATCATTGTTCTTCCTCCTAAAATTTAATATATGCCTGTCACTAAGATCCGGTTGGAGTATCCGAAATCTGAGCAACGGTAATCACAACTTATTAAGAATAACACATTGTAATGCGTTTGTAAACCGCTTCGGTTAAATTTCTGCTAATTTTCTGTTATGCTCCAACGTTTCCCGCTTAAATATCAAGCTCAAGCTGTATCTCTTCCTCTGCCTCAATCTTGAAGTCCTCTACCTTTTCCGGATTTACCACCGGCAGATCCTCCAGCGATTCAATGCCGAAGTTACGTAAAAACTCCTCCGTCGTAGCGAAAAGGATCGGGCGACCCGGTGCATCAAGACGCCCAACCTCACAGATCAGCTTGTACTCGACAAGCTTGTTGATCACATGATCACTCTTGACACCACGTATGTGTTCCACCTCCAGCTTTGTGATCGGCTGCTTGTAGGCAATGATCGACAATGTCTCAAGAAGAACATCGGTCAGCACATGCTTCTTCGGCACATGAGCGATCCGGACCAGATATTCATACATGGATGCCTTCGTACACATCTGAAATGCACCATCAAGCTCTATGATCTGTATTCCTCTGTCATCGCCGGCATACCGGTCCATCATGTTGCGGATCACATGACGGCAGGTATCCTCATCCTGCTCTGTGGCTGCAGCGATCCGTTCCAGTTCCACTGCTTCTCCCATGGTAAAAAGAATTGCCTCGATCACCGCTTCCAGATCTGATATTTTCATTTCCTTATCCATACTACTTCTTACATTCCTTTCTCAGCACAAAAAACGAACTCTCTGCGAAACATCTGCCGGGTGAGTATATTTATTTCACGCAATATCCTTCCGGATCTTATACGCCACTGGACGGCACAACCTCTACGTCCTTCACACCCGGTACATATGTAATCTGAATATCATCAAAGGTGTTTTCCTGTTCGATCTTAAGCTTACCAACCTTCATCAGCTCCAGGATTCCCAGAAATGTCACGATCAGCATCAGCTTGCTGTGCTGCTCCTCCAGCATTCCGCGGAATGTAAAGCTTCCGTGAAGCATCGCATATTCCTCGATATGCAGCATCCGGTCGGTCAGACTTATCTTCTCCTTCTCGATGTTACCAAACTTGCTTCGGATCGGATCGATCTTGTCGACCTGTTTCTTCATGATATCCCGGAAAATGCTCTGCAGTCTGGAAAGCGTCACATCTGAAAGAAGTTCTCCCACATCGACCTCCTCCTGATACTCGGCAATCTCCTTCGGGATGGACGGATCCTTAAAAATCATTCTCGAGGCATCCAGCTGACGATCCTTCAGCTCATAGGATGCATATTTGTACATCTTATACTGAAGCAAACGTTCAACCAGCTCTGCTCTCGGATCTTCCTCCTCGCCCTCCTCGGTCGGAGGTGCCGGAAGAAGCATTTTGGACTTAATCTTAAGCAGTGTCGCTGCCATGACCAGAAAGTCACTCATCACATCCATATCCTTTGTCTCCATCCGCGACACATAATCCATGTACTGCTCCGTGATCTCAACAATCGGTATATCAAAGATATCAATCTTATTTTTCTCGATCAGATGAAGCAGAAGATCCAACGGACCATCAAATGCTTCCAGCTTAACAGATAAACTCATACCAGCAATCATACCTTTCCAAAATCACAATAATAAAAGAATCAGCCTCGATGCACCATAGTGGATCAGATCAAACAAAAGCACCAGCACAAAGATCAGCTTGACAGTTCCATCCACCTTCAGCATCCCAAGATATCCCGTCGGTGATGTCCCGGCAATCAGAAGTCCCATGTCAAACGTTGACACCGGAAACAGATTTGCCACAAACATCCCAAAGCTGAGCATCGCAAGGTACTGTACGAAAATTGGGGCAATACTCTGCCACCAATGATGTATTACCAGATGATCCAGTCCCTTCACGCCTCCGTAACCGAACCGTAGAACAAGTATGCTGCCCGCAAATACCATGAGCAAACTGACAAGTCCCGCCACCCCCAGACGTCTGTTTGTTATCGGATCCCTGACCCGGTAGAAATACGGCTTGGAAATTGGCACACAGCTGGTAAGGGAAAGAATCAGACCGATCGGATCAATATACCGCCACACCTTCCACGGAGTTGTCCGAAAACAGTGTACAGACCGCTGACAGCACGCATATACAATCAATCGGATTACTTCGTGCCAGATCATCAGCAGCATCGCAGCCACCAGACAGCTCCCTGTTTCTATAAGGATTTCTTTCACCCTGTCACCTCAAATAATCAAACTGAAGACCATACATACGAACGGTATCGCCTTCTTCGATGCCAAGCTTCTCCAGTTCGTCCACAATACCGCTTGTGCGCAGGAACTTCTGGAAAAATTCAAAGCCCTTCTCGGAATCAAGGTTCGTGTAACCAAGCATACGCTCGATCCTTGGTCCCTCGACCACATACATGCCTTCCTTCTCGTCGTACTCAACCGTATACGGCTCGTCCTTGAAGGTTTCCTGCTCCAGATCGTATTCCTGTTCAAAGACAACCGGCTCCTGATCAAGCTGATCCAGTTCCTTGCGGACATAATATAAAAGTTCCTTAACGCCCTTGCCGCTTACGGCAGAGATTGGAAATACCGGGATTCCCTTCGGTTCAAACTCTTCCTTAAGAAGTGTGATCACCGTATCCTCCTCCGTGCCATAAAAGACATCAGTCTTATTCGCCGCGATGACCTGCGGTCTCTTGATAAGCTCCGGACTGTAGTTTTCCAACTCTTTATTGATGACAAGAATATCATTGAGCGGATCGCGTCCCTCTGTGGAAGCTGCATCCACCATATGAATAAAAAGCTTGGTACGCTCGATATGGCGCAAAAACTCATGACCAAGTCCAATGCCCTCTGATGCGCCCTCGATCAATCCCGGAATATCGGCGATCACAAAGCCGTCTGCCCCGTCCAGATCGACAACACCGAGAATCGGACTCAGTGTTGTGAAATGATAATTGGCAATCTTTGGCTTTGCATTGCTGACTCTGGATAAGAAAGTAGACTTTCCAACATTTGGAAAACCGATCAATCCCACATCTGCGATCGTCTTTAACTCCAGAATAACCTCAAGCTCTCTACCCGGCTTACCCGGCTGTGCATACTTCGGCACCTGCATCGTCGGCGTTGCATAATTCATGTTGCCCTTACCGCCACGACCGCCCTTTAACACAACTTCTCTCTTGTGTTCATGGGACATGTCAATAATGACCTTTCCTGTCTCTGCCTCGCGTACCACAGTTCCCTCCGGCACATGAACAACCATATCCTCGCCATCGGCTCCATGACAACGGCGCTTGCCGCCCGGCTCGCCATCGCCCGCAAAATATTTACGGATATGACGAAAGTCATTCAGTGTATTTACGCGGGGATCCACTTCAAATATCAGATCACCACCACGGCCGCCGTCTCCG
>ERZ650918.2632-NODE-2632-length-12055-cov-5.901833_pt1 | contig 12055 bp, 10 predicted proteins | sample MGYA00514758_ERZ650918 | MGnify/ENA metagenome assembly ERZ650918 | reverse complement strand
GCAAGCCCTTTAGCTTTGCCTTGATCCTGCGGTTGTTGTAGTAATCCAGATATTCAACGAGTTCCTGCTTGAAGTGTTCCATGGACTGAAACTCTTGTAAGTACAACAGTTCACTCTTGAGTAAGCCAAAGAAATTCTCTATCACGGCGTTGTCCAGACAGTTTCCTTTCCGGCTCATGCTCTGTCGGATGCCCTTCTCGCGGAGCATCCTCTGATACTGCTTGTGCTGGTATTGCCAGCCTTGGTCAGAATGGAGAATCAGGTTTGTTCCGGTCGGAATTTTTGCAAACGCCTCGTCCAGCATAGTGGTTACCATGCTGAGCACAGGACGGTCAGAGATGGTATAGCTGACCAGATCGCTGCTGCACAGATCAAGGATGGGTGAGAGATAGAGCTTCTCTCCAAACAAACTGAACTCTGTCACATCGGTGACCCACTTCTGGTTCGGCTTTTCGGCGTGGAAGTCCCGGTTTAACACATTTGGCGCAATTCTGCCAACTTCACCCTTGTAAGAACGATACTTCTTCATCCTGACACGGCAAACTAGGCCCAGCTCCTTCATAAGCCGCTGGACAGTCTTGTGGTTCAGGCGGAAATTGCGCTTGTGAAGTTCTGTTGTAATGCGGCGATAGCCGTATCTTCCTTTGTTTTCGTGGTAGATGGCCGTGATCTCCGCTTTGACAGCTTTATACTTATCTGCACTGTTCATCCGCTTCAGGTGGTAGTAGAAAGTGGCACGGGGTAGTTGAGCGATTGAGAGAAGAATATTCAGAGAATGTCTTTGCCTCAGCTTTTGAACTACCTGCGTTTTCTGCGCTGGCGTCGCTCGTCTTCCAAAACCAAGGCTTGCAAATTTTTTAGGTAATCGTTCTCCGCACGCAACCGCTGGACTTCTGCCAGCAGATCTTCTTCTACCTGCTTCGGCAACTGCTTTGGCGGACGACCCTTACTGCTGCGGCCACGCCGTTCGATGGCTAACCCTTCCGGCCCTTCTTCCAAATAAATGCGTTCCCAGCGCTCTATAATTTTATGGTCGTTAATTCCGAATTCCTGCATCGCTGCATAGATGCTCAGATGTTCTTTTTTCATGGTTTCTACAACCATTCTCTTGAACTCCGGCGTATATTGTTTGTTTGGTACTCCTTTTGGCATAGCAAAACACCCCATTTGTTAGATAGTATATCATACTGTCTAACAAATGGGGTGCTGTTCGGGAGAGCGTAGTTGGTTGTACGTTTCAATGCAAAATCCTCCGTTATGATAGAAATAAAAAAGCACTGCCGAAGCAGTGCTTTCATGTTTCGCGAACATGAAAAAAGATGCAGGGCGAAACGGTACAACAAAGCAAAATAACCCTAAATAACTGAGATCATGACGGATTTCGCAAGTCAAATTATGGCTAAATATCCAGATAAATTTTACAAATCGCCCGACATAAAGCCGCCGCGGAGCCAGTTGGCGAGCTCGGCGGGGGTGCCGGGGACGCCGACGGTGGCAAATTCCGTGCGCGAGGGGACCATCTGCGCGTTGTCCGAGCTCTCCGCCCACTGGACGCGCTGCAAAATGTGCTCGGTGCAGTGCTCGAGCGGGCCATCGGGCGCGGGCTTATATTGGAGGAGGATGGTCACGTAGCGGTTGTCGGACGTCCAGCGGCCGAAGTTCGTCGTGGGCTTGCGCCACTTCCAGAGGCATTTGTCGCCGCGCTGCTTTTTGAGCTTCAAATAGCCGTTTTCGATGTCCTGCGTGCAGCGCATGAGCCAGATGACATGGTAGCCCGCGCGCTGGAAGTGGGAGCAGACGTCAAAAAAGTGCTCCTCCATGAGTAAGCCGTCCTGGAGCATCATCACGAAATGGTTGATCTGCACGTAGGCGGTGACGGTCTTATCGCCGACGGTGACGGGGACATCGCGGCACTCGGGCGGGACGATCGCGCGCCACTGCTCGCGCCACGCGGAGGCGGAGGACTGGACGAGCGGGGGCGTTTTCTTCTTCCAAAACAGCATGGGGGCTCCTTTTTCGCAATTTTTGTTCCATTATAGCGAAAACGGGACGAAAAGGCAAGGAATATTGGCATTTTACAGGGATTTGACAGAGCGGCGGGCGACGGGCGCTTGCTATTTCGGCGAAAACATGATATTCTACTGTGATTCTAAGGAAATCGACTTTTCTTTGCAAGGAGAACGGCTATGAAGCTTGACCACAAGCGCACGGTGCTGGTGGGGCTGGCGTTTTTGTCCATCTGCGCGTTCTGGCAGATGTACGACAACATCATCCCGCTGATTTTGACGAACACGTTCCACTTAGACGAGACCATTTCCGGCGCGATCATGGCGGCGGACAATGTGCTGGCGCTGTTTTTGCTGCCGTTCTTCGGCGCGCTGAGTGATCGGACGAGCACGAAGATCGGGCGGCGGATGCCGTTTATCCTCGGCGGTACGGCGGCTGCGGTGATCCTGATGAATCTGCTGCCGCTTTTTGACAACGGCTACGCAAATGGCGCGAGCACGGGTAAGCTCGCGATGTTCGTCGTCACGCTGGGGCTGCTGCTCGTGGCGATGGGAACCTACCGCTCGCCCGCGGTGGCGCTGATGCCGGACGTGACACCCAAGCCCATAAGATCGCGCGCGAACGCGATCATCAACCTGATGGGGGCGGTCGGCGGCATTTCGTATCTGATCGTGGCGGCGGTGCTGTATCCGAACAGCAAGACAGCGGGGGCCGCGCATGTGAACTACCAACCGCTTTTTGTCGTCGTGTCGGTGCTGATGGCGGTTTCGGTCATCGTGCTGTACTTCACGACAAACGAGCCGAAGCTTGCCGCGGCAGAGAAGGAATACGAGGCCGCGCATCCCGAGCAGCAGCTCGTGGAGGAGGAGCCGGACGGCAGCGAGGAACTGCCGAAGGAGGTCAAGCGCAGCCTTTCGATGCTGCTCACCTCCATCGCGCTGTGGTTCATCGGCTACAACGGCGTGACGACGTGGTGGACGACGTATGTCGGACGCGTGATGGGACAGGGCCTCGGCGGCGCGTCGACGTGTTTGCTCGTCGCGACGGGCGGGGCCATCGTGTCGTACATCCCCGTGGGGCAGCTGGCGTCGAAGATCGGACGCAAGAAGACCATTCAGGGCGGCGTCATCCTGCTTGCGGCGTGCTTTGCGTCGGCGTACTTTTTGACGACGCATTATCAGAGCATCAACGCCGTGATGTTTGTCGTGTTTGCGCTCGTCGGCCTTGCGTGGGCGGCAATCAACGTCAACTCGCTGCCGATGGTCGTTGAAATGTGCAAGGGCAGCGATATCGGCAAGTTTACGGGCTACTACTACACGTTTTCGATGGCGGCGCAGGTCGTGACGCCGATTTTGGCGGGTACGCTCTTGAAGCACATCAGCTACAGCATGCTGTTCCCGTATGCGGCGTTCTTCGTGGCGTGCAGCTTTGTGACGATGTGCTTTGTGCGCCATGGCGACTGCAAGGTGGAGGCCAAGGCCGGGCTTGCGGCGTTTGAGGATATGGATGCGGACTAAATCGAATACAAGAAGTGATCTAAAATGAAAATTTTACGGATCGTTGTCGGAATTTGCCTGATTCTGGCGGTCGCGTGGGCGGTTTTACTGCGCGCGCGGCGCGGAACGGAGTCGATGGCGGCGCTGCGGAAATTCCGCTATGCGCACCGCGGGCTCTACGATAAGGAGGCGGGCATTCCCGAAAATTCGCTGCCGGCATTCTCGCGCGCGATCGCGCGGGGCTTCGGCGCGGAGCTCGACGTGCACCTGCTGCGCGACGGGACGCTTGCCGTGTTTCACGACAGCGATGTGAAGCGCATGACGGGCCGCGAGGGATACCTCGAAGACCTGAGCGCGGACGAACTCAAGGACTATGCGCTGGACGGGACGAAGGAGGCCATCCCGCAGTTCAAGGATGTGCTCGCGCTGTTTGCGGGGACGGGCCTGCCGCTCATTGTGGAGGTCAAGAGCTTTCGCGACAACTTTGCCGAGCTGACCGAGCGCACGATGGCGGAACTCGACAAGTTTGGCGTCAAGTACTGCGTGGAGTCGTTCGACCCGCGGTGCGTGGTGTGGCTGAAAAAGCACCGGCCAGAGGTCATCCGCGGGCAGCTGAGCTGCGACTTTTTGAAAGACCGCGGCAATTTGAGCCTGCCGATGGCGTTTGCGACGACGAATCTGCTGGGCAACATCATGGCACAGCCGGATTTTGTCGCCTATAAATTTGAAGATAAGAAAAACTGGGCGCCGCGTTTATGCCGTAAGCTCTACGGCGCGCAGGGCGTTTACTGGACCATCCGGTCGAAAGAAGACTTGGAGACGGCGGAGCGCGAGGGCGCGATCGCCATTTTTGAGCGGTTTATTCCCTAAAGAGGGGTCCCACTTGTGGAAGGGTGGGGGAAAAGAAGCAAAACCGAAAGAAAAGGAAGAAGGTTTTATGGCAGAACAGAAAAGACGCTGGGGCGACCGGCGCGACGCAACACTGCTGCGGGATGTGGATTCGCTGCACTTTATCATGGGCATCATCTATCCCAACCGCGCGGACAACGAGGCGTATATCGCAGAGCGCGTGAATTTAGAGCCCATCAAGGACTACATTGCGACGAAAAACTATGAGGGCATTCCGTTCAAGTACACGTTTTTCCACGTGATCCTGACGGCGCTCGTTAAGACGGTCATTTTACGGCCGAAGCTCAACCGCTTTTACGCGAATGAAAACTACTATCAGCGCAATAAGGTGACAGCGGGCTTTGTCATCAAAAAGGAGTTTGCCGACGGCAGCGAAGAGGCCATGGCTCTGCTGGAGATAAAGCCTGAGAGCACCATCGACACGATCCACGAAGAGATCCACCAGGAGGTTGCGGCCTGCCGCGAGCAGAAGAAGGTCAACACGACCGACAACAGCATGAATGTGCTCAACAGCCTGCCGCGCTTTTTGTCCAAGGCGGCGGTGCGATTTATCCGCTGGCTCGACAAGCACGGCTGGTGCCCCGATTTCCTGATCGGCAAGGACCCGAACTACAGTTCGGTGTTCATCTCCAACCTCGGTTCCATTCATCTCAAAAGCGGCTACCACCACCTGACGAACTGGGGCACGAGCTCGCTGTTCTGCATCATCGGCGAAAAGAAGTGGACGCCGCTGTACGACGAGCACGGCCTTGTCGAAATGCAGGAGACGGTCGACCTCGGCCTCACCGTGGATGAGCGCATTGCCGACGGCTACTATTACGCAAAGAGCGTGCGCCTTTTCAAATATCTGTTAGAACACCCCGCCCTTTTGGAACGACCGCTATCGGAGGAAGTAGAATATGAGTGATTCCATTGTCAGAACGCCCTGGAAGGATTACATGGGCGAGGTGCCGATGCACCTTGAGTATTTCGACGGCTCGATGTTCGAGGCCGTGGAGCGGATCGCTAAGAAATATCCGGGCAACATCGCTTTTACGTTCATGGGAAAGTCGACGACCTACCGCCAGATGATCCGCGAGATCGAGCAGTGCGCCAAGGCGCTCAAGACCATCGGCGTGCGCGAGGGTGACAAGGTGACCATTGCCATGCCGAACTGCCCGCAGGCCATCTATATGTTCTACGCCGTCAACCTCGTCGGCGGCATTGCGAACATGATCCATCCGCTGTCGGCAGAGAAGGAGATCGAGTTTTACCTGAACGCCTCGGAAAGCGTGGCGGCGGTGACGCTCGACCAGTTCTACAACAAGTTTGAAAAGGTGCGCGAGCGCACGAAGGTCGTGAACATGATCATCGCAAGCGTGCGCGACGCGCTGTCCCCGACGATCAAGGCGGGCTATATGCTCACCGAGGGGCGCAAGATCGAGAAAATTCCCGAGGACGCGCCGGTCATCATGTGGAAGGACTTCATGAAGCTCTCCCGCTCCTGCTACTATAAGACCTATAAGGTCAAGCGCGAGGGCGCGGACCCCGCTGTGATCCTCTATTCCGGCGGTACGACCGGCACAACAAAGGGCATCGTGCTGACGAACAAGAATTTCAACGCCCTCGGCCAGCAGGTCATCGCGGCGAACCCGATGTTCCGCCCCGGCGACCGCATGCTGGCGGCGATGCCGCTGTTTCACGGCTTCGGCCTCGGCGTGTGCGTGCACACGATGCTCTCGCAGGGCGGACGCTGCATCCTGATCCCGCGCTTTACGGCCAAGAGCTACGCCAAGCAGATCGTGAAGTACAAGTGCAACTTCATCGCCGGCGTGCCGACGCTTTACGAAGCGCTGCTGCGCCTGCCGAGCATGGACGGGGCGAACCTCAGCTCGCTCAAGGGCGTATTCTCCGGCGGCGACAGCCTGTCGATCGAGCTGAAGAAGAAGTTCGACAAGTTCCTCTATGACCATAAGGCGTCCATTCAGGTGCGCGAGGGCTACGGCACGACCGAGACGGTCACGGCCTGCTGCCTGACGCCGCCGCACATGTTCAAGGAGGGCTCCATCGGCCTGCCGTTCCCGGATACCTACATCAAGATCGTCGAGCCGGACACTGACCGGGAGGTTCCCTACGGGCAGGAGGGCGAGATCCTGCTCGCGGGCCCGACCGTGATGAAGGAGTACATGAACAATCCCGAGGAGACGGCGCAGACGCTTCGCACGCACGCCGACGGCCTGACGTGGGTCTACACGGGCGACCTGGGCGTGATGGATGAACAGGGCTTTATCTACTTCCGCGGCCGTGCCAAGCGCATGATCATTTCGTCCGGCTACAATGTCTATCCCGGCCAGATCGAAAATATCCTCGACGCGCACGAGTACGTGCAGATGAGCTGCGTGATCGGCGTGCCCGATCCCTACAAGATGCAGAAGGTCAAGGCGTTCGTCAAGCTTGTGCAGGGCGTGCCCGCGACCGAGGAGACCAAGCAGGTGCTCATGGCCTACTGCCGCAAGAATGTGGCGAAGTACGCCATGCCGTATGACATCGAGTTCAAGGAGGATATGCCCAAGACTCTGGTTGGTAAGGTGGCGTATCGCCAGCTGGAGGAAGAAGAACTTTCTAAGCTGAAGGCTCAGGAAGAGAAATAAGGTTTCTCCTGCACCATGCAGGGTGGTAAATCCCTGCACCGTGCAGGGGCGCGAATAAAAGGGGGTATTCTCTTTCCGAAGAGAATACCCCCTTTTGATCCCCCAGAGAAAGGCGAGGGGAGTCCCCCTCGATCCCCGCATTGGCAGTCGGGCGCTTGAAGAGCTGCGCAGCCTGCGGAATCGAGTGCCTGCTGTTTTTTGTATCTAGACGATTTGACTTGCTCCTATCTTCGCTGCCGCTTTGCCTGCGATTCGTTGGCCTTACGCAATTTCCGTCTACTTCGGATGTTATCGGACTTGCAGGTGCCTGCCAAGGCAGCATTGCTGCGCTCGCCGCGTTTGTTGGCACTATCGGTAGATAGTGATTAGGCTGCACCTGCGCAAGATACGCAGAGCGGCAGCGGATAATAGGAGTACACCAAATCGTCTAGCAAAACCAATGGCGGCGAGCGAAGCAATGCCGCCACGCAGGCACTTCCATTCCGCAGGCTGTGCACTTCTTCGAGATCGAGACTGCCAATGCGAACCTTTCTCTTGGGGGATTTAAAGGGGGATATTCTCTTTCGTGAAAGAGAATATCCCCCTTTGCCCCGTTCCCCATGCGGCATGGGGAACTTATTTCCTGTCAGCGACAGAAAGAATTCTATCCACCGCTGCTTTCGCGCCGCCGCAGCGGAGGAAGCTCTCACGAATATTCTGCGCATTCGCGCGGTACGACGGTGTTTGCAGAACAGCGTCGACCGCGGTGCGGATGGAGGCGGCGTCGGCTTTTTCGAGCTTGAGGCCCGCGCCAAGTTCGGCGACACGGGCGGAGACACCGCCCTGTTCGTTCGTCTGCGGGAAGAGAACGAGCGGCACGCCAAAGTAGAGACTCTCGCTCGCACTGTTCATGCCGCAGTGGGAGAGGAAGACGTCGGCTTTTTGCAGCACGGCGATCTGATCGACGTGGGGGAGGGCGGTGATGTTGTCAGGAAGTGTGCCGAGGGCGGAACGGTCGATCTGCTCGCCGGTGGAGAGGATGACCTGATAGGGCGAGTCCGCGAACGCGGCGATACAGGCGCGGTAGAAGGGGAGGAGGTCGTTGTTGACTGTGCCCATCGAAATGTAGATGAGTACATCGTGGGCCTTTTCGACAGTTTCTGTCGCGGGGCGGATGGACGGGCCGACGAAGGCGTACTTGTCTGAGAACGTGTCGGCGCAGGGCTGGAACTCGGGCGAGGTGTAGACGATGGTGTCGGTCCGGGCGTCGTTCTGGATGATGTCGAGAATATTCTTGATGGGATAGCCGCGGTCACGCAGGCGCTGGAGATCGTGATTGATCTTCGGCATGGCGAGCAGCATTTTGAGCATCTGGCCGCCGCTCTGCTTCATGACCTTGGCGGAATAGCGGTTGAAGGCAAAGGTCGTGGTCGAGGAGATGAACGGGATGCCGAGCTTTTTGGCGACGGCCTTGCCCCAGACAGCCATCGAGTCGGCGACGATACAGTCGGGCGCGTAAGCGCGCATGTCGGCGCAGACCATTTCGTCGAGGGCGAGGGTGGTCTCGACCAGAATGTGCGTCGAAAAGGCGATGTCCTTGCCGACGCGCGCGCCGTCGGCGGGCGTGAGGTGCTGTTCGCAGTCATACGGGTCGCAGGCGACGAATTGCGCGCCTGCGGCTTCGATGAGCGTGCGCATGGGTTCGTAGGAGTAGTAGCGGACCTCGTGACCGCGCGCGGTGAGCTCGCGCACGACGCCGAGCGTCGGGTTGGTGTGGCCGTAGGCCGGGATGCAGAAAAAGACGATCTTGCTCATTTGCTGTCGCCCCCGTTGTCCATTTCGGAAAAGATGCGCAGCATATATTCCCGCTGCATGGCCTTGGGCAGGATGGCGATGCCGCGCTCGTCGTCGCCGAGGACGAGCAGCTCGTCGCCGGGGTGAAAGCCGAAAATGTCGCGCGCTTCCTTGGGGATGACAAACTGGCCCTTTTCGCCGATCTTGACCATCCAGGCGTGCTTGCCCTGAGGTACTTCCATAAAATCAACCTCCTAAAGTATGATTAGTTATACTAATCATACTACAAAGCGTAAAAAAGTCAAGCCAGCAGGCCTGACTTTTTTATTTCAATTCATGGCATCGGCGTTGAGCTCGAAGAGAAGCTCGACGCGGGCTTTGAGCAGCGGATGATTTTTGAGCGCGGGGTCGGCGGCGAGGAGCTGCCCGGCGGCGGACTGCGTCTCGTGCAGAAGGGATAAGTCGCACGAGAGATCGGCGACGCGCAGCGACGGCAGGCCGTGCTGGCGGGAGCCGAAAAAGTCGCCCGGGCCGCGGAGCTTCAAGTCCTCTTCCGCGATGGCGAAGCCGTCGCTCGTGGAGGACATGACCTTGAGACGCTGCTTGTTTTCCTCACCCTTGTTGTCGGAGACAAGGACGCAGTAGGACTTGTGCCGGCCGCGGCCGACGCGGCCGCGCAGCTGGTGGAGCTGGGAGAGGCCGAAGCACTCGGCGTTTTCAATCAGCATGAGCGCGGCGTTCGGCACGTCGACGCCGACCTCGATGACGGTGGTGGAGACGAGTACGTCGATCTCATGCGCGGCGAAAGCGCGCATGACGGCGTCCTTTTCCTTAGGCTTCATCTTGCCGTGGATGGGGGCGATGCGAAGGTCGGGGAAAACCTCCGCTTGCAGGTGCGCTGCGTAGGCGGTGACGGCCTTGCGCTCATCGGGGAGCTCGTCGTTTTCCGAGACCATGGGGCAGACGATATAGGCCTGACGGCCCTCGGCGACGAGCTTGCGCAAAAAGGCGTAGATACGCTCGTGATAGCTCGACGGGACGGCAAAGGTGTCGATCTTCTGCCGTCCGGGGGGGAGCTCGTCGAGAACGGACACGTCGAGATCGCCGTAGATCATCAGCGCGAGCGTGCGCGGGATGGGCGTGGCGGACATGACGAGAAGGTGCGGGTCGTCGCCCTTGGCGGACAGCGCGGCGCGCTGGTCGACGCCGAAGCGGTGCTGCTCGTCGGTGACGACGAGACCAAGATTTTGATACTGTACATCGGGCGAGAGCAGGGCGTGCGTGCCGATGACAAGGGAGAGTTCACCGGACCGGAGACGTTCATTCAGTGCACGGCGCTCCCTGGCCCTGGTCGAGGCGGTGAGCAGCGCGCAGGGGATGCCGAGCGGCTCCAAAAGCGGGGCGAGCGAGCGATAGTGCTGCTCGGCAAGGATCTCTGTCGGGGCCATGAGGGCGCATTGGAGACCGTTTTTCGCGGCCATGTAGATGGCGGCGGCGGCGACCATCGTTTTGCCAGAGCCGACATCACCCTGCACGAGGCGGTTCATCGGGCGCTGACCTGTCAGGTCGCGCGCGATATCGCCGATGGCGCGGCGCTGTGCGCCGGTGAGGGAAAAGGAGAGAGAGGTGAAAAAGGGCGAAAGGTCGACTTTTTTGCACTGTTTTCCCGCGACGAACGTGCGGCGCTCGCGCAGGAGCTTGAGGCCGAGCGCGAGCAGGAAAAGCTCTTCGAACGCAAGGCGGCGGCGCGCGGCGGAGAGGGCTTCGTCGTCTGCGGGGAAGTGGATGTTTTCGTAGGCAAAGCGGGTGTGGCAGAGCTGGTAGACGAGGCGGACGTCCTCAGGGAGGATGTCAGGAAGTTCGTCGACGCAGGCGGCGAGCCCCTGTTCGACGGCCTTATAGAGCATCGACTGGCTGACACCCGCGGTGAGCGGGTAGATGGGCATGATGCGGCCGGTGATCTGGTGCGCGCCCTCGCGCTCAAAGAGGGGATTGGTCATCTGCGGGCGGCTCGGCGTACCCTCGGCACGGCCGAAGAAGACGTAGGCGTCGCCGGTGTGGAGGGTGTTTTTGAGGTAGGACTGGTTGAAATAGGTAAGTTCAAGCGCGCCGGTCTCGTCGACGGCGCGGAGCTTGATAAGGTCGAGCCCCTTGCGAATGCGCGAGAGCCTGGGCTCGCCCGCGATGACGGCGCAGACACAGGCATTCTCGCCGGGGATGAGGCCGGCGATCTTCTTGTACGCGCGGCGGTCGTCGTAGGCGCGGGGAAAGTAGGAAAGGAGGGAGCGCAGGTCGGTGATGCCGAGTTTGGCGAGCGACTTGGCGCGCGCTTCGCCCACGCCCTTGATATAGCGGATATCGGTGTTGAGCGTCGCCATGCGGTGGACCCCCTTTACAAATGCGGTGTCTGTCTATTATAATCAACTTGGATGGAAATGAAAAGACCCTTTGCAAGGATGAAGAAAGGAGTATTGTCATGCAGAAGAAACATTCCGGAAAGATGGGCGCGATCGCGCTGCCGGTCGCGCTGATCGCCGCGGCGGTCGGAGTCCTCTTATGGATGCTGACCGGTGCGCAGGGATACCGCGCGGCGGACTGGACAGACACAGACGGGCAGCGCTACTACCGCAATCTGGTGACGCATCAAGCCTTTGCGGCGGACGTTGACTGGGACGGGAGCGACGGCGCGGTGATCGTCATTCCCGATGAAGTGCACGGCTACAAGGTGACGGCGCTCGGCGGGTATATCGGCCGCGGTGTGCCGACGGCGTTTGCGCTGAACGCGCCGGAGATATGGAATACCCAGGTCGTCTTCGGTGACGAGAAAGTTGCGGCGGACGCGGAAAAGGACTATCCGAACGCGAAGATCGTCGACTGCACGGTGACACTGCGGCTTGGGAGGAACGTGAAAGCGCTGAACGAGGTCAGCTGCTTCGGCTGGCAGGGCTATGACGAAAACGGAGCCGAGACAGTGTGGCGTCTGCGCTGGAACGTCGAATGCGACGAGGGGAATGAGACGTTTTACGCCAAGGGCGGGCGGCTGTATCGCTGCGCGGATGGGGAGGCTGTGGAAGCGTTCCGCTGCGCGTGATGCAGCGCGGCAGCGCTGCGTTTTTCCCTGCGTACCCGCAGGGGTGCGGCAAAGGGGGCCATTCTCTCGCGTGAGAGAATGGCCCCCTTTAGATCCCCCAAGAGAACGCAAGGGGCCTTGCCCCTTGACCCCGCACATTGGCAGTTTGT
>ERZ650918.2611-NODE-2611-length-12133-cov-2.627173_pt1 | contig 12133 bp, 7 predicted proteins | sample MGYA00514758_ERZ650918 | MGnify/ENA metagenome assembly ERZ650918 | reverse complement strand
TCAAGGAAGGTAAAGGAAGTTTGGCTGGAAATTATTTGGAATGGCCTTATTTGCGTTTGGCGGAAATTTATTTGATATATGCTGAAGCTTGTCTGCAAGCAAAGGGAGATTTTTCCGCTGCTATTGCTAATGTAAATAAGGTACGGGCTCGTGTAGGATTGGGTGATTTGAACGCTTGTAATCCGAGTAAGAACCTGATGACCAATAAAGAAGCTCTACTTGAAGAGATTCTTCGTGAAAGAGCTTGTGAACTTGGATTGGAAGATGTACGCTTCTTCGATATGATCCGTTATAAACGTGATGATTTGTTCAAGAAGCCTTTGCATGGTCTACGTATTTACCGTAACGATGGTGGAGGCGACAAGCCTTGGAGTGGAACGGACGGGAATGCCGGTGAATTCCCTGATAAACCGTCGAATTTCAAATATGAAGTCTTTGCTTTGGAGAATATTGCACGTTCTTGGTGGAACAATTTCAGTCCGAAGTGGTATTTGGCTGCTTTCCCACCATCAGAAGTAAATAAAGAATATGGGTTGACGCAAAATCCGGGTTGGAATTAATTGCTGTAGGAAACATTCAATTAATAAAGAAAGAATAATATGAAAAAATATAAGATAATAGCTTTGGCAATGTTGGCTTGTGCAGGCATGAAGGGCTTTGCTCAAGATGGCAATGTGATAGGCAAGGTGGTTGACAAGGCAGGTAATCCTGTAGAAGGGGCACTGGTATTTGTTGAAAGCAATCCGCAAGTGCAGGTCGCTACCGATAGAAATGGACGCTTTGAAATAGCTGCTGAAAAAGGTAAAAAAATAAAAGTCTTAACTTGGAATGATGCTACTAAGTTAGCTGCTGTTACGGAAAATAAGATAATGACTATTGTCATGGACTTCTCCACAGAAAATGTAGAGTATGGCTTGGGGTTAAAGCAGAATCGGGCAGAGTCTACGGGAGCTGTATCTACAGTATATGCGGAAGAAATAAACAATCGTTCGGCTATGAATGTCGGTAATACTCTTTATGGCAACGTGACTGGCTTGACAACGATGCAAAAAACCGCTAATATATGGGAGCAAATACCTTCTATGACGATTCGTGGACTACAGACTTTGAATAACAACAATGGCGTCCTTTTGCTGGTGGATGGTTTGGAGCGTGACAACAATTGGAATGCACTGAATTATATTACTCCGGAGGAGGTTGAGTCTGTTTCTGTGTTACGTGATGCCGCAGCTGTAGCTCTTTATGGATATAGAGGTATCAATGGTGTGGTTAATATTGTCACGAAACGTGGTAAGTATCGTACACGCGAGATCAATTTTTCTTATGATCATTCTTTCAATACGCAGACGCGTATTCCGGAAATGGCTGATGCCTATGCTTATGCAAGTGCTGTGAACGAAGCTTTAGGTAATGATGGCAGAGCTCCCCGTTACTCACAAAATGAACTGAACGCTTTTCAAAGCGGCAAATATCCGTATCTTTATCCTAATGTAAATTGGGCAGAGGAAGTATTTCGCGACCGTGGAGCATCAGACATTGCGACATTGACTTTCCGTGGAGGTTCTACTAAGATGCGTTACTTCACTATGATGAACTTGCAGAACGATAAAGGCTTTATTAAAAATGCCAATGCCAATGAGGGGTATTCCACTCAAAATAAATATTCAAAGGCAAACTTCCGTTCTAACCTTGATATTGATTTAAGCCCTAAGACTCGTATGCAAGCTAATATCATGGGAGTTTTGAATGAATTTAGCCGTCCGGCTTCAGCTGGTGAGAACCTGATAGGTAAAATTTTCACTGTTCCTTCGGCAGCGTTCCCTATACGGACAGAAAAAGGTCTGTGGGGTGGTAATTCTACTTGGGACGGTGGCATGAATCCGGTTTACTTGGCTCAAGGACGTGGATATACCAAAGGACATACACGTGCTTTATATGCTGATATGGCTTTGCAGCAGGATTTATCCTCTGTAACCAAGGGCTTGGGCGCATCCGTTCGTATTGGATATGATAACATTGCTTCCTATTGGGAGGATTACAGGCAAAGTGCCAAATATGGTATGCAGTCCGTAACTAAATGGGAGAATGGCAAACCGGTAGAGTTCAATGACTTTGAGGGAGGAACTGTAGGAAGCGTGACCGGTGATAATGCCAAACTTGACTGGCAACACCGTTCGTTCAATTTTCAGATGAATGTGGACTGGGCACGTCAGTTTGGAAAGCATGATCTTTACTCTATGTTACTCTATACTTATAAGTTCGATAACAAGAATGGAGTAAATACCACTTTGTATACACAGAATGTTGCTTGGTATACACATTATGGTTATAACAATAAATACTTTGCTGATTTCACATTGACTACTTCCGCTTCGAATAGATTGGATCCTGATAGTCGTTGGGGAGTGGCGCCTACTGTTGGATTGGCGTGGGTTATTTCGAATGAAGGCTTCATGAAGAATCAGAGTTTTATTGATTTTATGAAGCTGCGTGGATCATTTGGTATTATCCATACTGATAATATACCGTCTAATGGATATTGGAATACGGTTGTGGGCGGTGCTAACGGTTATCCGATACAAGATAATTTTAATGGTGACGGTGGATGGGCAGAAGGACGTTTACCATCTTTAAACGGAACCACGGAAAAAGCTTATAAATATAATCTTGGTTTGGATATATCCATGTTGAAAGGGCTTACCCTGACGGTAGACGGCTTTTATGAAAGACGTTCAGATATTTGGGTAAGTGCTGCCGGACAGAACTCGGCTGTATTAGGAGTGGGTAGTTCGTATCTAAATGCAGGTGTAGTTGATAGCCATGGGGTTGAGTTCGGTTTGGATTATACTAAGAAAATTGGTGATTTCCAACTTAGTGCCGGTGGTACATTCTCGTATAACCGTAGCAAAATAAAGGAGATGCTGGAAGACCCCCGTGCATACGACTATTTGTATCAGACGGGCAAGCCGGTAGGACAAGTGTGGGGATTACAGGCTATTGGCTATTTTGTTGATGATGCTGATATTGCCAATAGTATTCCACAACAGTTTGGACCGGTGAAGCCGGGTGATATCAAATATAAAGATATCAACGGTGATAACGTGATTAATGAAAATGATATGATTCCTATGGGGTATAACTATAATTGCCCGGAAATCTATTATGGATTTAATATTGGACTGGAGTGGAAAGGATTGGGCTTTAATGCATATTTCCAAGGCGTGGGCAACTACACGGCACAACTTTCTTCTTCCTTATATATGCCGTTGATTAACAATACTAGCATATCGAAGTATGTATACGACAATCATTGGACGCCAGAGAATCCTTCGGCTCGTTTTCCGCGGTTGAGTACTGAAGTGGTGGATAACAATACACAATATGCCAGTTCTGTATGGTTGGCTGACCGTTCGTTCTTGAAATTGCGCAATTGTGAAGTTTATTACAAACTCCCGGCTGCTTGGTTAAGCAAAATCAAAATGAAACAGGCTAAAGTATATGTGCGGGGTGTTGACTTGTTTAGCATTGACAGCATTGACTTGACAGATCCTGAAGCAATGGGGGATAATAAGTGGCCGGCAACTCGTTCAGTACATATCGGTCTGTCCTTAGGACTTTAAACTATGTTTTGGAATCTTGAACTTATTAACTGTAATGAATATGAAATTAAGAAATATATATATCGGCATTATTTGTGCAGTCTCCCTGTCGGCATGTAACGACAAGATGGATTATCATGAATATACCAATTATGACAATACGCATGTTTTTTCTGATTTTGGGCGTACGGCAGGATTTGTGAATAATATCTATTCCTATCTTGATTACGATCTTCCAAGTATAAATTCATTGGCTTCTGCTTGCGATGAGGCCGAGATGGCGGTTACCTGGTCTTCTGTATTGGATTATACCAATGGTAACTGGACGGCAATGAACCCTAAATCTCAATGGGGAATTTATTCCGGCATCCGTGCAGTAAATTATTTTCTGAAGGAAGCTAAAGATCTGGACTTTTATGATTTGCGTTTCACTCAAGATTATCAGGCACAAATGACTCGTTTCAACCGTTATCAGTATGAAGTTCGCCTGCTGCGTGCTTATTTCTATTTCCGCTTGGTTCGTGCTTATGGTGATGTGCCTTTTACTACGGAGATATTAACTGAGGCTGAGGCTAATTCTATCAAACGTACGTCAGCTTCTGAGATATTTGACTTTATAATAAGCGAATGTGATGCTGTGGCATCTGAGCTTCCGGTATCTTATAAAAATCTTGAAGGAGATGCGGCTAGTGGAGATAATCCTGAAACTGGACGTGTAAACCGTGGTACTGCTTTGGCTTTAAAAGCGCGTGCCGCACTCTATCGGGCCAGTAAACTTTTTAATGAAAGTGGAGACAAGGAGTTATGGAGACAAGCCGCATTGTTCAGTCAGGATGTTATTGACTATTGTATGGAGAATGGTATAGTCCTGGGTAAATATACAGATCTTTGGGGCACTAATAATTATCAGGCTGCTGAGGTGATTTTTGCTCGTCGTGTGGGGGATACAAGTTCACCGGAATATGATAACTTTCCTATTGGTATGGAGAATGCCAATTCAGGGAACTGTCCAACGCAAACCTTGGTTGATGCTTATGAAATGAAGAATGGTGGAGAGCCTGATCCTGCGAATCCCTATGAGGGAAGAGACCCGCGCTTCAAAATGACTATTGCTTGTAATGGCGACAAATGGCCTGATTCCAATCCTAATCCGTTGGAAACTTATATAGGTGGAAGAAACGGTGCACCGATTTCGTATGCCACACCGACAGGATATTATTTGAAAAAATACTTGGATGGCAGCATTGATATTAGTGCAGGTTCTGGTACAGGTGGTAAACGCCATAGTTGGATAACTTTCCGTTTGGGAGAATTTTACCTGAATTATGCAGAAGCCGTTTTTCAATATTTAGGTTCGGCTGAAATGGCAACCGATGAATTCTTCTTAACAGCGCGTGATGCGGTAAATAAGATACGTACTCGTACAGGTGTTAACATGCCTGTGTTGCCCAAAGGTATCAGTGGAGATGAATTTTGGAAACGTTACAAGCGTGAACGTATGGTAGAACTGGCATTTGAAGGACATCGTTTCTGGGATATCCGTCGTTGGAAAGAAGGAGGAGTAACTTCTATTGCCAGAATGGAAATAACGAAGTTGGGTGATGACTCATTCGCATACAAGAAGACAACGAAGCCGTTGACTTGGGATGATAGGATGTATTTCTACCCGATACCGGATTCTGAGATCCGGAAGAATAAGAACCTGACGCAGAATCCGGGTTGGGAGATAAAATAGAATGTTGAATTTATATACTTTAAGAATATGAAATTTAATTTGAAATATATCATTGTCGTTTCTGCACTTATTGGTATGGCTGGTTGTGATGACAAGATTGAGCCGTTTGAAATAATGGGTTCTACAGCTGCACCTGCTGCAATCAGTGCTTCTGCAGTTCAGTCCGAAGCATTACCGGGAGAGATAAAGCTGACGTGGACAGCTCCTGAAGAAGACTTTGCTTATATGCAGATCAGGTATAATGATCCGCTACAGAAAAAAGATATATGTAAACTGGTGTCGAAAAATACGACTGAGTTGTTGGTTGAGAATACACGTGCCCGCTTTGGTGACTATTCTTTCTTTTTTCAGACTTTTAATGTTGCTAATCAAGGTAGTGCAGTGACGGAAGTGAAAGCTAAGTCGGGAGCAGCTCCGGCTACGATGACAGAGAAGTCGCGTAAGGAAGTAAAGTTGACCAAGGAACAATTGCTTTGTAATTACCCGGATGCAAGTGAGGGGCAATATGCCCATTTGGTTGATGGAAACCCGGAGACTTTCTTTCATTCAAATTGGCATAGTCCTCAAAGCCCATTGCCTCATTATATACAGATCGCTTTTGAGGAAGAACATGAGAATTTTGCTTTTGGATATTGGACCCGTAATACGTCTAATACAGACGGTTATCCTACAGCGGCAGAGTTTCAGATCAGTAATGATGGAGAAAATTGGGAAACAGTGACAGTCTTAAGTGGATTGCCGGCAACAAAAGCTACCAGATATTCTTCTGATTATGTGATAGCCGGGAAAAAATTTAAATATTTCCGATTTAATGTTATCTCAAGTTCTTTGAATAAGAATTATTTTCATATAGGGGAGATTTATTTCTATGATGTAGAAGTAGAAGTATATGATCCGGAGACAGTACCTTTAGATTAACTTAATTGATATACAATGATGAAAAATAATATAAAATGGTTGGCAGCCGTTTACATGGCTATTTTCACAATCGGTTTTTATAGTTGTGATGATGGATATGATCTTACCTACAAAGGAGGCCTTGGACTTAATCTGTTAGAACTGAAGCAGGCAAGTGAACTATGGAATGGTAGAGAGTGTAATTTATTCACAGAACTAAGTAAATCAAATAAAGAGGCTGATAACTTTTCATACAAGTTAAATATTGCACTCTATCAGAATAGGAATGCAGATAAGAATGCTACTGTGAATCTGATAGTCAATAAAGATTCGTTGTCGAAAGTTATAGCTAAAGCCAAGGCGGGAGAAGATGGAGCTTATGAAAAGTATAAAGAAGCGGAGCTGTTGCCTGAAGAGTTTTATCTATTGCCATCGGATAAATTGGAATTGTTGGCTGGCACTAAGCTATCTGATGATTTGGAATTATTAGTTTATTCGGAAAAAATGATATCTTTGGTACAAAAAGAAGAACGGAATATGACTTTTGTGTTGCCTTTGAAAATTGTAGATTCTTCTTCGTATACAATCAATGATAAGGTTAACAGCTTGATGCTTTTCTTTCAAGTGAAGTATGTGGCACCGGAAACAGGTCCTGAGTATTTGCCTGATCCGAATCCGGCTCCTGAAGAGTTATCTGATAATTTGAAACTCGTTTGGAATGAGGAGTTCAATTATGAGGGTGTTCCTAATCCAGATGTATGGCGTTTTGAGGAAGGTTTCCAACGTAACCAGGAGTTACAGTGGTATTCGGATAAGAATGGGGTATGCGATGGAGAGGTTCTTGTTATAACAGGAAAGCGTGAACGGGTAGATAATCCTAATTACCAGGCGGGCAGCAGTGATTGGAAGACGAACCGTGAGTATGCCGAGTATACTTCAAGTAGCATTGTTACGAAAGAATATAGATTTAGAAAAGGCACGATGCTTGTTAGGGCTAAGATACCGACAGAATCAGGTGCATGGCCTGCTATTTGGACTACTGGTGGCAGTAAGGATAGCTGGTGTTGGGAATGGCCTTTGGGTGGCGAAATAGATATTCTGGAATACTATTTTGTAAATGGGGTACAAAGTCTTCATGCAAATGCTTGTTGGGGAAGTGATACTCGTTGGAGTGCTAAATGGGATTCCTATAATCGGCCTTTAAGTGATTTTACAAAGAAGGATGCTAACTGGGCTGAGAAGTATCATATTTGGCGTATGGACTGGGATGATAATTACATCAAACTTTATTTGGATGACGAATTGATGAATGAGATAGATTTGAGCAAGACAAATAATGGTAGTGGTGGACTGAATGATTGGTGGAGAGGTTCGTGGAGGAATCCGTTCAAGGATGCCGGTAATGACGGTGAAGGTTTCGGACAGCAGATTTTCTTGAACCTTGCTTTGGGTGGAAATGGCGGTACGCCGGCAATCTCTAAATTCCCGTTGGAGTATAAAGTTGATTATGTACGGGTTTATCAGAATAAGTAGATAAATTAAATCAATTATATCCCGTATTGTCTGAGGTCTTATTAACTTTTGGATAATACGGGATATATTGTTTTTTTAAGGTAATAAATAATAGGATGATGGAATATATTCGTAATAAAGTACTGCTAGTATTAGTATTGCTGACTGGTTGCCTTGCTGTGCAGGCTCAGAATATTAACAATAAATTGTGGCAAGATAGATTATGTGAGAGTATATCAGAAGAAAGACGAAATAGCCAGCGGGGAGATTTGGGAAGACAATAACGGGCGGCATATCAATGCTCACGGGGGCGGCGTGTTGTTTCACGAAGGGAGGTACTATTGGTTTGGCGAACATCGCCCCGAGAACGGTTTCACTACCGAAGTGGGAGTGAACTGTTATGCATCTTCCGATTTACAGAATTGGACTCACAAGGGCATAGCACTTGCTGTATCCGAAGAATCTGGAAACGATATTGAACGTGGTTGCATCATGGAGCGCCCCAAAGTGATATATAATAAGAAGACCGGGAAATTTGTAATGTGGTTCCATCTGGAACTGAAAGGCCAAGGCTATGGACCCGCTCGTGCGGCTGTGGCTGTCAGTGACAGACCGGAGGGACCTTACCGCTTTGTTCGTTCCGGGCGGGTGAACCCCGGAATCTATCCTGAAAATATGTCTGAAGCAGACCGGAAGCTGACATGGAATATGAAGAAATATAAAAAGTGGTGGACTCCGGAGTGGTACAAGGCTGTTAACCAAGGACTTTTTGTGAAGCGCGATTTAGAAGGCGGACAAATGTCCCGTGATATGACTTTATTTGTGGATGACGATGGCAAAGCTTATCACATTTATTCTTCCGAGGAAAATCTGACTCTGCATATTGCAGAATTGACAGATGATTATTTGCAGCATTCAGGACGCTATATCCGTATCTTTCCAGGTGGACATAACGAAGCGCCGACCCTATTCAAGAAAGATAATATGTATTGGATGATAACTTCCGGATGTACCGGTTGGGATCCTAATGAAGCCCGTATGTTTTCAGCGTCTTCCATTTGGGGACCGTGGAAGCAACATCCTAATCCGTGCCGCGGACGGAACAGTGAGAAAACCTTTGGCGGACAAAGTACATTTGTATTGGAATTACCGGAGAACCGTTTTATATTTATGGCTGATGTCTGGAAGCCGAAGAGCTTGATGTATTCCGGACACATTTGGCTGCCTATACAGTTTGATGAACAGGATGTTCCGTTTATTGAGTGGACGGATGAGATGAATCCGCTCGGACAATCGGAGTGGAAACAGGTGTGGAGTGATGAATTTAATACGGATGGTCTTCCGGATACAACTGTTTGGAGCTATGATAATGGTTTTGCACGCAATGAAGAAGCCCAGTGGTATCAGAAAGGCAACGCTTACTGCAAGGATGGAAAGTTGATTATTGAAGCGCGAAAAGAGGAAGGGCGTAGAAATCCCTGGTATGAGGCCGGAAGCAACGATTGGCGGAAGAAGCGGGAGTTTATCGAGTACACTTCCTCGTGCATCACAACGTCCGGTAAAAAAGAATTTCTTTATGGCAGATTCGAGGTTCGCGCCAAGATTCCTGTGAGCGGAGGGGCATGGCCTGCTATCTGGACATTGGGCAGCGGTATGGAATGGCCTTCGTGTGGCGAAATCGACATCATGGAATATTATCGCATCAAAGGCGTACCACATATTCTGGCAAATGCCGCTTGGGGAACTGACCGGCAATGGAGTGCAAAATGGAAAAGTAAAGCAATCCCTTTTACTCATTTTACGGATAAAGATCCCCAATGGGCAGATAAATTTCATGTTTGGCGTATGGATTGGGATGAAACTGCTATTAAACTCTATCTGGATGATGAGTTGCTGAATGAAATTCCTTTGAGCGAAACTATAAACGGAACGATTGGGATGGGAACGAACCCTTTCCGCAAGCCTCAATATCTTTTGTTGAACTTAGCTCTTGGTGGCATAAACGGTGGAGAGATTGATGATAAAGGAATTCCCATGCGCTATGAAATAGACTATGTACGGGTATATCAGAAGCAATAGAAAAGGTGAAAAAGACCTGATTTCCCTGAAAACTATGGATTTTATAACGGAAATGACCGATAAATATCCTCTTTTGCAATATTTGTAGTAGTTCGTTTTCTTATGAAACGGATATATTTGCAACAATGAAAAACAACTTATATAGAATATCATGAAAACAAGAAAATATCTTTGGCTACTATTGACCGTAGCATTGCTGATACCTCTTAATGTATCGGCCAAAAAGAAACCTGAAAAAGTAAAGACTGATCGTGAATTATGGACAGGCATTCTCTATCAGATGGCTGCACCTGTACTGAGCAATATGAGCGAAGGTAAATTGCAGGAAAATATGATGGTAGAGTTAAGTCCTACATGGGATGGCCGTGATAAACGAGTGACTTATATGGAATGCTTCGGCAGGTTGATGGCCGGACTGGCTCCGTGGTTGTCATTGCCTGATGATGACACGGCAGAAGGTCAGCAGCGCAAACAATTGCGTGAGTGGGCATTGAAGAGTTATGCCCAATCAGTGGACCCGGAAAGTAAAGATTACCTGCTATGGCGCAAGGAAGGACAACCTCTTGTAGATGCTGCCTATATAGCTGAAAGCTTTTTGCGTGGATATGATGCCTTATGGGTTCCGTTGGATGCTTTGACAAAGCAGCGATATATTGCTGAATTCCAACAATTGCGCCGGGTAGATCCCCCTTATACGAATTGGTTGTTATTCTCTTCAACCGTTGAATGCTTCCTGAAAAAGGCAGGTGCCCAAACCGATTACTATCGTATAACTTCTGCTTTACGTAAAGTAGACGAGTGGTATGTGGGCGATGGTTGGTACAGTGACGGAGAAGATTTTGCATTTGACTATTATAACAGTTTTGTGCTTCACCCCATGTATGTGGAATGCCTTGACGTGATGACGGATGGAGGAAAAAGAAACATCTGGAATGTGAAAGGCGGAAACTTCCCGAAAGCTTTGAAGCGTATGCAGCGTTTCGGTATGATATTGGAACGCTTTGTTTCTCCCGAAGGTGCTTTCCCCGTATTTGGTCGTTCAATTACTTATCGTACCGGCGTACTACAGCCGCTTGCCTTGTTGTCATTACGTGGCTGGCTACCGAAAGAATTGCCTGCCGGACAGGTGCGTGCGGCAATGACAGCTGTTATTCAACGCATGTTCGGTGATAACCGCAATTTCAATGCGGAAGGTTATCTGACATTAGGCTTTAATGGTTCTCAACCCAATATTTCAGACTGGTATACCAATAATGGTAGTCTTTATTTGGCTTCGCTTGCTTTCTTGCCATTAGGTTTGGCTGCTGATGATCCTTTCTGGACAGATGCGCCACAGCCCTGGACATCAAAGAAAGCATGGGGAGGAGAAGATTTCCCGAAAGATCACGCATATTACGAATAATAATTATGAATAAACGCATTCTTTTTTTCTTTCTGATTCTCCTGGTATTTTCCACTCTCCGGGCGCAACAGTCCCGTCTTGTGGAAGTGGGGAACGGATATAGCCAAACGTCAGTCAATACGACTGTATTCAGGAACAACTCGCTTGTGACACAAGGAGATGAACAGTATATAAGTTATTATGACGGGGACGGTTATCTGGTGCTCGGCAAACGGAAGTTGAATTCTGACCAATGGACGTTACAACGGACACAATACAAGGGAAATGTAAAGGATGCCCATAATATAATCAGCATGATGCTGGACGGAGATGGTTATTTGCATCTGTCATTTGACCATCACGGACATAAACTGAATTATTGTCGCAGCACTGCTCCGTATACTCTGGAACTGGGTGATAAAGAGCCTATGACCGGAGTGGATGAGGGAAATGTGACTTATCCGGAGTTTTATCCGTTGAATGGAGGCGATCTGTTGTTTGTTTATCGTTCCGGTTCTTCCGGCAGGGGAAATCTGGTGATGAACCGCTATTCTGTGAAAGAGAAAAAATGGTATCGCGTACAAGATGTCCTGATAGATGGTGAAGACCAGCGGAATGCCTACTGGCAACTCTATGTAGATGAGCAGGGAACCATACACCTGTCGTGGGTATGGCGTGAAACATGGCATGTGGAGACTAATCATGATCTTTGTTATGCCCGTTCCTATGATAACGGTGTCACGTGGTATAAGGCGAATGGCAAGAAATATGATTTGCCTATTCGTTACAATAATGCAGAATATGCCTGCCGCATTCCACAAAACTCAGAACTCATCAACCAGACCAGTATGAGTGCGGATGCAAGTGGTAACCCTTATATTGCCACGTACTGGCGCGATCCTGATAGTGATGTTCCGCAATACCGTATTG
>ERZ650918.2606-NODE-2606-length-12154-cov-3.406397_pt1 | contig 12154 bp, 14 predicted proteins | sample MGYA00514758_ERZ650918 | MGnify/ENA metagenome assembly ERZ650918 | reverse complement strand
GGTCTTATTACATTTTTCCTGATCCATATCAGGAAAAATGTAATAAGACCAAGTGCAAGTGTTGTACCATAGTCCGCTGTTGGTGGTCTGAGACCAAACAGACCGGAGATATTACTCATAAAAATAAAAATAAAGATTGTGCTGATATAATTCACAAACTTCGGACCAGCTACTTTACCCATCGTGCCCATAACTACACCATCCAACTTTTCAACGATGAGTTCAATGACATTCTGAAAGCCATCCGGTACTTCTGTCGCATGTTTGATCTTACGGTTTGCAATCACTGCAAAGATCAGGATCACAAGCATAACGATCAGAATGCATACATGGGATGTTGTAATCCACACGGTATGTCCAAACAGCTGATAGGAGAACAGTCCATGGATCATAAAGTCAATATCATCCGCTCCACCAGACATTAGGATTGCGTTACTCACGTTCTCACCTCCTCCTTTCTCGTTTTTAATTGTCGCTGCTTTCGGAAGGTGTCTCCACTCTTCCCTGCAGTTTTAAAACAAATTTATGTGTAAAGGGCTGAAGATAAGCAGATATCTTCAATCCCAGGACACCGATAAAAGCTGTAAATAAATTACCAAGATTAAACTTCATCATGACAAAAAAGACGATCACAACGATCACATACCGCAAAATCGACTTAGCAATGATCTTTGCCTGTGCATGCTCTCCGCCATAAATTTCAACGGCATCCCGAAGTACGATTGCCATGTTGACCGCCATCCCCACAGCCAATGCAATTCCGATCACCAGTCCCGTTGTGTACCGCAGCTTGTCCGTCACAAACCATACGCCTACAAGTTCCACGGCGATCCCATATACTATAATACCTAGAACAAGCTCTGGTAATGCATCGTTTAGTCTCTTTAACATCTTACTTCTTCCTGTCTTTTCTGCCTAATCCATAAATCTTTTTTGCCATCTTGTAAATATTGGTAAAGCCCGCCAATGCCCCTATGACAAAAAGCGGGATCGTAATCCACAAAATATCATATTTCCTGCCGAGCCATATGCCGAACATCATGCAAAGTACAATGGGAACGATCATATTCAGCCCAAACTGTAAAATCAGTGTCAGTGACTGAAACACTTTTTTCTGATTCTTCATAAGTGATGTTCTCCTCTCTGCTGTCCTTCCATGGTCTGCGGTTAAAGCCTGATCGTAATCTCCCGGTTGGTATGTTCATACTTTTGCATCACGACTCCTGCAGCCTTTAACATGCGCTTGGATGCCACAACAGACGGCGTTCCGTCATACTTGTCGCTGTCGTATACAATTCTCCTGATCCCTGCCTGAATAATTGCTTTCGCACATTCATTGCATGGAAATAATGAAACATAGATCGTTGAGCCTTCCAGACTTCCACCACGGTAATTCAAAATCGCATTCAGCTCACTGTGTGTGGTAAACAGGTATTTGTTCTCCAGCGGAGCGCCTTCCCGTCCCCATGGGAATTCATCATCCGAACAGCCTGTCGGCAGTCCGTTGTATCCCATCGATAAAATCTTATGGTCTGCACTTACAATACACGCCCCTACCTGTGTGTTCGGATCCTTGGAGCGCATGCCGGTAAGCATTGCCACACCCATAAAATATTCATCCCAGCTGATGTAATCTCTGCGTTTCTCACTCATATCTATTCCTCTCAGAAAAACGGGTATTTCTCTGGATTATTTTGTTCCGAAAATTCTGTCTCCGGCATCGCCAAGACCCGGAACAATATATCCATGCTCATTCAGATGATCATCCAGCGCACCGATATAAATATCTACGTCCGGATGTGCTTCCTGCATTTTCTTCACTCCTTCCGGAGCTGCGATGATAACCATAAGGTGGATATTTTTTACACCTTTGTCTTTCAACATCTGGATTGCTGCTGCGGAAGATCCACCTGTTGCAAGCATTGGGTCAACAACAAATACTTCACGGTTTGCGCAGTCATCCGGTAATTTGCAGTAGTACTCTACTGGCTCTAATGTTTCAGGGTCACGGTACAATCCGATATGTCCTACCTTTGCGGCTGGGATCATTGCAAGCATTCCGTCTACCATTCCAAGACCTGCACGTAAAATAGGTACGACTGCAAGTTTTTTACCCTTTAATTCTTTTACAGTTGCATGGCAGATTGGTGTATCGATCTCAACATCTGTCAGCTTCAGATCTCTGGTTGCCTCATAGCACTCTAACATTGCAACCTCACTTACAAGTGTACGGAAATCCTTGGAACCTGTATCCGTTCTTCTCATAATTCCAATTTTGTGCTGGATTAATGGGTGATCCATTACTACTACTTTTGACATGTTTTTTATTCTCCTTCGTTTAAAAGTTTTACTAATTTTATGATTGATTTCCTCATGGTCTCATAACACAGCCCATAAGACTGCAGTGATCCGCCATAAGGATCTAAAATCTCTAATTCATCACCGACAAGTTCTGTCAGTACATATACATTTTCTTCTCTGGCACTTGGGTATTTTTCAAAAATCTTCTCTAACTGGCTGTGCTCCATCGTGAGTACGAGCGTATCATCTGTAAAATCTTCATCCTCAAGCTGCGTGGATGTGAAATTCTCCCAGTTAATTCCATTGCTGATCATCACTGCCTCTGCCTTCTGATTCAACGGCTCCGGGAAAAGTACAACTAAGCCTCTGCACTCTATTGTCACCGGGTGCTTTAATGTGTATTCACTTAAAATCCCTGCTGCCATGGGCGCACGGGATGTGCCGCTCTCTGCCACAAACAGGATTCGGTTATATTGTTTCATATAAATCATGCCTTTCTGATCTCTGCATCGGTCATCAAAACTACACTTGTAATACTTGATGTCCCGCCGCCTTCAAAAGACGGTTCATGATTGCCTGTCCAATCCTTGGTGTTGCAAAACTCTCTGAATAGATTGCATCTACATTCCAGTCATCAAATTCCCTTAAAATCTTATAGAGATGCTGCGCGATCGCGTCTTCATCCGCCCGCGCTCCAATGCTCACAACAATATCTGCCTGATACTGATCTTTTGTCTCATCCGTTGCGATCACTCCGACTTTCAGACCATTTTTCTGCTTTTCGGCTACGAGTTCGTTAATCTTTTTCACAACGTTCTCTGCCTCGCCATCTACAAGCACAAGATCTGCTTTCGGTGCATAATGTTTGTATTTCATTCCAGGTGCTTTCGGCTTTGTGAGCGAATCCGAGGCTATAATTCCCGGATCGATCTTCACTTCCTCACCAAGAACCTCTTCTAACATTTCTTTCGTGATATAACCAGGGCGTAAGATCATCGGAGTATCTTCGGTCAGATCAATGATTGTTGACTCAATGCCGATTCCTACCGGTCCTCCGTCTAAGATCATCGGTATCTTGCCATCCAGATCAAGCTTCACATGGGAAGCCTCTGTCGGGCTTGGCTTGCCGGATGTATTTGCACTTGGTGCTGCAATCAGGCATCCGCTTTCCTCAATTAATTTTAATGTTACCGGGTGTTTTGGCATACGGATTGCTACGGTCTCCATACCGCCGGTCGTCTCATATGGTACTTTTTCATTCTTCCAGACGATCATCGTGAGCGGTCCTGGCCAGAATGCGTCTGCCAGCTTTTCTGCCTGAGCAGGAACTTCTTTTGCAATGGAAACAAGTTCCTCAAATTTGCAGATATGCACGATCAGGGGATTGTCTGATGGCCGTCCCTTTGCCGCATATATCTTTTTTGATGCTTCCGGATGCAGCGCATCTGCACCCAGACCATATACGGTCTCTGTTGGAAACGCTACCAGTTCTCCTTTTCGGATGAGTTCTGCCGCTTCTTTCATTTCATTTTCGTCTATCTGAAATGGATCTATTTTTACAACTTTAGTCTGCATGTTATTCCTCCGAACATTCATGTATTATTATCTCACAATTCCAAAAATTAGGCAACACACTTGCTATGTTTTTCTAAATGTGGCATAATAATTTTAATTAGGTAAAGAATATTGATGCAGCAGTTATTTTCAAATAGTAACTGCTTCTTTTCCAGTATTATATGCTTTGGCAGAAATATCAGCAATCTTTCTTACAGGAGGGAGATCGTTATGAAAATTACAAAATCAGAATTTGGAACTACAAAAAACGGTTCTATTATCAATTTATTTCATTTGGAAAACACAAGCGGCGCTTATGTTGAGATCATTGACTTTGGCTGCCGTCTGACAAAAATTGTCGTGCCGGACCGCAATGGTGATCCGGTAGATGTATGTCTTGGATTCTCAACAGCCGATCACTATGCAGACGATGATGCAAGCCTCGGTGCTGTAGTAGGCCGGGTTGCCAACCGCATCAAAGATGGCCACTTTTCTCTGAATGGAAAAGAATACCAGCTTGCCATCAACAACGGAACAAATCACCTGCACGGCGGTATCGTCGGTTACGCTTCTAAGATCTGGGAATCGAAGATCAAAGATGACAAATTAATTTTTACCATGAATTCAGCAGATGGGGAAGAGGGATATCCCGGTAATCTGACACTGACAGTCACTTATGGATGGTCCGAGGACAATGAGCTTTCGATTCTTTACGAGGCATCCACAGATGCGGATACACTGTTCAATGTGACAAATCACGGTTATTTTAACTTAAACGGTGAAGGTCATGGCGATATTATGTCGCATGAATTATTTATTGATGCAGATGAGATCACGGAACTCGATGACTCCCAGGCTCCAACCGGAAAGTTTATCCCGGTAGATGGCACTCCATTTGACTTCCGCACCATGCACACAATCGGAAAAATGTACAACTCCGATTATGAGCAGTTGAAAAAATTCGGCACTTACGATCACAACTTTGTCATCAATGGAACCGGTCTCAGGGAGGCTGCCGTTCTCCAGTCAAAAGAGACGGGAATCCGCATGACCTGCTTTACGGACCAGCCGGGTCTGCAGCTTTATGTCGCAAACCAGCCAATGAAGCTTCCGGGAAAAGAGGGCGTTCCTTACGCAGAGCACTCCAGTGTCTGCCTGGAAACACAGCATTTCCCTGATGCGATCAATCACGGAAATTTTCCAAGCATTGTGCTTCATCCCGGCGAGGATTTCCGTTCCAAGACGCTGTATCACTTCTCAACTTTTTAATTTTTGTTATTGAGCAATATTTATCATTTAGGCTTTCATTATCGTGTATTTTAATGGCTTGTGCTAATTAAAATACACGATTTTTCATGTTATGGACTTGTAAACCGTGTCTGTTTGTATTAAAATGTGTGTTAAAGTTATTGGCGACGATAACCTTACATCATTTATGATGTGATGCGTATTCTCAATACGCAGAATAATGATTTTTATTTAATTATAAGGAGGGAATATCAATGGCATACGTAATTTCTGATTCATGCGTTAGCTGTGGAACTTGCGAACCAGAATGTCCAGTAGGCGCTATCAGCCAGGGAGACAGCCAGTTCGTTATCGATGCAGGTTCTTGCGTTAGCTGCGGAACTTGTGCAGGAGTTTGTCCTACAGGAGCTATCAGCGAAGAATAATCCGCAACAGGCTTTGCAAAAGTACATAAGAAAAACCGTCAGGCTTCTGACGGTTTTTTCTTTGTCCATTTTTTTAATAATGGTGTTTTTTTCTTTTTTAAATTGCCGCGGATTGCCTCATCCAGCTGCCGGAAACGTTCCTCTTCCAGTTCCTCACGCTCCCGCATCAGATAATTCATCTCCTTGAGTACCTGTTCCCCCACATCTTCGCTGATCGTCCTGCTTAAATTTTCATTGTTTGCTGCGATCGCCTTGCCCACAATATCTGTCATGAGTTCTGTGAATTGCGCCATGCGGTCCGTATTGTCCAATATGCTCTGCTTTGCCTCTGCCAAAGCTAAGGTCTCCGGGTTTTTAAAATAAACCTGATGATTTTTTACGCCACCAGGCTTATCTGCCTCATTTCCGGTAAGTTCCGGAAGTCTCTGCTCCATATCACCATTATGTACGATCATTTTTATGGCTTTGAGCTGATAGCCCTTCTCTTTTAATTCTTTGATATATTGAAATTCTTTGATATTTTCCTGTGTATAGTAACGGTGTCCCATTTCGTTTCGCGGAATGTTTAACTCCAATTCATCTTCCCAGTAACGCAATACATGCGATTCCACATTTACCATGCTGGATGCATCTGAAATCATATACCGTACTTTTTCCATATTTTCCTCCCTTTAAGCTTACCATTATTATAAGCGTCGCAGGACAAGCCCTCAAGGAAAATCGGTCGCCTTTTTCAGACAAAAATCGGGGTGTTATACAAATTCCGACAGAAAAACAAAATCGTTTTTCTGCCGGAAACTGCACAACACCCCGACGGTACTGATTAATTTTTCTCCATGTTGGCAAACTTGGTATACTGAGGTAACCATACCAGATTGACGGTTCCGATCGGACCATTTCTCTGTTTTGCAATGATGATCTCAGAAATACCTTTCATCTCCGAATCATGATTGTAATAATCGTCCCTGTAAATAAACATAACCACGTCGGCATCCTGCTCGATCGCTCCGGACTCACGAAGATCCGACAGCATCGGTCTGTGATCCGGTCTCTGTTCAACAGCTCGTGATAACTGTGACAATGCGATCACCGGAACAGACAGTTCACGCGCCAGCGCCTTTAAGGAACGGGAAATATCTGAGATCTCCTGCTGACGGGAATCGCTCCCCTTGCCGGAACCGGACATTAACTGTAAGTAGTCGATAATGATAAGTTTTAAATCATGCTCTAATTTATATTTACGGCACTTGCTTCTCATCTCTGCAATGGAGATACCCGGCGTATCATCGATGATCAGCTTGGAATTACCGATCGTTCCTGCTCCCTCAATCAGTTTTTCCCAGTCGCTGTCCGAGAGGTTACCGGTACGCAGAGCCTGTGCATCCACTCTTGATTCCAGAGAGAACAGACGGTTTACCAACTGTTCTTTCGACATCTCCAAAGAAAAAATTGCGGTACACATATCTTCATGGAATGCCACATACTGCGCAATATTCAATACAAACGCTGTTTTTCCCATAGACGGACGCGCCGCGATCAGAATCAGGTCGGAAGGCTGTAAACCGGCAGTCCGATAGTCCAGATCGATAAATCCGGTTGGAATACCGGTTACCGTTCCGGAAGTCTTTGCTGCATTTTCAATTTTCTCCAGCGCATTCATAACAACCTGACGGATTGGGACATAGTCTCCACCGCCACCTCTTGTGGAGAGCAGATCAAATACTTTCTTCTCCGTCATATCCATGACCGTATCAATACTTTCCTTACCGGCATAACACTCATTCTCAATCTCTTCATTCAATCGGATGAGTTTGCGCCGCATGGAATTGTCTTTTACAATTTTTGCGTAATACTTAATATTTGCAGAAGTCGGAACCGCATCCAAAAGTTCTTTCACATAGGAAAGACTTGAAATTTCCTCCGGCACCTCTTTTTCTTTTAATTTGTTCTGTAAGGTAATGAGGTCGACTGGAAGTCCTTTGCTGTAGAGTTCTATCATGGCATCAAATAAGATTCCATACTGTTTATGATAAAAATCATCACTCGTCAGCATCTCCATCGCCGTCAATATCGCATCTTTGTCCATGATCATGGATCCAATGACAGACTGTTCTGCATCCAGACTATTTGGCATGCTTCTCTTGATCAGAGTCTCCTCCATGAGATCCTCCCTATAATTCTACTACATGAACGGCAAGTTTTCCGGTTACTTTGGTGTGGAGTTTTACCGGAACTTCCACAACGCCAAAGCTTCTGATTGGCTCTGCAAGCTGCATTTTCTTCTTGTCGAGTTCTAATCCAAGCTGCTCTTTTGCCGCTGCTGAGATCTCTTTTGTGGAAACAGAACCAAAGGTTCTTCCGCCTTCACCGGCTTTCATCTTAACAGTTACTTTCTTATCTTTTAAATTTTCCGCCATTGCAAGCGCTGCCTCGTAATTCTCCTGTGCAACTTTATCTGCATGCTGATTCTGTAATTTCAGATCATTTAAATTTTTGGCATTTGCTTCCACGCCTAATTTTTTCGGAAAAATAGCGTTGCGTGCGTAACCGTCACTGACATTGACAACGTCTCCCTTTTTTCCTAATGCTTTTACATCCTGTAATAATATTACTTTCATTCCTGAATATCTCCTTCTTTTATCATCTCGTCAATGGTGTCCTGGATCATTCGCTTTGCCTCCTGGATCGTACAGTTCGTCAACTGCGCTCCCGCAACGTTTAAGTGACCGCCGCCACCCACACGTTCCATAATGAGCTGGACATTGATCTCATCAATGGATCTTGAACTGATATAGATTTTTCCCTGATACTCCGTCAAAACGAAGGATGCCTTAATTCCCACAATATTTAATAATTCATTTGCCGCCTGTGCTCCTACAATTGTAGGGCTTTCAATATTGTCCGCCGGGCAGACAGAGATTGCAAATGCTCCCCGGTAGACCTCTGCATGACGGACCGCCTCAGCTCTCGCTTTATAAGCAGCCATATCATTTCGCAGCATTTTTCTGACACGCGTGACTTCTGCTCCGGCTCTTCTGAGATATGCCGCTGCCTCAAAAGTGCGCACGCCTGTTTTTGTCATAAAATTATTGGTATCAATGAGGATGCCTGCGTAAATACAGTCTGCCTCACTCGGTTCCAGCTTAATATTTTCCGAAAAGTACTGCAATACTTCCGCGATCATCTCGCATGCGCTCGACGCATATGGCTCGATATAGGAAAGTACCGGATTCTCAATGACTTCACTGTTCTGTCTGTGGTGATCGAATACACAGATCGTGTCGGTACGGTTTAACAGCTCCGGGCATTCTGTGTAGCTCGGACGGTTTGTGTCCACAACCATGACCAGCGTATTCTTATTTGTGATCAGAAGCGCCTCTTCATTCTTAATGAATAAATCTGCCGGGTAACCTTTTTCTTCCGTAAAACATTCTACCAGCGGTCGGAGGGATGTCGTGACTTCATTTAAAACGATCTGTGCCTTCTTGCCAAGCACACGGGCTGCGCAGTACACACCGATCGCAGCACCAAGAGAGTCCACGTCACTGATCGTATGTCCCATAATGACCACATGTTCACGGCTCTCGATGATCTCGCGGAGTGCATGAGCCTTTACTCTGGCTTTTACTCTGGTGTTACGCTCTACCTGTTTTGCCTTGCCTCCATAATAAGTGACTTCCTCGCCTTCTTTTACAACGACCTGATCGCCGCCACGTCCTAATGCAAGGTCAATTCCCATGCGGGCGTACTCGTAATTCTGTGTATAGCTGACACCTCCGGCACCGACTCCGATACTTAAGGTGATCGCCATCTCATTTCCGACTTTGATGCTCTTTACATCCTCGATCAGCTTGAACTTATCTGCTGAGAGCTGCTCTAAATACTTGTATTTGAATACAACAAAATATTTGTCTTTCTCAATCTTACGCACAAGGGCATCGATCTCAGTAAAATACTTATTGACCTTGCGGTCTACAAGTGCGATCAAAAGGGAACGCTTCACATCCTCGATACTGTCTAACGCTTCCTCGTAATTGTCAATATAGATCAGTCCCGCAACAAGCTTCTGCTCCTCGTTCTCCCTGATATAACGGTTCAGCTCTGTCTCGTCAAACAGATAAATGGCAGTCAGATACTCATCGCTGTCATTGATTGCCACGATAGCACTATCCTTTGTCACAGAATCAAAATAAATGCGCTTCATGGAAATACGGTAATTGCGGTCATCCAGCATTACATTGATTGATTCCACCGCTTCGGATTTCTGAAGGATATCCTTTGTCAGACTCGGAAATACTGTGGTCACTGACTTATGGTAATTTTTGTCCTTGCCTGTGATCTCTGTAAATTTTTCATTCATCCACAGAAATCTCGAATTATAATCCAGCAATGCATACGGAATCTCAAAATCATTCAAAAGCTGTTTCTGTACAGTTCCGTACTGTGTGGCAAAATTCACCAGCTCATTGATCAGAAGTGGTCTGTTCCGCCTGTTTGATATCAGTACAATGATAACGTATAAAACGATAAATCCTGAAAACTCTGCTCCCATCTGTATGTCCTGTGCATACATTGCAACATCCATCAAAATCAATACAATGGTGAGATACAAAGGCCAGTTCAAATATCTGCGAAGCTTTCCTTTTAATTTTATATTCGTTTTCTTCATATTCACACCCTTTAAAAATCCTGCAAAATAGTAACGATTTGTATTCCATTATATCATTGAAAGGGTATAATATAAAGCTTATTTTTCTGATTTAATTTCCCGATAAAGGTGTTTCACGTAAGGTCAGATAATTTCCCTTATCCATATCATCAATAAAATTGTCTGCGATCATCTTTTTTCCGCAAAAATTTTCGTCCATGTCTTCCATAAATTCCATGTTCTCATTCTGATAACCTATGCCATCCTGATAATGGAAAACCCGAAATCCAGTTCCCTCTTCCCCGCCGTATGCCGGAAAAATAAGATCATGCCATCCGTCAGTCATCGTATCGCTCACATACACCGGAGTACGGACATACGCAAAACTCTCCAGCACCTGATATCCCTGTTCATTCTGCTCAAGGATCACTGCCGGATCACCGCCGTCACATTCCGTATATTCGCCAACCACCACCGCAAGGATTTCCTCCGTTCCGTCTTCGTTCAGATCGACCCTGTCATATTAGTAGCGTGTCTCCGTACAAAATTCTTCCGGTATCTGATAATAAGCAATCAGGAAATCCGCAAGTTCCTGGTTCTTCTCCCTGTCGGCATAAATCGTCTCTGTATCTGCCTCAGAAACAGGGTACTGTGTACGTTCCTGTTCTTTCTCTTCCGTCTCTTCTGGCTGACTTTCCGTTTCCGCTGCCATATCAGGGACCGCTTCTGCTTTATCTGTCTCCTCTTTTTTACCGCATCCACATAACCATAAAACTGCCAGCAATGGAAGTATGATATATTTTCTCAATTTCTTTTTCATATTGTGTAATCCTTTTGTCAGTCTCTTCCGTTTTCCTTAAACTTATGAAAAAAGCCTATCACATTATAACAAAAAAAGTCTTTAAAAAAACATTAATTTTTCTAAAGACTTTTGTATTATTTAAATCACATGTTTTTCCATCCATTTGCCTGATATGAAACGAATGGAGAAGATAATGCTTCGGATTCCCCAGTCTGCAAACATACCGATCCACACTGCGATCGGTCCAAATCCCTGAAAACGGATCAGATAAACCGCCAGTGCCACCCTGCAGAACCACATCGTGCACGTAGCTGTGATCATAGAAAACTTTACATCTCCCGCTGCTCTGAGTCCGTATGGCGGAATGAAAGACAGTGCCCAGAGGATTGGTTTTGCGATCGTGATCGCGATCAGCATCTGATAACAAAGTTCCATGCTTCCGGCCTCCATTCCGGCAAGACGCATGACCGGACGGCTGACAAGGAATGTGACTGCACAGGAAATGATCAGAACGATCTCTGCATATCCTGTTAATTTTATAATATAATATTTGGCTTCCTCTTTTCTTCCTGCGCCAAATGCCTGACCCACCACGGTCATAAGCCCGATCCCCACAGCGATCGCAGCAATTCCATTGACATTTTCGAAAATCACCGTCATCGCCTGCGCTGCGATCGCCTGTGTTCCAAGAGTGGAAACCGTGGACTGGATCGCCAGTTTTCCAAACTGAAACATACCATTTTCCACTCCGGCAGGAATACCGATCGCAAGGATCTTTCCGATCAGCGGAAAATCCGGCCGGATCGTGTGATATTGGTCCAGCACGATTTTCTGTTTTGGTTTTCTCAGGAAAAACAAAACGACAATGGCGCAGAATACTCTTGAAACAAGCGTTGATATCGCTGCTCCTGCCACTCCCATATCACACCCAAAAATAAGCACCGCATTTCCGATGATGTTCAGCACATTGGAAATGATTGATATCTGCATTGGGAATTTGGAGTTTCCTCCTGCACGGTAAAAGGCTCCTCCTGCATTAAACAGGGCAATAAACGGATAGGAAGATGCCGTGATCAGGAAATATATAATGGAATCCTCCATAACCGCAGGCTCCACAGCTCCAAAAATCAGGCGTAACAGCGGCCGGCAGAAGATCAGTCCGCCTGCAGTGATCGT
>ERZ650918.2604-NODE-2604-length-12185-cov-3.125474_pt1 | contig 12185 bp, 8 predicted proteins | sample MGYA00514758_ERZ650918 | MGnify/ENA metagenome assembly ERZ650918 | reverse complement strand
TTTGCAACGTGCCGGCTATAGCTTGAACCGTTCATCACGTCAGTTAACCCGTCCGGACGATACTGCCCGAAAGGGATATTTTGAAGCAGTGATTAAGGAATGGGAAGCTTTGAAGGCCGAAGGCTATCATAATTTTTATGCAAACGGTTATGAACAACTGTTCAAAAACTATTCTCAACTGACATTGGACAATCAGGAGTCTCTTTGGGAAATTGCTTTTGAACCCAACCAAGGTTTGAAGGATAATGCTGGTGTATGGGCAACTTACAACGGACCACTGGTAGATGCTCCAGGAAGTTACCCCGGCACAAGCAGTTATATGGGACGTGCCAATGCCTTCTTTGTAGTACTACCATATTGGAAGTCTTTCTATGAGTCAAATGAGGATGGAAGCATAAAAGATATACGCCGTGACGTAAATTTCGTGGACTATGCTATTAAGTGGAACAAAAATAAAGAAATTCAGGAAAAATCGCATACTTCTGCCGATATCAACAAAAATCTAAATAGATATCCGGGTAAATGGCGCAGAGAATGGATGGCTCCGGGCTTCGTAGATCCCAATAACACGGGTGTCAATTATGCTCCGTTGCGTTATGCCGATGCAGTTCTGATGGCAGCCGAAGCTTATAACGAAACCGGTAACACAACCGAAGCATGGAAATTATTGAATGATGTTCGTGTCCGTGCCGGTGCTACTCCTATAAGTACAGCTAATTATTCAAGCTTGTTAAAGGCTCCGAAGTTGTACGATTTACCATTCATTCCGGATGGTGACGATGCCGGCAAATTCCGTACAGCCTTGTATTGGGAACGTGCTTTTGAACTTTGCTACGAAGGTCAACGCAAATATGACTTACTGCGCTGGGGCATTCTGGAAGCATCTTTAAAAGCCGCCCAAAACTATATGGAATCATGGACTCCAGGACCTGATGAATATATAACGGATGCAGCACGTAAAGATTGGAATGCGGTGAAATGGGCTAAATCCAACTACGTAGCAGGCCACAATTTTACCACGGGCAAGCATGAACTTTATCCGATTCCATTGGCTGAAATTCAGTCGAATGCAGCTTTGAACGGTGAAAACAATCCGGGATTTGAGTAATTCCATTTCCTGAGTATGAACTGACAATGGATGGAGAAATGGAGGAACTGTAATTATGTTTATACTTTCTCCATCCTTGTACACAAGGACGATAATTTGAGCAGATATAACCTATAGAATATACATTATTTATGAAGAAATTTTTATTATTTTGTTACGCAGTTGTTACACTACAAGGATTCTCCAGCTGCTCATCCAGTCAACCTAAGGAAGATTATGGCTGGTTGAAAAATGCAATAGATACTTCTGTGCAACAACTGGAAAAAACAGTGGCCGATGTAGGGGATTCAGTCCTGTTACCCCGCTCCATCTGGACGGGATACGATATGGATTTTCTCTGTAGTCAATTACAAAGAGATCCTGCAACTTTCAAAGACTCCTTACGGGTAAAGCCTGTGAAAGATGCTCTGGGAAGCCGCAGATATTGCAGTTCCATCTATGATTGGACAAGTGGTTTTTTCCCCGGAAACTTGTGGTACGCGTATCAACTGACCGGCATTGAAGACTTGAAAAAGAGTGCTGCAAAATTTACGAATTATCTACATCCGGTGAAAGATTATAAAGGTACACACGACATAGGCTTCATGATGAATTGCAGTTATGGTAATGCATATCGTCTAGCCCCTGCTGACAGTATCCGTCAGATACTGGTGCAAACTGCTGATAATTTATGCGGCCGTTTTGATTCGAACATAGGTTGTATTCGTTCCTGGGATTTCGGAAAGTGGAACTTCCCTGTGATTATTGATAATATGATGAATCTGGATCTATTATTTTATGTCAATCATCTTACCAATGATCCCAAATATAAAGAAATCGCATTGAAACATGCTGAAACAACATTGAAGAACCACTTCAGAAACGATCATTCATCCTACCACGTAGTAAGCTACAATAACGATGGCAGCGTAGAAATGAAATGTACACATCAGGGGAAAAATGATGATTCTTCATGGGCACGCGGACAAGCCTGGGGAATATATGGATATACATCCTGCTATCGCGAGTCAAAAGATGCGGCTTTCTTGCAGCAAGCCAAAGATATTGCAGCATTAATCATGACACGTGTAAAGACTGACGATGCGATTCCTTTGTGGGACTATGATGCCCCGGATACACCGGAGACACCTCGTGATGCATCCGCCGCTTCTGTCACAGCTTCTGCCTTGATAGAACTCAGTACTCTTGTAGAGGATGGACAAGTCTATTTTGATTATGCAGAGAAACTACTCAAGTCTCTCTCTTCCGATGCTTACCTGGCAAAGATCGGCACTAACCAGGGATTTATCCTGATGCACTCTACAGGTTCACTGCCTAATGGGTCTGAAATTGACACACCTATCAATTATGCCGATTATTATTATCTGGAAGCTTTAGCCCGATATATGCAGGTAAAAGGACTTGATTATAAATCGCTTTAAATGAATTTAATATACCATGAAAATAACAAACTATATACTTAGTTTCACTTTTCTACTGGTTTCCCTATGTGCAGAAGCACAGCAGTTGCGAAAGGAAACTTTTGATTTACTGAATCTGGATTATCCGGGATTGGAAAAAGTAAAGGCTGCATGCACCCAACAGCAATGGGATAAAGCGGCTCAGGCTTTATTGGACTATTACCGCCAACGCACCGGCATAGGACATCCTGATATAAATCTGAAGAATATCAAAATATCCAAGGAAGAACAAAAATGGGCTGATGATGCCTTGGAACATACATTTTTTGTACACAAAGGATATCAGCCTTCCTATAATTATGGCAAAGATATCAACTGGCAATATTGGCCGATACAAGACAATGAGTTGCGCTGGCAGTTACACCGTCACAAATGGTTCACCCCAATGGGAAAAGCATATAGAATCTCAGGGGATGAGAAATATGCCAAGGAATGGGCATATCAATATATGGACTGGATTAAGAAGAATCCTTTGACAACCGTAGAGAAAGAAGAATACGAACTTGTCAGTGCAGGTGAAGTAAAAGGGAATGCTGAAAATGTACGTTTTGCATGGCGTCCTTTGGAGGTGAGTAACCGTTTACAGGATCAAACTCTGCAATTTTTGTTATTTATTCCCTCAAAGGCTTTCACCCCGGAATTCCTGACTGAATTCCTGATTAATTATCACCGGCATGCACTACACATTCTGGGTAATTACTCAGATCAAGGCAACCACCTGTTGTTCGAAGCACAACGTATGGTATATGCAGGTGCATTTTTCCCCGAGTTTAAAGAGGCAGCCGGATGGAGAGAAAGTGGAATAAACATTTTAAACCGTGAAATAAAAAAACAAGTTTATCCGGATGGTGGCCAATATGAACTGGACCCCCATTATCATTTAGCGGCAATCAATATTTTTTGCAAGGCCCTACGTATGGCAGACGTCAATGGTTTCCGTCAGGAGTTTCCTGCTGAATACGTGAATACAGTTAAAAATATGATTGAGTTCTACGCTAATATCTGTTTCCCAGATTACAGTAATCCTTGTTTCAGTGATGCAAAATTAGGAGACCGCCCAGCAGAAATCCGCAATTATCAGGAATGGCTCAAACTGTTTCCGGATTGCGACTGGATCCGTTATTATGCTACTGAAGGTCGTGAAGGTTCTCCCCTACCCAATCTTTCTCATGGAGCCCTGACTTCCGGCTTCTTTACTTTCAGAAACGGCTGGAAACAAGATGCTACTGTAATGGTGGTAAAGGCCGGTCCCAAAGGTGAGTGGCACTGTCAACCGGATAACGGAACTTTTGAGCTCTGGTTCAATGGTCGAAATCTCTTTCCGGATAGCGGCTCATACGTCTATGCCGGTGACGATGAAGTGATGAAACTTCGCAACTGGTTCCGTCGGACAAGTTCTCATAATACCCTGACACTGGATGAGAAAAACTTACAGACCACACAATCTGTTACTAAGCTTTGGAACCCCGAAGGTAATGAACAAATCCTAGTAACAGAGAACCCTCATTATGAAGGCTTAAAGCACAGACGTTCTGTCTTCTTTGTAGACCAATCTTATTTTGTCATTGTCGATGAGGCTGTGGGAGATGCAAAAGGAACAGTGAATCTTAACTATCATTTATGTGAAGGCACTGTAAATGTAGACGATAAAAGTCATATTCTGACCACCGCTTACGACGGGTCAAGCAATATGAAGTTACAATGTTTTGCCGAAAAGAAAGCTTCGATGAGAGAAAAGGAGGGATGGCGTTCCACTGCTTATCGCGTACGTGTACCCCGTACTTCGGTTTCCTTTGATGTGGACAAAAAGGATTCGGAAGCTGTACGTTACATCACCATTATCTATCCTTCGAAAAATGCAGCTTCTTTTCCTGCATTCAAGGCTAAATTCCTGAATAAGAAGTTTGATGAGAATGGAGTGAAAATAGAAATATCTGTTGATGGAAAGAAACGTCAATTGGAGTATAAACTATAAGAAGACTTTTATTATGAATCGCTTATCATATTTATTGTTGCCTCTCACTGCCATCGGAGTCTCCGCTTGCAGCTCCAATAAGACCAAAGAGGAGGTAAAACGTCCGAACATTATCTTTATGATGACAGACGACCATACAACGCAAGCCATGTCATGTTACGGTGGACGTCTCCTTCAGACTCCCAATATGGATCGGATTGCCAGTGAAGGTGTTCGTATGGATAATTGTTATGCGGTCAATGCTTTATCCGGTCCGTCAAGAGCTTGTATCTTGACGGGCAAATTCAGCCACATCAACGGATTCACAGACAATGCCAGCACTTTCGATGGCAACCAACAGACTTTTCCCAAATTGTTACAAGCTGCCGGTTACCAAACTTCAATTGTCGGCAAATGGCATTTGATTACCGAGCCTCAGGGGTTTGACTATTGGTGTATCCTGACCGGACAACATGAACAAGGGGACTATTATAATCCAGACTTCAACGAGAATGGAAAGCAGATTGTAGAGCAGGGATACACCACTGACATTATCACAGACAAAGCTATCGAATATCTGGAACATAGAGATAAAAGCAAGCCTTTCTGTATGATGTATCATCAGAAAGCCCCACACCGTAACTGGATGCCCGCTCCCCGCCACTTGGGGATGTTTAACAATACCGTATTCCCCGAACCCGCCACACTTTTCGATACATACGAAGGTAGAGGCTCTGCTGCCAGGGAACAAGATATGTCCATTGAACACACATTGACCAATGACTGGGATCTGAAACTGCTGACCCGTGAAGAAATGCTAAAGGATACAACGAATCGCCTCTATCAGGTCTACAAGCGTATGCCGACTGATGTACAGGATAAGTGGGACTCGGCATATGCACAACGTATTTCAGAATATCGTAATGGTAATTTAAAGGGAAAAGAACTGATCAGCTGGAAATACCAGCAATATATGCGCGATTATCTGGCAACTATCGTAGCCGTGGACGAGAATATAGGGAGACTGATCAGCTATTTGGAGAAAACCGGTGAACTGGACAATACAATCATTATCTATACTTCGGATCAAGGTTTCTTTTTGGGCGAACATGGCTGGTTTGACAAACGCTTTATGTATGAAGAATGCCAACGTATGCCACTAATCATCCGCTATCCGAAAACAATCAAGGCAGGCAGTGTATCAAGTGCCATTGCCATGAATGTGGATTTTGCTCCCACATTGCTGGATTTTGCCGGGGTAGATATACCGGCGGATATTCAGGGACAGTCTCTCAAACCTATTCTGGATAATGAAGGGAAAACTCCGACAGACTGGAGAAAAGCTGCCTATTACCACTATTATGAGTATCCAGCAGAGCATTCAGTAAAAAGACATTATGGCATTCGTACTGCTGATTTTAAATTGATTCACTTCTATAACGATGTGGACGAGTGGGAAATGTACGATTTGAAGAATGATCCGAATGAATTAAATAATGTATTTAACAAATCGGAGTATGCCGACAAACGGACAGAACTGATGTCACTACTGAAAGAAACCCAAAAGCAGTATAAGGATGATGATCCAGATGAAAAAGTAAATGAGCTGTTCAAAGGCGACAGACGATTAATGAAAAACAGATAATCTATAAAAAATACCATGAATAGAAGAAATTTTTTAAAAAATACAGGCTGGTCCCTTATCGGATTGGCAGCTTCCGGCAGTTTATTATCTGCATGTCAGCAGGGAACTGTTGCAGGAAAGAAAATTATGCCCTCTGCCAGTAATCTGAAATATTTCTGGGGAGATCTACATAACCACTGTAACATAACCTACGGCCATGGCGACATGCGTTCTGCGTTCGAAGCCGCCAAGGAACAATTGGATTTTGTATCTGTCACCCCACATGCCATGTGGCCTGACATTCCCGGAGCAGATGATCCTCGCCTGAAGTGGGTGATTGATTATCATACCGGTGCTTTCAAGCGCTTGCGCGAGGGAGGTTATGAGAAATACGTGGCCATGACCAATGAGTACAATAAGGAAGGGGAATTTCTAGCCTTTGTAGGTTATGAAGCACATAGCATGGAACATGGCGACCATGTAGCCCTGAATTATGACTTGGATGCACCGTTGGTGGAATGTACCTCCATTGAAGACTGGAAACAAAAAGCCCGCGGACATAAAGTATTTATAACTCCACATCACATGGGTTACCAGACGGGCTACCGCGGATATAACTGGAACTTCTTTACGGAAGGAGACCAGACTCCGTTCGTAGAGATGTATTCCCGCCATGGATTGGCAGAGAGCGATCAGGGCGATTATAATTATCTGCATGATATGGGGCCTCGCCAATGGGAAGGTACAATTCAATGTGGATTGGAGCAAGGCAAGAAATTCGGTATTATGGGCTCGACAGACCAGCACGCCGGATATCCGGGCAGTTATGGTGATGGGCGTATAGGCATACTGGCAGAGTCATTGACCCGTGATAAGATTTGGGATGCCATGAAGAACCGTCACGTTTGTTGCGCTACCGGTGATAAGATCAATATAGATTTTCGTCTGAACGACGCTTTTCCGGGCGATGTGGTGCGGGGTAACAGCCGCCGTATTTATTTGAATGTGGAAGGCGGCAGTTGCATCGATTACATAGACATTGTCAAGAATCGAAGATGCATAGCCCGTTTAAGTGGTCCGTTATTGCCCGAAATGCCAGAAGGAGACATGGTACGTTGTAAGGTAAAGATTGAATTTGGATGGAATCGTGAAGAGCAGTATGTACATTGGCAAGGAAAGCTATCTATCAGCAAAGGAACTATCAATGCTGTGGAACCTTGCTTCCGTGGCGCTGCCTTCACCTCTCCGCAACCGGGAGAACCCGAGTTTGAAACAAAGGTCAACCGTATTGTGTCCGTTACGGACAAGGATACGGAGTTAGATATGTACAGTTCCAAGAATCCGAATACCACCACTCCCGCCATGCAGGCTGTCATTCTGGATGTCACTATGCCTAAAGACGGTATGATTACGGCAGAATTCAACGGCAAGAAGCTTGAACATTCATTGAGCGAACTTCTGGAAGGTTCCCGCTCCCATTTCATGATCGGATGGCTTAGTGAAGCTATTCTATTCAACCGTGCAATGCCGGAAAGTTGCTTTATGGTTGAACATTATATGGAAGATACTGAACCAGAAAGAGATACGGACTATTACTATGTCAGAGTTCGCCAGCGTGACCAGCAATGGGCGTGGAGTTCTCCTATATGGGTAGAAAGAATATAATGTTTCCTTATTTGATACAATAAATTATGGAATACGCAATTGGCATTGATTTAGGTGGCACATCTATAAAATATGCTTTGGTAGATAAAGCGGGTAATTCTTTCTTTGAGGGAAAATTACCCTCTTTTGCTTCTGTTTCGGCTGCAAAAGTGATGGAACAACTGATAAAGGCTGCTACTTTGCTGAAAGATGAAGCTGCCAAACAGGACTGGAACGTACTGGGCATAGGACTTGGCACGCCGGGAATTGTAGATGAAACAAACCGTATCGTACTGGGAGGTGCGGAAAATATTATCGGCTGGGAAAATATAGATGTAGCCTCCCTTATGGAGAAACAGATGAGTCTACCGGTAGTTGTTGGAAATGATGCCAACCTGATGGGACTGGGAGAAACGAAATACGGTGCAGGAAGAGGTTGTACCCATGTGGTGTTTCTGACTGTGGGAACCGGTATCGGCGGAGCTGTCATTATTGATGGCAAGTTGTTCAATGGATATGCTAACCGGGGTACGGAGTTGGGGCATGTACCGTTGATTGCCAACGGTGAACGTTGTGCCTGCGGGGCAGTCGGCTGCCTGGAGCATTATGCTTCGACTTCCGCCTTAACAAGACGTTTTAGCATATTGGCAAAAGAGCAAAATTTGAGTTTTGATACGGAGATAAACGGGGAATTGATTGTTCGCCTCTATCATGAAGATTTCCCGCTGGCTGTCGAGTGCATGAACGAGCACTTTTACTATTTGGGAAGAGGAATTGCCGGCTTCGTCAATATCTTCAGTCCCCAACGGATTGTGATAGGAGGAGGTGTTGCAGAATCTGGCAGTTTCTATTTAGAGAAAATAAGGGCGGTAGTCAAAAAGCACGTAATAGCAGACTGTGCCCTGAATACCAAGATTGTGGCTGCCGGATTGGGCAATAAAGCCGGTCTTATCGGTGCAGCATCACTAATTCTATAAACAAACGAATTATTATGAAAAATAACAAGAAATGGGGTATGCTGGCATTGATAATGATGTTCTGGTTTACCATTTCCTTCATTACAAACATTCTCGGACCGTTAATTCCTGACATTATCCATAACTTTGAGCTGAAGGATTTGGCAATGGCGGGATTTATCCCGACTTCCTTCTTCCTGGCTTATGCCATCATGTCGATACCGGCAGGCATACTGATAGATAAATATGGAGAAAAGCCGGTGCTGTTTACCGGTTTCCTTATGCCATTTATCGGAACCGTCTTGTTTGCGTGTTTACCGTTTTATTCGATATTACTGGTGTCTTCCTTTATCATCGGCTTGGGAATGGCCATGTTGCAGACCGTAATTAATCCTTTGCAGCGTGTTGTCGGTGGAGAAGAGAACTACGCATTCATAGCCGAATTGGCACAATTTGTGTTTGGAGTAGCATCGTTTATCAGTCCCTTGGTTTACACTTGGTTAATACATGCGCTGGCACCGGGAGTCTATCAGCCGGGAAAGAATTTCCTGCTTGATATTCTGGCAGACATCACTCCAGTCACTCTTCCCTGGGTTTCCCTTTATTGGGTATTCACAGTGTTATTGCTGATTATGCTGCTCGTTGTGTCATTGGTTCGCTTCCCGCGCATTGAACTGAAAGATGATGAACGCAGTGGTTCTTCGGCCTCCTACAAAAAATTGTTCCGTCAAAGATACGTATGGCTTTTCTTCTTAGGAATCTTTTGCTATGTCAGTACGGAACAGGGGGTTTCTATTTTCATGAGTACTTTTCTGGAACAGTATCATGGCATTGATCCGAAGACCGTCGGCGCGCAAAGCATCAGTTATTTCTGGGGTTCAATGACCGTCGGATGCTTATTTGGCATGTTCCTGCTGAAGTTGATAGACAGCAAGCGTTTACTGCAAATATCGGGCATACTTTCCATGGGGTTACTGTTAATCGCATTATTCGGTTCTGCGGAAATGGCGGTATGGGCCTTTCCGGCAATAGGCTTTTGTATCTCCATGATGTACTCCATAGTGTTTTCACTTGCCCTGAATACAGTAACCCAGAATCACGGTTCTTTTGCAGGTATCCTCTGTTCCGGAATAGTGGGAGGTGCAGGTGGCCCGCTACTCGTCAGCCTGGTATCCGATGCCACTTCATTGCGAACAGGCATGCTGCTTATTTTGGTTTTCATGGGATACATTACGTTTATCGGCTTCTGGGCACACCCTTTGGTTAATAATAAAACAGTTAGCTTGAAAGAGCTGGTTACCTTCAAAAAACAAAAATAAGATTTTGAGATGCTTCATGCATCTCTTTTTTTCTTATATAGAAAGCTTTTTATAGTCATTTTATGGTACAATTATTTCAAAAGGAGGCGATTTTGTGTATCGTTTTTATGTATCAAGTTACGCTAAAGGAAAAGAAAAAGGTCTTTATGTATGTACTTTAGATGAAACTAAAAATGAACTTCATTTAAATAAACATATTCCTACCGAAGATTTTCCTTCTTATGTTATTAAAAAAGATGATTATCTTTATGTATCTTTAAAAGATGCACGTGTTGGTGAAGGAGGAGGTGTCGCAAGTTATCATATTGAAGAAGATGATTTAAAACAACTTTCTTTTTATAATTCCCATGGTCGTTCTTATACTCATTTATGTTTAAGTCCTGATCAAAAATATTTATTTACAGCCAATTATCACGTTGGAGCAACAGCTGCTTTCCCTTTAAAGGATCATAAAATTGGAGATAAACTTTCAGTTGTTCACCATCACGGTTCAGGAATTGATTTACTTAAAAGACAAACAAATCCTCATGCTCATTATGTAGGAATTACTCCTGATCATAAATATCTTTACAGTGTTGACCTAGGTGCTGATAAAATTGTTATGTATGAATTTATTAATGAAAAATTACAAGAAACATCATTAAGTCAATCTGTGATTCCTGGTAGTGGGCCTCGTCATATGATTTTTTCTCATGATGGTAAATATTGTTATCTCGTCAATGAAATTAGTAACAGTATTATGGTTTATCAATATCATGATGGACACTTTACTTTGATTCAAGTTATTCATTGTGTACCTCGTCATTTTCATGGCTTTTCAAGTGCTGCTGCTATTCATATGACATCAAGTGGTAAACATATTATTGTTTCCAATCGTGGACATGATAGCATTGTCCTTTATCGCGTTAATCAAGAAACAGGAAAAATCACTTTACTTTATATGGTGCATACTGGAAAAGGACCTCGTGATTTTAATATTATTGATGATCGTTATATTGTTGTTGCAAGTCAAGAAGAAGATTTTTTAGAGCTTTATACATTTGATGAAGAAAAAGAAGAAATTAAGCCTACAGGAAATACTTTAGATATTATTCAACCTGTTTGTGTAGCTTTATAAAAGGAGAAAGATTATGAAATACGAAATTGTTGGAGATACTCTCCCTGTTGTTATTTGTCACTTAAATAAAGGTGAAAAAATGATTAGTGATAGTGGTGCTATGGCTTGGATGGATCCATGTATGAAAATGGAAACAAACGGTGGTGGTGCTGGTAAAATCATCGGTAGAATGTTTTCTGGTGAAACTTTATTTAGAAATAGTTATACGGCAAATGAAGATGGTTTGATTGCCTTTGCCTCAAGTTTCCCTGGAAAAATTGTCGCTATTGATGTAGATCCTGGAAAAGAAGTCATCATTCAAAAATCTGCTTTTCTAGCTAGTGAAGAAAATGTAGAAACATCGGTTTTCTTTAATAAGAAATTTTCTTCTGGTATATTTGGTGGTGAAGGTTTTATTTTAACAAAGGTTTCAGGACATGGAACATGTTTTATTGAAATTGATGGAAGTACCGTAGAATATAATTTACTACCAGGTCAACAAATGGTTATTGATACCGGTTATCTTGCAATGATGGATGCTACTTGTAAAATGGATATCCAATCAGTTCCTGGTTTAAAAAATAAATTTTTAGGAGGAGAGGGATTATTTAATACCGTGGTTACTGGTCCTGGTAAAATTGTGGTTCAAACAATGCCTATTTCAGCAGTAGCAAATTCACTTGCAAAATTTTTCCCTCAAGGTAAATAATGAAGAAATTGTTTTGTTTTGATATTGATGGTACTTTAAGAACGACCACAGATCATCAAATACCAGAAAGTACCATCAAAGCCTTAAATTTATTAAGAGAAAAAGGTCATCTTTTATTAGTATCTACAGGTAGAAGTGTTGACTCTTTAAAGAATACTCACATTTATGATACTTTTGCCTTTGATGGGTATGTATGCAATAGTGGACAAGCTTTATTAGATAAAAATTTAAAACTTATTCACAAAGAAAGTTTATCTACAACTGTTGTTTTAAAAGCTTTAGACGCTTCTAAAAAACACAACATTCCTTTAGCTC
>ERZ650918.2600-NODE-2600-length-12219-cov-2.909734_pt1 | contig 12219 bp, 9 predicted proteins | sample MGYA00514758_ERZ650918 | MGnify/ENA metagenome assembly ERZ650918 | reverse complement strand
CATTAGAGAATGTGGATACAGACCAGATAATCCCTGCACGTTTTCTGAAAGCTACGACTAAAGAGGGCTTCGGAGAGAATCTGTTCCGCGACTGGCGGTATGACAAACAAGGAAACAAAATCGACTCTTTCGTTCTGAACGATCCGACCTATAGCGGACAGGTGCTTGTAGCCGGAAAGAACTTCGGTTCGGGCAGTAGCCGCGAGCATGCGGCATGGGCCATTGCAGATTATGGTTTCCGCGTGGTAGTCAGCAGTTTCTTTGCAGATATTCACAAGAATAATGAACTGAATAATTTCGTATTGCCTGTAGTGGTGAGCGAACCGTTCCTGAAAGAATTGTTTGATTCCATTGCCGCCGATCCGAAAACGGAGGTAGTGGTGAACCTGCCGGAACAGACAATCACCAACAAGGCAACAGGTAAAAGTGAGACTTTCGAAATCAATGCTTACAAGAAACATTGCCTGATGAATGGCCTGGATGACATCGATTTCCTGGTAGAGAATAAAGATAAAATAGAAGCTTGGGAAAATAAAAAATGAAGTATAAACAGCCCCAAATAGAAATCATGGACACCACGCTCCGCGACGGTGAGCAAACCAGCGGTGTGTCGTTCGTCCCCCATGAAAAGCTGATGATAGCCCGTCTGCTACTGGAAGAACTGAAAGTAGACAGGGTGGAAGTAGCTTCGGCACGGGTTTCGGACGGTGAGTTCGACGCAGTCAAGATGATATGTGACTGGGCAGCGCGGCGTAATTTATTGCCCCGGGTGGAGGTGTTGGGTTTCGTAGACGGGTATACGTCGGTAGACTGGATACACGCTACCGGCTGCCGCGTCATTAATCTTCTGTGCAAAGGTTCGCTGAAGCATTGCACATGTCAGTTGAGAAAGACCCCTGAAGAACATATCGAGGATATTATTGGCGTAGTGAATTATGCCAATGAGCAGGATATGGAGGTGAATATTTACCTGGAAGACTGGAGCAACGGGATGAAAGATTCTCCAGAGTATGTCTTCCAGATGGTGGATGCACTGATGCACACGAATATCAAACGGTATATGTTGCCTGATACATTGGGTGTGCTGAATCCTTTGCAGGTCATCGAATATATGCGGAAGATGGTGAAGCGCTATCCGCATGCTCACTTCGATTTCCATCCGCATAATGACTACGACCTGGCAGTGAGCAATGTGCTGGCTGCCGTGCTGAGTGGTGCGAAGGGACTTCATACCACGATCAACGGTCTGGGCGAACGTGCCGGTAATGCACCGTTGTCCAGTGTGCAGGCTATTCTGAAAGATCATTTCAATGCTATCACTAACATTGACGAAGGTCGTTTGAATGAAGTCAGCCGGGTGGTTGAATCTTATTCCGGTATTGCCATACCCGCCAATAAACCGATTGTAGGTGAAAATGTGTTCACGCAGGTAGCGGGGGTACATGCCGATGGAGACAATAAGAGTAACCTTTATTGTAACGACCTGTTACCCGAGCGTTTCGGACGTAAGCGGGAGTATGCACTGGGTAAGAACAGTGGTAAGGCGAACATCCGTAAGAATCTGGAAGATCTGGGACTGACGCTGGATGAGGATTCCATGCGTAAGGTGACGGAACGGATTATCGAGTTGGGTGACAAGAAAGAACTGGTTACCCAAGAAGATTTGCCTTATATCGTTTCGGATGTACTAAAGCACGGAGTGATGAATGAGAAAGTGAAGCTGAAGACATACATCGTGAACCTTGCTTACGGTCTGAAGCCGATGGCTACGCTGAAGATTGAAATCAACGGACAGGAATTTGAAGAAAGTTCCAGCGGTGACGGTCAGTATGATGCTTTTGTACGTGCTCTGCGTAAGATTTATAAAGTGACGTTGGGACGCAAATTCCCCATGTTGACAAACTATGCCGTAACCATCCCTCCCGGTGGGCGTACCGATGCTTTTGTGCAGACAGTGATTACCTGGAGCTATGACGGCACGGTGTTCCGTACACGCGGACTGGATGCCGACCAGACGGAGGCAGCGATTAAGGCGACAATGAAGATGCTGAATATCATTGAGGATGATTATGAACTTAAAAAATCAGAATGATGAGCTCTGTTGAGGGAAAGAAAATAGAAGAATACCTAAAAAATAAAGAAAACAATGGATTTTAAAATTGCAGTATTAGCCGGTGACGGCATTGGCCCGGAGATTTCCACCGTAGGTGTGGACGTAATGACCGCCGTATGTGAGAAGTTCGGACATAAAGTAAACTACGAATATGCCATCTGCGGTGCAGATGCTATCGACAAAGTGGGCGATCCGTTCCCCGAAGCTACTTATGAAGTTTGTAAAAACGCGGATGCTGTTTTGTTCTCGGCTGTAGGCGACCCGAAATTCGACAATGATCCTACTGCAAAAGTACGTCCCGAACAGGGTCTGCTGGCTATGCGTAAGAAACTGGGATTGTTTGCCAATATCCGTCCGGTACAAACTTTCAAATGTCTGCTCCATAAATCACCGCTTCGTGCAGAACTGGTAGATGGTGCAGATTTTCTTTGTATCCGCGAACTGACCGGCGGTATGTATTTCGGCGAGAAGTATCAGGACAACGACAAAGCGTATGATACCAATATGTACACTCGTCCGGAGATTGAACGTATTCTGAAAGTTGGTTTCGAGTATGCCATGAAACGCAATAAGCACCTCACGGTGGTAGATAAAGCCAATGTGCTCGCATCTTCACGCCTGTGGAGACAGATTGCCCAGGAAATGGCACCGCAATATCCTGAAGTGATTACGGACTATATGTTCGTAGACAATGCAGCCATGAAGATGATTCAGGAGCCTAAGTTCTTCGATGTGATGGTTACCGAGAATACATTCGGTGATATCCTTACGGATGAAGGTTCTGTGATCAGTGGCTCTATGGGATTGCTTCCTTCGGCTTCTACAGGCGAAAGCACTCCTGTATTCGAACCGATCCACGGTTCATGGCCACAAGCTAAAGGTTTGAATATTGCTAACCCGTTGGCGCAAATTCTTTCGGCTGCGATGTTATTCGAATATTTCAATTTGCTGGAAGAAGGCGCGTTGATTCGCAAAGCCGTAGATGCTTCTTTGGATGCTAACGTCCGTACACCGGAAATTCAGGTAGAAGGTGGTGCGAAGTATGGTACCAAAGAAGTAGGAGCATGGGTGGTAGATTATATCAAACGTAGCTAATCTTCGGCAAATACGGCTTCGCAATGTTCGCCCGGAACTTCAAACTCCAGGGTGGCATGGCCGATGCCGAAATCTTCAAGCCGGTGGCGGATAAGGTGTTTCACCTCTTGCACTTCCGGTTGCTTTAAAACAATATGGGCTGTCAGTGCATTCTCTGTGGTGCTGATGGCCCATATATGTATATGATGAACGTCATCAACACCGGGAAGGGCACGGATGGCTTCTACTACTTTTTGACTGTCTATACTTGTAGGCACGCCATCCAGCGTCAGACGAAGACTGTCATGCAGTAAATTCCACGTAGAGATGAGAATGACAACAGCCACAATCAGACCGATAATCGGGTCGATAATATACCAGTCGGTCCGGCTGATAACGATACCTGCCACTAATACTCCCACTGATACCAAAGCATCTGCCGCCATATGCAGATAAGCTCCTTTTACGTTCAGGTCTTTTTCCTTATCTTTCATAAAAAGGAAAGCTGTGAATGCATTGATAAGTACACCCACACCCGCTACCCAGGCAATGGCTCCACCGGGAACAACCGCCGGATTACTCAGCTTATGAATACTTTCGATGACAATGGCACCTACGGCTACCAGCAAAATGACTGCATTGAGCAGGGATACCAGGATCGTACTTTTTTTATAACCATACGTATATCGTTCATTGGCTTTGACTTTGGCCAGGCGGAAAGCCAGCAATGCCAGCACGAGACTGACTACATCGCTTAGATTGTGTCCTGCATCGGAAAGCAGCGCGAGGGAATCGAACCAGAAACCGGCTGCAAACTCTATGACGACAAAGGCTAAATTGAGAACAATGCCTATAATAAATGCCTTGTTCAGCGACTCTGCGTTGATGGTATGGCTATGCTGATGTGAATGTTCGTGTGACATATATTTAATAAGGTGTAAGAGTTATATAAATTTTATTATGCAAATTTACGTGATAGAAATGTAACACTTGAGCAGTGAAATAGTTTTTTATCTATCTTTGTACGAAGATACCTGCTTATATTATTAGATTGGCTGAAAGGCTCTCAAGAAAAGCCTACTCATAATAAAAGCTTTTCAGGCTACCTGTGAAGCATAAATTAATAATTAGATTGTTATGGCAAAAATAGCAAAGAACCTGACGGAACTTATCGGTCGCACTCCGCTTATGGAATTAGCGGAATACAGTCGTAAATATGGACTGAAACAGAATATTATCGCAAAGTTGGAAGCGTTCAATCCGGCTGGGAGTGTGAAGGATCGTGTGGCGCTTGCTATGATTGAAGATGCAGAAGCGCGCGGAGCACTGAAGCCCGGTGCGACGATTATAGAGCCTACCAGTGGAAATACCGGTGTGGGACTGGCGATGGTTGCTACAATCAAAGGATATCACCTGATGCTCACGATGCCCGAAACCATGAGCATAGAGCGTCGTAATCTGCTGAAAGCACTGGGTGCTGAAATTGTACTGACAGATGGATTGGCCGGTATGGCAGGGTCCATTGCAAAAGCGCAGGAGTTGAGGGCGTCTATTCCCGGCTCAATCATCCTTCAACAATTTGAAAATCCTTCTAACACACAGATTCATACGCTCACTACAGGTGGAGAAATCTGGACGGATACAGACGGAAAAGTGGATGTGTTTATTGCCGGAGTGGGAACAGGCGGAACCATCTGCGGGGTGGCACGTGCCTTGAAAAAACATAATCCGGATGTGTATATTGTTGCTGTAGAACCGGAATCTTCTCCTGTTCTGGAAGGCGGAGTGGCAGGGTCGCATCGTATTCAGGGAATCGGAGCCAATTTTGTTCCTGCTATTTATGATGCCTCTGTTGTAGATGAAGTGTTTCCTGTGCCCGATGATGAAGCAATTCGTGGCGGACGTGAGTTGGCGTCTACCGAAGGATTACTGGCGGGCATATCTTCCGGTGCAGCTGTATATGCAGCGCGTTTGCTGGCACAACGTCCGGAGTTTGCGGATAAGAAGATTGTAGTTCTTCTGCCTGATACGGGAGAGCGTTATCTGTCTACGGAGTTGTTTGCATTCGAGACTTATCCGCTGGATTAGTAATTCTTATTAAACGCTTCGTTGCGTATTTGGAAATAAGTGTTTCCTCGTTGTGGAACAAACAATTTCAAGCGATGAAACAAGCAGTTTCTCGATGTGAAACTAGGAGTTTCAAGCAATGAAACTAACCGTTTCAAGTAATGAAACAAATGATTCCCTGTCTTGAAACATAATCTTTAAATAAATTAAAAATGAAGAAGTCTATTCTCTCTTTCCTTATATATATAATAGGTGTATCTCCTGTGTTTGCCCAAACCTATCAGGAACTTTCGGACCGTGCCATTGCTTGTACTGAACAAGATAGTTTGGCACAGGCGGAAAATTATATCCGCCAGGCTTTGAAACTGGAACCTGCTAATCCGCATAATGCCTTATTGTTTTCTAATCTCGGTACTATCCAACGTCGACAACGGGATTATGATCAGGCTTTAGAATCCTACACGTATGCCTTGAACATTGCTCCACGGGCAGTTCCCATTCTCTTGAATCGTGCCACACTGAATCTTGAAATGGGACGGAATGAGCAGGCACGTGTAGACTATTCTTTAGTGCTGGATCTGGAAAAGGATAACCGGGAAGCACTCCTGATGCGTGCCTATATTTATGTGACCCAGCGCGATCTCAAGTTTGCCCGGGCAGATTATGAACGATTACTGAAGCTCGATCCTCAAAATTATAATGCCCGTTTAGGACTCGCTACTTTGGAGCAGAAAGACGGAAATTTACAAAAAGCCTTGGAGATATTGAATAAGATGCTGGTAGAAGATCCGCAGGATGCAGCCTTATACGTAGCACGTGCGGGGATAGAACAGGATATGCAGCATGTTGATCTGGCAATGATTGATCTGGAAGAAGCTCTAAAACTGAATCCTTCGCAGACGGAAGCCTATCTGATGCGCGGACAAATCTATCTGTCCCAGAAGAAGAAAAATTTGGCAAAGCAGGATTTTGAGAAAGCAATGTCTCTTGGAGTGCCGCAGGCGGATCTCAGAGGATTGCTACAGCAATGTAAATGATAAGTGGTTTATATCTTTAGTATATTATTTTTCATCCGCAGATAACACAGATGACGCAGATTTAAAAGAAATAAAAATCTGTGTTATCTGCGGATGAAAACTGAATTATCATTTATAGCATAAGAAATTCTGCAAATGGGTTATTAAACGTATTTCTTGATTAACTCGACAAAATCCTTTCCGTATTTCTTCTTTTTATATTCACCGATTCCGCTAATATTACCGAATGCTTCCATTGTAGTAGGGCGGGCGGTGCTGAGTAAATGCAATACCTTGTCGGACAGTACAATATAAGCTGGTAGCGCTTCCTGGTCTGCAAGCCGTTTCCGTAATGCACGCAGAGCTTCGAAAAGTTCTTCGCTTTCCGTGTTCGGTAACCCCAATGGTAGCTCTCTGACCGGAATCGTTGATTTTTTCTTTCTCCCTTTGGCGGGTGCGGACTCTTCACGCCGGATTACTGCCAACCGTGCTTGTGCCCGTCCGAAGAGGACATCACTACCGCTGCTTGTTATTTTCAGATGGTTGTTTTCGTTGTATGCTATTTCAAAATACCCCAATTGTAACATTTGCAGCAAGTAGTCCTGCCAGTCACGGGCAGGAACTTCACGTCCGGCACCGGAAGTTTTCAGTTGCTGGTAGCCTTTCTCTGATACATCCGGAGTATTATTTCCGCGCAAGATATCTACAAGAATACTCGTGCCAATCTGCTGTTCCGTACGGACAATAGCGCTTAAAGCTTTTTGTACAATAACAGTTCCGTCGAAACGCTGGGGAGGATTTTTGCAGACATCGCAGTTTCCACAATCCTCTGTAGTGGTCTCTCCGAAATAACTCAACAGGATGCGACGCCGGCAAACATCTGCTTCTGCATATTGTTGCATACGTTGTAACTTCTCCAGATTGATGCCTTGTTGACCGCTTTCCGTCGCAAACTTGGTTAATAGAATAAGGTCGGCCAGAGAATAAAATAAGAGAGTGTCACTTGGCAACCCATCTCGTCCGGCACGCCCAATCTCCTGGTAAAAACTCTCTATACTCTTAGGCAGATTGTAATGGATGACCCAGCGCACATTACTTTTATCGATTCCCATACCGAAAGCAATCGTGGCACAAACTATTTGTACACGGTCGTTGATGAAATCATTCTGTGCTTCATCCCTTCGGGCGGAGGATAATCCGGCATGATAAACGGCTGCGCGAAACCCTTGTTTTTGCAGCATCTGTGCCACTGTCTCCGTTTTGCTGCGACTCATGCAATAGATGATACCGCTTTCACCGGGATGGCGACCGATGAAATCCAGAATTGCTTTACTTTTTTCTTTCTGTTGGTATCCCCGTTTCACGGTAAGACTCAGGTTGGGACGGTCGAATGAAGAGATGAAAATTTTCGGCTGGCGGAGATGTAACTGTCGTACAATATCTTCGCGTGTAATTTTATCTGCCGTAGCAGTAAGAGCTATAACCGGAATATTGGGAAACATCTCGCGTATGAATCCCATTTGTGCATATTCCGGACGAAAATCATGTCCCCATTGAGAAATGCAATGCGCTTCATCGATGGCAAATAATGAGATATGCATATCTCTTAAAAGATAGTTGGCTTCGGCTATTAATTTTTCAGGCGAAATGTAGAGTAATTTCAGTCTCCCTTCCATGCAAGCACGACGTAGAACGGCATTTTCAGTCTCGTCATTACTGCTGTTCAGAGCACCTGCGGCGACGCCGTTGGCACAAAGTGATTCCACCTGATCTTTCATCAGGGAAATCAAAGGGGAAACTACTATGGCAGTTCCTTCGCATAACAGGGCCGGAAGCTGGTAACAAATGGACTTTCCACCTCCGGTAGGCATCAATACCAGGGAATCTCTTCCGGCTAGTAATGTGCGGATAATCTCTTCCTGTAAAGGTCGGAAACTATCGTAACCAAAATATCGTTTAAGCGTTTGTATCATTTTCGCTGATAAAGTTTTATCCTGCAAAGGTACATTAATTATTGTATATAAAACAAGCTGATAAACGTATTCATTTTATATCATAAGCTCTTTTGTAAAGGTTAAAGTTTCTTATTAAATCGGCTCAAATACTACTTTTCAACCTTTTTCGTTGTTTATAGATCAAAAATATGTACGAGAAAAGTTGCGTATTAGAAAAAAATGTCAGACTTTTGTAAAGTCTAAAGGAAAATCCTTCGGGCTTTCATTTTTTAACAAACCCTAACCAGTTAATTCAAATGAGTGATTTAGAAAACAAGAATCAGGAAGCGGCTCCTAAGAAGCGCCCTTATAACCTGAGAGAGAAAAAAGAGAAGAATGCCGCTTACCGCTCGTTAATTCGTCCGGAATTGGCAGATGAGTTGTATGACAAGATATTGAATATCGTTGTTGTACAGAAGAAGTACAAAGATCCCGATTACTCGGCTAAAGACTTGGCGAAAGAGTTGAAAACCAACACTCGCTATCTGTCTGCTGTAGTAAATTCTCGTTTTGGTATGAACTATTCATGCCTGTTGAATGAGTACAGAGTAAAAGATGCTAAGCATTTATTGACGGACAAGAGATATGCCGACAAGAATGTAGAAGAAATTAGCACGATGGTAGGTTTTGCCAACCGTCAGTCTTTCTACGCTGCATTTTATAAAAATGTAGGTGAAACTCCTAACGGATATCGTAAAAAACACGCAGATAAAAAACTGTAATTCTGCGTAGAACAATGTATAAAAAGGAAATATTCCGGAGCAACTGTTTCGGAATACTTCCTTTTCGTCTTTTCTAAATACCAACTCACATATCTCCCGACACATGAAGAAACAACTAATAGTATGTGCCGCTTTTGCATTGCTGACAGCTTGTAGCGGCTCGAAAACAACAACTGCCGAGGCAGATAAATTTGATTATACAGTGGAACAATTTGCAGACTTACAAATATTACGTTACCGGGTTCCCGGTTTCGAGAACTTGTCGCTCCAACAGAAAGAGCTGGTGTATTACCTTACGGAAGCTGCTTTGCAGGGCCGTGACATTCTCTTCGATCAGAATGGAAAATATAACCTGCGCATTCGGAGAACGTTGGAAGCTGTTTATACAGGATATAAAGGAGACAAAAATACGCCTGATTTTAAGGCGATGGAAGTGTACCTTAAACGTGTGTGGTTCTCTAATGGCATTCATCACCATTATGGCTCTGAGAAATTCGTGCCTAGTTTTGCTCCTGAATTTTTCGAAGAGGCTGTGCTGAGTGTAGATGCCTCTACATTGCCGCTGGCTGAAGGACAAACCGTAGAGCAATTATGCGATGAGCTGTCTCCGGTTATTTTCGATCCGACTGTAATGCCGAAGCGCGTGAACCAGGCAGCAGGAGAGGACTTAGTGTTGACTTCTGCTTGTAACTATTATGACGGTGTGACGCAGAAAGAAGCTGAAGACTTCTATAATGCAATGAAAGATCCGAAAGATGAAACGCCTGTTTCTTACGGTCTGAACAGTCGTCTGGTGAAGGAAAACAGCAAGATTCAGGAAAAGGTCTGGAAAGTGGGTGGTCTGTACGGACAGGCTATTGATAAGATTGTATATTGGCTGAAGAAAGCGGAAGGCGTAGCTGAAAATCCGGAACAGAAGGCCGTGATTGCCGAACTGATAAAGTTTTATGAGACTGGTGATTTGAAGACTTTTGATGAATATGCTATCCTTTGGGTGAAAGATTTGAATTCCCTTGTGGACTTTGTGAATGGATTTACTGAAAGCTATGGTGATCCGTTGGGTATGAAGGCAAGCTGGGAATCATTGGTGAACTTTAAGGATATGGAAGCTACGCATCGTACTGAGATTATCAGTGGCAATGCGCAATGGTTTGAAGATCACTCTCCGGTAGATAAACAATTCAAAAAAGATGAAGTGAAAGGTGTTTCCGCCAAGGTGATTACTGCTGCTATTCTGGCTGGTGACCTTTATCCGGCAACGGCTATCGGTATCAATTTGCCTAACTCCAACTGGATACGCAGCCATCATGGTTCTAAATCTGTGACTATCGGTAATATTACGGATGCATATAATAAGGCTGCTCATGGCAACGGATTCAATGAAGAATTTGTGTATAGCGATGCCGAATTGCAGTTGATAGATAAATATGCCGATCTGACCGGTGAACTTCATACGGACTTGCATGAATGTCTGGGACACGGTTCCGGAAAGTTGCTTCCGGGAGTTGATCCGGATGCTTTGAAAGCTTATGGCTCCACGATTGAGGAAGCACGTGCGGACTTGTTCGGTCTGTATTATGTAGCTGATCCTAAGTTGGTAGAATTGGGGCTGACACCCAATGCAGATGCTTACAAAGCAGAATATTATACTTATCTGATGAACGGTCTGATGACACAGTTGGTTCGCATTGAACCGGGTAATAATGTGGAAGAAGCCCACATGCGTAATCGTCAGCTCATTGCCCGCTGGGTGTTTGAGAAAGGTGCGGCGGATAAAGTAGTAGAACTGGTGAAGAAAGATGGTAAGACTTATGTAGTAGTGAACGATTACGAAAAATTGCGTGCACTCTTCGGTGAATTACTGTCCGAAATCCAACGTATCAAATCAACAGGCGACTATCAAGGTGCGCATGATTTGGTGGAAAACTATGCAGTGAAGGTAGATCCGGCTTTGCATGCTGAAGTTCTGGAACGTTATAAGAAACTGAATCTGGCTCCGTACAAGGGATTTGTAAATCCGAAATATGAAGCAGTGGTAGATGCAGCCGGTAAGATAACCGATGTAAAGGTGACTTATGACGAAGGTTATGCGGAACAAATGTTGCGTTACAGTAAGGATTATTCGAATCTGCCTTCTATTAATAATTAACTATAAATCATTGTTTTGTGGATTTACATGAACAACTGAAAGAAATAAAGACACAGCTCCGCCTCTCTATGAACGGGGCTGTGTCTCAAAGTATGCGTGAAAAGGGACTGGTCTACAAGTTGAATTTCGGTGTAGAACTTCCCCGTATCAAGGCAATTGCCGGAGAATATGAAAAAGATCACTCATTGGCGCAAGCCTTATGGAAAGAGGATATCCGTGAATGTAAGATTCTGGCAGGGCTGTTGCAGCCGGTAGACAGCTTCTTTCCGGAGATTGCTGATATCTGGGTGGAAAATATTCAGAATATTGAAATAGCGGAACTTACTTCTATGAATCTGTTCCAGCATCTTCCTTATGCTCCTGCGAAGTCTTTTCAATGGATTGCCGATGAGCGGGAGTATGTACAGACGTGCGGTTTTCTCACCATTGCTCGCTTGCTGATGAAGAAGGGGGATATGAATGAACGTACTGCGAACGAATTTCTCGACCAGGCAGTTTGTGCTTTCATTTCCGGTTCCTACCACGTACGCAATGCAGCTATGGCGGCCATTCGCCGCTTCATGCAGCATAGTGAAGAACATGCTTTCCAAGTGTGCCGTCGGGTGGAAGAGATGGAACATTCCGAATCGGAAGCCGAACAGTTGCTATATAATCTTGTAAGAGAAGAAGTAGAATAAAGTGATAGGGTGGTAGAGTGATAAATGCTAAGCAGCGGTTATCCTACCACCTTATCATCCTATCACTTTACCACTTTACCACTCTATCACTCTTTTTTTGTTTTTTTTCCCCTTTCTCATTTGCTTTCCGCAAAAAAGGCTTAACTTTGTTGGCTGTAAAAAACTGCGCCGCCAAAATGGAAAGTCAGAATGTGAAAGATACGGTAAAGCAGATATTCACTGAATATCTCAACGCGAACGGGCATCGCAAGACTCCCGAACGCTATGCCATACTCGATACTATCTATTCCATTGATGGTCATTTTGACATTGATACACTTTATTCGCTGATGGTTGACCAAGAGAATTTCCGTGTAAGCCGCGCGACTCTTTACAATACTATTATCCTTCTCATCAATGCAAGACTG
>ERZ650918.2595-NODE-2595-length-12237-cov-3.145543_pt1 | contig 12237 bp, 6 predicted proteins | sample MGYA00514758_ERZ650918 | MGnify/ENA metagenome assembly ERZ650918 | reverse complement strand
CCTTACTTCACACTCCCGTCTGCTATCGGGAAGTTTACTTCCAAGCTTTCCATTCTTCAAACAGGCCATTAATAATCAGCCACTTATCCATTTTAACAGTTTACTTCGACGGTTTACCTCACGAAGTGAATAGCCCTTTGTTGCATATATCTTTGCCAAAGAGATTTTAAAACAAGAACTTATGTTAACTATCAAATTAATCATGAAGAACAAAAGAAAAGAAAAACGCCTTTGCAGACTTATTCTTGTCTGCTGCGCTTTGTTGATGTTCATTTCGATCAACGCATTTGCCCAACAGCAAGTCACAGTCACCGGAAACGTAAAAGATGAAAAGGGAGAACCCATCATCGGAGCCAACGTCATCGTGAAAGGTACGGGCACAGGAAGTGTCAGTAATGTAGATGGAGATTTCTCACTGCCCAATGTACCTAACGGAGCCACACTTGAAATTTCCTTTATCGGCTATCTGAACCAGGACGTAAAGGTCAGCGGAACCAAACCTATCAACATCATTCTGAAGGAAGACACAAAAATGCTGGATGAAGTGGTTGTAGTGGGATACGGTGTACAGCGCAAGTCAGACATGACAGGTGCAGTTGCTTCCGTAAATACCAAAACACTGGAGAATCGCCCGCAAACCAACATCATCCAATCTTTGCAAGGTGCCGTACCGGGCCTGAATATCTCAGTGACCGGAACCAATGCGGAAGGCTCTTCCACCAAGACCCGCATCCGCGGCGAGAACTCCATCACGGCAGACAACAAACCACTGGTTATTCTGGACGGTATTCCCTTTGATGGTCCCTGGTCCGAAATCAATCCGAACGACATCGAATCCATTGAAGTATTGAAAGATGCTTCTTCGGCTGCCATCTACGGTGCCCGCGGTTCGAACGGTGTCATCCTCATCAGCTCCAAGAGAGGTGAAAAAGGCAAACTGACCGTATCTTACGACACCTACATCACCATTGACAATCCTATCAACTTCCCCAACCTCATGAATGGAGCTGAATTCTGGAAGTATAAGACGGAAGCATTGAAAGATGCCAATACCACCCCGCCCACAGAAAGCAATCCCGAACCGTGGATGGGATCTATGACCGCCACAGAATTGCGTATGCACGAAGCCGGCATGGATACCGACTGGCTGGAGCTGGCAACCCGCACCGGTTTCAAGCAGCAGCACAACATCTCCTTCCGTGGTGGCGTCAACAAAACCAACTATTTTGTCTCGCTGAACTATACCGATGTGAAAGGTACTGCCGTAGGCAACCAATTCAAACGCTACAACATCCGTTTCAACCTCGATCAGGAGTTCACTTCCTGGTTTAAGTTCTCTACCAGTACCCAGTTGGGACGCTACGACCGAAGCGGCAGCAGCGCTTCTTTCTCCAGAGCATTCCGTATGAATCCCCTGGCAGAAGCTTATGACGAAGAAGGCAACATCCGTTCCGCCGCCTGGGAAGATTCCAGCGAAGCTTTCTCTGTAAACCCTTTAAGCAGCCTCAACAACAAGAGCAACGACATACGCTCTAAAGTCATCACCAACAACGTGGTAGAAATAAAGTTGCCGTTCGTCCCCGGACTCAGCTATAAGCTCAATACCGGCTATACGTACCAAAGCAGCAGCTGGAAACAGTACCAAGGAATGGACACTTACTACGGCGCACGCTCCAATGGTATTCTGAACACCGACGACTGGCACTCACAAGAGTGGATTCTGGAAAACATCATCACTTATACCCGTGAATTCGGCAAGCACCGCATCTTCTTCACCGGTCTGTATTCTGCACAAAGCTACGAGAAAGAAGGCAACGGAATGGAAGGCAAAGACTTTCCGAACGACGTGATGTACTATTACCAGATATCCAAAGCCGCCACCATGTCCGGCAGTTCCAGCTATACCAAGCAAAACCATATCTCTCAGATGGCACGTCTGAACTACTCATACGACAGCCGTTACCTATTGACACTGACTGCACGCCGTGACGGTTACTCCGCATTCGGTAGCCAATCCAAGTTCGGTATATTCCCTTCCATGGCTATCGGCTGGAATATTTCCAATGAACATTTCTTTCAGACAAGCCCGTTGGCAAAAGTGGTAAGCAACCTGAAATATCGCCTGTCATGGGGTAAGAACGGTAACGAAGCAGTAGGCGCCTACACTACATTGCCTGACCTTTCCACCTTCAATTATCTGAAAGACGACCATACCCCAAACTACGGTTTCTATCCTTCCAAGCTGGCTTCTCCTTCGTTAGGATGGGAAACTACACAATCCATCAATACCGGTATCGACTTCCAACTGTGGAACGGACGTATCCAAGGAACATTCGACATGTACTGGTCGAAGACAAGCGACCTGTTGCTGAATCGCTCCATCCCCACCATCAACGGTACGGGAAACATTACCGAGAATATCGGTGAGACCAAGAACCGTGGTTTAGAGTTACAAATTACTTCCAACAACATTGCCAAGAAAGATTTCGACTGGTCCACTACTTTCAACCTGTCGCACTACAAGACAAAGATCGTAAATGTAGGTCTCTACGATGCCAACGGCAACCCTATGGATGATATCGGTTCCAGGTGGTTCATCGGCCAGCCCATCAACGTGAACTACGACTACCGCTTCATCGGTATCTGGCAGATCACCGACCCGTCTAATCCGAACGGACAGCAAGACCCGAACTATCGCTACTCCATCCCCGGATATATGAAGTACCATGACAAGGATGGTGTAAACGACATCACCCCAGCAGACAAGGAAATCATCGGCTCGGCAATTCCTAAAGTAACAATGGGTATGACGAATACTTTCCGATACAAGAATGTCAGTCTGAGCGTATTCCTCAATGCCCAACTGGGACAGACAGCCAATAACTGGCTTTACGACGTATCTCACAACTCCTATCGCCAGAACCGCCTCATGGTAGACTTCTGGACACCGGAGAATCCTACCAACAAGTACCCGAAAAACTCACTGGATACTTCTGTAAACCCGATGAACGCAGGTTTCTATGAAAAGACCGACTTCCTCCGCGTGCAGGATGTCACACTGGCCTACCGTGTTCCTCAGCGTTGGTTAAAGAAGATTTCCCTGAACCGCCTCGAAGTATATATGAACATCAAGAACCTGGCAACCTGGACAAGCTGGACCGGCCTCGACCCGGAATTTATCAGCGACCAACAGTCCACTCCGCAGGTACGTTCATTCACATTCGGTCTGAAACTTGATTTATAAACCGCTAAAACAAAGAGAAACAGTATGAAAAAGCTAAAATATACACTGATAGCACTACTCGTGCTCTGCATGACCGGATGCAATGAATCCAGCTTCCTGGAAGAAGATCCGCGTGCTTCACTCTACCCTGAAAATCTGTTAGTAGATTACAGCGGGTTCCAATCCATGGTAACCAGCCTCTACGGAATGATGCGTAACGAATACCGGCGTGCCGATGCGCTCGGTGGTGGTCTGCCGCTCGTTCTGCACTCTGCATGGGGTTGCGGTGTGGACAATTCATGGAGTAATAACTCACACAGCGACTTTAAATACATGTACTATCCGTCGCAAATCAACCAGACGGACTTACGGATATTTCAGAACATCTTCCAATGGTGTTACCGCATCATCAATACGGCAAACATGGTGATTTCACGTGCCGAAGGCAGTGGTATCGACTGGAAAGGAACCGAAACCGAAGCTGCCGCCCACAAGAATAAGATCATCGCACAGGCTCGCTTCTTCCGCGCATGGGCTTACCGCCATCTGACGTATTCATTCGGTGCCGTACCTTTGTCCACCGAAGAAATTACAGGTATGAACTACCGTAACGACTGGGAGCGCAATTCCGTAGAATCCATCCGTGAAGTCATGGAGCAGGACTTTGTTTTCGCCATGAACAATTTACCGTTGCGTGAAGAAAGCAACAGCAAGATTTCAGGAGCCATGGCACGCCATTATCTGGGTGAACTATACCTGGCAATGGACCAGCCCTCCAAGGCAGTCGAAGTTTTGAAGCCGCTGACAGAAGGTTCCGAATACAGTTTGATAACCAACCGTTTCGGCAAGAACTCCGCCAATCCAGGCTGTCCGTTCATCGACGTATTCCGCACACCGATGTATGCGGACGGAAACACAGAGGTTTTATATGCTTTTGTCAACACGGAACCGGAAAACAGCGCGTTCGGTACAGCCGAAGTTTACATGAAGAGTACATATAAAAATTATTACTCCAACGATGGTGTCATCAACAAGAGCAACAAGTACGATCCCGACTATACAAGCGGTGCAGCCACTTGGCCTCAGGTGTTCTGGATAAACAACGGTGGTAAAGGTGCCGGACGTTGCGTGCCTTCAAGAGGTGCTTTCCGCCTCTACAACTATAAAGATCAGGGAACTCAGGACGACCGTGTATCCGATCATGCAGTGGTATGGACTATTAACGAAAAGGGTGCCGACGGCAAGATTACGGAATTCCTTAATAACGGTAAGATGGTGGTAGACACCACTGTAACCGCCGCTATGCTGGATGATAATAAGACAACTATCAAGAAGTATAACTGGCCCACTACCCGCAAATGGGATTACGTGGCACCGTTGCTGGCAAATGGTGACAAGGATGGATGTTATCAGGATATTGTTTATCTCCGCCTCGCCGACACGTACTTGCTTTATGCGGAAGCCTTACTGAAAAACAACCAGGCAGGTGAAGCCATCAAATGGATTAACAAGGTACGCAATCGTTCCAATGCAGTCAGCATCACAGAAGCTGAACTTACCGCAGGAGGTATGGATTTCATTCTGGACGAACGTAGCCGTGAACTTCTTTCCGAAGAAGAACGCCGTCACACCCTGATTCGCGTAAGTCAGGAGAAAGGTGGAGATGAACGTGATGTGAACAATTACTTCAAACGTCGTATGCGACAATTGAATGAGATTGCAGGACGCGATGCACGAGGCATGAATTCGTATGATACGCCTGTGTTGTTCCCGATTCCGCAAGAGTTCATAGATTCCAATACAGGTCGCCAGTTGGAGAATAATCCGGGGTACTTATAAGACAGTAGAACAATGATTAAATAGTGCTATCCCAATTCTCCTCCTTTTGAGAGGAGGAGAATTGAGACACTTCATTTAATGCATTCCTGTCCCATCTCCGATCACTCCTCAAAAAACAATTTATAACACAGAACCAATCAGATTATGTCAGTCGTAGCCTTCCTCCTCTGTATATTGGTGATCACCGTCACCGCTATTTACCTCTACCGGAAACTGAATCCGCAAGGAGTTCTGATGCTGGCCGGACTTGTGATGTTGACATTCGCCCTCATTCTCAATGTCCAACCCATCATTCCGGATAAATCCACCGGTAGCGTTGTTTTCGATTTGGTGAAAGTGGTGGAAGAAACATTCATCGGCAACCTGTCCCGCGCAGGACTGATGATTATGACCATTGGCGGCTATGTAGCTTTTATGAATCACATAAAAGCCACCAATGCCCTGGTACACATCTCCATGAAACCGTTGGGTTTCTTTCGTCGTTACCCCTACCTGGCAGCTACCGTCACCATTCCCATCGGCCAGTTGCTCTTTATCACTACCCCCTCGGCAGCCGGATTAGGACTCTTGCTTGTCGCCTCCGTTTACCCCGTCCTCATCGGATTGGGAGTAAGCCGCCTCACCGCATTATCCGTCATTGCCGCCGCAACGCTGTTCGACCAGGGGCCCGGTTCGGCAAACACAGCCCTTGCTGCCGAACTTATCGACCAGACCAACGTAGCTTATTTCATTACCCACCAACTCCCGTTGGTTATCCCTACCACCTTGGTAGTCATGACCCTGTTTTACTTCAACAATAGATATTTCGATAAAAAAGAAGCCGCCAGGCAGAGTACGGAAAACCATGAAACAGCAGAAGTCCCGCAGACCTCTACCCAACCGGATATTCCATTGATATTCGCCATGCTGCCCGTACTTCCGCTTGCGCTTCTCATTATATTTTCACCCTATGTGGGGCTGTTCCAACCTCCCATAGCACTCAATACAACGACCGCCATGCTATTTTCCCTCTTTGTCTCACTTGTATTCGTAGGCTGTCATATACGCAATATACGGAAAACCTTTGACGCCTTCTCCAGCTTCTGGAAAGGGATGGGAAATGTCTTCGGAAGTGTCGTGACACTAATTGTTGCCTCCGAGATATTTTCCAAAGGACTGATTAGCCTCGGTTTCATCGACTCACTGGTAGATTACTCCACACATATAGGACTTTCCGGCATTGCCATCGCAGCAGTCTTCGCCCTGATAATCTTCTGTGCGGCCATGTTGATGGGAAGCGGAAACGCGGCCTTCTTCTCGTTCGGTCCGTTGCTACCCGGAATTGCCGGACAGTTGGGTATGCCTGCCTATTCCCTCGTGCTTCCTTTGCAGTTATCCGCCAGTATGGGGCGTGCCGCATCTCCCATAGCGGGTATCATTGTCGCCATTGCCGGCGTGGCGGGTGTATCGCCCATTGAACTGGCAAAGAGAAATACCCTGCCCCTTATAGGCAGCATTCTATTCCTGATAGCTTATCATTTCATAACACTATAAAACAACTCCGAATCATGTTCACACTCATTAAAAATGCAAACTTATACTCTCCGGAACATCTTGGCATGAACGACGTTCTGCTGGCAGATGATAAAATAGCCCTCATAGACCGGAAGATAGAACTGACCGGTATTCCATTTGATACCATAGACGCCGGCGGGTGCGCCGTCACCCCCGGCTTTATCGACCAGCACGTCCACATCACCGGTGGCGGCGGACAAACCGGCTATGCTTCCTTAGTCCCCGACGTCTCCATGAGCGAACTGGTGGCTTGCGGAACCACTACCGTGGTAGGACTACTCGGCACGGACGGTTTCGTAAAAGAACTGACCACCCTTTATGCTAAAACCAAAGCCTTGGAAGATAACGGCCTCAGCGCCTACATGCTTACCAGTTTCTACGGATTGCCTCCCAAAACACTGATGTCCTGCGTAGCCGACGATCTCATCTTCATCGACAAAGTGATCGGTTGCAAACTTGCCATGAGTGACGACCGCAGCGCTTTCCCCACCGAACTGGAGATACTGCGCCTCATCAACCAAGTACGCCTCGGCGGTTTCACTTCCGGCAAAGGAGGTATCCTGCATATTCATCTGGGAGCCTTACCCGACGGTATCACCCCGTTGCTGGACATCGCCCGCAAATATCCCACGCTGATTCCCTATCTCTCGCCTACTCACCTGATACGCACGGAAGCCTTATTCTGGCAAGCCGTAGAATTTGCCTGCATGGGTGGTATGGTAGATTTCTCCACCGGAGGAACCAAATTCGACGCTCCCCATCGCTGCGTCATGAAAGCCCTCGAAGCCCATGTACCCCTCGACCGCATCACCTTCTCCAGTGACGGCCGTGGCGGAGTGCGCCGTACCAATCCCGAAACCAAAGAAACGACCTATCGCCCCGCTCCCCTGCACCTCAACTTGCAGGAGATGAGATTGCTCGTAAAAGAAGGTCTGTTGCCTCTGGAACAGGCACTGACCCTTATCACCAGCAATCCGGCACGCAACCTCAAACTGCGTACCAAAGGCAGAATAGACATCGGTTTCGATGCCGACCTCTGTTTCCTCGATTCCGAGCTTCAACTGACACACGTCATAGCACGCGGCAAACTCGCCCTAAAGGATAAAGAAGTCATTAAAAAAGGGAGGTATGAAGAATGAAAAGACTGATTCTATTTTTTGCCATTGTCTTTCTGGGCGCCGGACTCCGTGCCGCCTCCGTGCTTCCCGTGGGTGAAGGCAAGTTCACCTACAAAGACTATCCGCCTTTTGCCGACCGTCCGGTAGATGTGCACTATTACATTCCGGCTTCGGGCGATGTACGCCGGATGCCCATTGTCTTTGTCTTTGAAGGTGCCGACCGCGGTTTCACCTATCTGCTCAAAGCCTGGAAGCAGGAGGCAGAGAAGCATAAATTCATGGTTTTCATTCCCCACTTCGATCTGGAAAGGTTTCCTTTGCCCGATTATCAGGAAGTCGGTGTCATGAATGACAAAGATCACACGATACGTCCGGCCGAAAAGCAAACGCCGGCACTGGTTGATAAAATCTTTGAGTACGTCCGCCAATCTTCAGGTAGTGAACGGAAAGGATATATGATTTACGGTCACTCAGCCGGAGGGCAGTTTGTGCAGCGTTTCATGCTTTTTTATGACAGTCCGTATGTGGAGAAAGCCGTTATCGGCAGTCCGGGATGGTACACCTTCCCCGATGCTTCGCAAGATTTTCCCTACGGAGTACGCAACATTCCGTATGTCACCCCCGAAACAATCAAGAAGTATCTTGCCAAACCGATTATCCTCCAATTGGCTACGGGAGACACCATCCGCGAATCGTATTTAAGAAAGACTCCCGAAGCCGAAGCACAGGGACGCAACCGCTACGAGCGTGGCAATCAGTTCTACCGATACCTCCACCGGATAGCAGCCGAACACAACTGGCCCTGCAACTGGCAGAAAATAGAAGAACAGGGCATCGGACACCACTCCGCCGGAATGGGCAGACGTGCCGTTCCTGCCATGTTGGGAGACTCCCTACGTGCACTGTTCATAGGCAACAGCTACACACAATACAACCGTTTAGTCCGACAAGTGCAAGCTCTTGCCGCCTCCACCGGCCACAAGCTTTCTGTAAAATTGGTGGAACACGGTGGCTGGACATTGAGGAAACATGCCGCCAATCCTGAAACCCTGGATGCCATTCGTGAAGGAAACTGGGATTTCGTCATCCTGCAAGACCAAAGTAAAGCGCCTGCCCGCGAAAAGGAATGGGTACAGGAAAATGTATACAAGCCTGCCCACTCCCTCGACAGCCTGCGCCGCCTTTACAATCCGAAGGGAAAAACCGTTTTCTACATGACCTGGGGACACGACATCGACACATATACCGAAATGCAGCAACGACTGGCTGAAAGTTATTTGGAGATGACTGTTCAACTGAATGCCTGGTGTGCCCCCGTCGGCATCGCCTGGAAGCGTGTCCGCACGGAAAATCCAAGCATCACGCTTTACAATAACGATCACAGCCACCCTTCCCGACAGGGTTCTTATCTTGTCGCCAATGTATTCTGTAGCGTATTTTTTCAGAAACCCTATACAAGTACTTATTATGTCGGACTGCCCGAAGAGGAAGCGCTCTATCTGCAACGCATTGCGCAAGAAACCGTATTCAGCAACCCTTCTCTCTGGAATATCCAGCCCACGGTGCAACCGGAAGAGGTAGCCCGCCGTTTCTATCCCGAACCGGAACAGCAATATTCCACTCCCACCCTCGGCAAGCCGCTTGAAGAAGGTCTGGCTTCCTTGTTCGAGATAAACAGATATTTGAAGGATTTAACCGACAAGCATCCCGGTAAGGTTACGCTGTCCGATATAGGAAAGACTCCACAGGGCAGGGATATCCCCGTGCTCTATTTCGGAACTCCCAACGAGAAAAAGAAAATAAGAGTCTGGATACAAGCAGGACTGCACGGCAACGAACCTGCCGGGCCGGAAGCAACCTGTATGCTTGTCGATTATTTACTGAATACGCCCGAAGGTACTGAACTATTGAGAAAGGTTTCTCTTGCGCTTGTACCCATAGCCAATACGGACGGTTATGCCATGCAAAGCCGTAAATCGGGCAGTGGGTATGATTTGAACCGGGATCAAAGTAAACTTGCCGATCCGGTGACTCTTCTTCTTAAAAAAGCGTACAAGGAATGGAATCCCGAAATAGCGCTGGATATTCACGAATTCAATCCGTTCCGCAAGGAGTTTGAATTGCTCCGGGGTACTAAAGTAGCTACGGCCCCCGATGTCCTTTTCTTACCCAGCGGGCATTTGAATATCCCTGCCGGAATACGTACACTTTCCAACGGCTTATTCCGTGAAGAAGCAGAGAAGGCATTGGAAGCTAACAGTTATCATTCAGGCTTTTACTTTACACCCAGTGTCAGAAATGATAGCTTGTATGCAATGAAAGATGCCAAGAACCCGCAATCCAGTTCCACGTTTCAGGGACTCACCAATACGGTATCTCTATTCATAGAAATCCGTGGAATAGGATTGGGAAGAGCGTGTTTTGCCCGTCGTGCAGAATGTGGTTTTCTGGTATCCCGCAGTCTTTTGGAAACGACGGCTCTTCATTCAAAAGAAGTAAGAAGTGAGATACGAAAGGCCGTAAAAGAGACTTGCAGTGGAAAGAGTGATATATCCGTCACTTTTCAATCCGCACGGACAGAGCTTCCCGTTACTTTTATTGACCTTGCCAAGAACGAACGTTTTACGGAACCTCTGCCTACCTTCGATGCACTTCAACTGAAAGCTGAGTTAGTACGCAAACGTCCCAAAGCATATATTCTGCCGGATACCTGCCGGATGCAAGCAGAGAAATTGCGGGCTTTAGGAATAGAAGTAGAAGAGATAGGAAAAACCTTCACAGCCACCGTAGAGAAGTATATAGTTACCGGATACAAGAAAGTTACCAAGGAATGGGAAAAGATTTATCCGGTCACAGTCTCTACACGGACGGTAAAGGAAAAGAAGAGCTTCCCGGCAGGTTGTTTCATCATTCGTCTTTCACAGAAGAATGCGAACCTTGCGGTAACGCTGTTAGAACCGGAGTCCGTGAATGGCTTTGTCAATTTCGAAGTGGTTCATACGGAGTTGAGGAAAGAGTTGCCGATATACAGGAAAGGTTTCTAACTCCATTCCGATTAATTACACATCAAATCGATTAATTCTTTTTTGTAGGGTTATGAATCTTTTCACCACAGAGTAACACAGAATTCTAAGACCTGAGCAAATAATTCGGTCTAAAAACACTGTTAATAAAACCAAACGAGTAGTGGAGCGTAATGCTTCCCTGCTCGTTTATTCTTTATACGTGATTAAATCAACAAAGGGTGTCCCTCTTCTGACTACTGCAAACATTCTGCACACAAGTTTAAACTTTACCGCATTCAGCACTACTCCATGTTCTTTTCCCTCTTTTCTTTTCCTTTCATAATACTCTTTGAGTTCCTTATCCCATACAACGGCCGATCTTGCAGCCTGCGATAGATCCGCTTTCAATAGTCTGGCTCCCGTAGCACATACCCTTGTTTTCCCTTTCACACTGGTTCCTGAAGAATGTTCAAAAGGGGCAATACCCAGATAACAGGCATATTGCCGTGCGGTTTCAAATGCCTTGAAATTATTAGTATGTATGATTGTATTGATGGCATTAACACTACCAATCCCTTTAATGCTGTTAAGAAGCTGATAGTTTAAGTTCATAGTCGGATCAGAGCTGACAATCCCGTGCATCTCATCTTCTACGCTTTGAATTTGTTTTTCCAGAATCTTAACCATTTCTTCTGCCCGCCTGCTCGTAGAGGTGGACTCCCGGTCTTTTCTGTCCGTGATAAATCCCTTGTTTTCAGTCAGATGCTTAACCAGGCGTTTCCTTTCGGACGACAAGTCACGCAAGATAAGGACAGCACTGCCGGAAAGTTTGGAATAGGTCAATTCATCCCGATGCAAGTAACCGTAGTAAGCTATCCGCTCGGCATCCACACGGTCATTCTTTCCACGGACAAGCCCCAGAGAACGCTTTAAATCCAGAGGAGTGAAAGAACTGTAATCTTGTTTACATGACTCTAAAAACAGACATAAATCATAGCTGTAAATGCCTGTATTCTCCAAGCAGATGACAGTCTGTTTAGGAGAAATACGCTTCTGCTTCATCCAGGCAAACAATGCTTGATAACCCGTTTTATTATTCGAGACTTGCTTGTAGTTTGTCTCATCCGCATGTTTCTTTGCGGGATCGTAAATAACAACATCAAGTGTTTTTTTACTGATGTCAATGCCAATAAACCATTTCTTTTTCATAACTTCGCATTACTTATTTGAAGTTAACCATAGGTTGAACTCACTAAATCCTTTAATAGGCCAACGACCTAAAATTCTAATTGGGACGATTCAACTGAAAAGGGAGGCAGGACTAGTTCTGTGTATAGGGCTTCTGCCTAGATCTCACAATAGGTCACCCGCTTCCCTTGGTTAACTCTTATTAACTACAAAGGTAATATTTCAACCCTAAGTTTTAGTAATGCAAATCTAAAGGAGTCTCACAGAGTTTAATCAATTTGAAATCAAAAGAATAGAACTCCGTGAGACT